>Ga0172376_10002732_pt1 | contig 21372 bp, 22 predicted proteins | sample Lak35m_FD_121114 | JGI IMG/M metagenome (GOLD analysis project Ga0172376, IMG submission 121114) | Freshwater microbial communities from Kabuno Bay, South-Kivu, Congo - kab_092012_35m | ecosystem: Environmental > Aquatic > Freshwater > Lake | place: Democratic Republic of the Congo: South-Kivu... | reverse complement strand
ATGACTGAGGAGCGTATCATAATGAAGTTGAAGGTTGCTCATGACTTAATTGTTGGCAAATGCACAAAGAATGTAGAACCTTGTTGAGAGTCTAGGTTAGGAGATTTGACTAAGATTTTGCCATTGTGGGCATTGATAATATAGTGCGATAGATATAAACCTAAACCACTACCTTGTTTTTGATGGTTGCCTTGGCGAAATCTTTGAAACAAAAATGGTTGCTCCTCTGGTGAAATCCCTGCACCCGTATCTGCGATCGCAATAGATGCCTCGGATTCCTCTAATTTTAAGCTAACATGAACGCTGCCAGATTCGGTAAATTTAAGGGCATTACCAATCAAATTATTGAATACTCGCAGTAGTTCTAGGCGATCGCCTTTAACCGTGGCAATATCATCAAGATTGGCAGTAAGTTCTAAATTTTTAGAAATAGCGATCGGTTTCAGTTCTTGCACCACTTGATTGAGCAATTCTTTTAAGTCTAGCGGCTGTAAATTAATGGTTTTACTGCCAGATTCGTAACGGTAGACATCTAAAAGCTTATTAACCATCTCCAGCAAATTATGATTGCTGCGCCCCATAATTGTTAACGCTTCACGAATTTCTGGCGATATCTCTCCTAATACCCCATCTTGCAAAAGCCCTAACATTCGATCCGCCGCCACCAACGGTGTTCTCAGATCATGGGTTAGGCGTGACACAAAATCCTGTCTTTGGCGATCAATGCGATCGCGCTCCGCAATACTATGTTTTAAACGTAGCAGCGATCGCACCCTTGCCAGTAGCTCATCAGCTTCAATGGGCTTACGAATAAATTCATCTGCACCAAGATCTAAGCCTTTGACCGCATTGGCGCGATCGTAGGCTGTAATTAGCAAAATCGGAATAAAAGGTAGATCTTTCATCGCCCTGATATGTCGAGTTACCTCATAGCCATCCATCAGGGGCATCATCACATCTAGCAAAACCAAGTCTGGTGGCTCTGACTCAATCATTTTCAAAGCGTCATGACCATTGGATGATGTGATGATCTCATACCCCTCTTCTTCAAGAATTGTGCGAACAAGAAATAGGTTGTCTGGCACATCATCAACAATTAGTAAACGGTCAGGAGATTTCATGCAAACGCTCAAGCAAAACAGGGTATGCATAATAGATGTTGTCACGAAACCGCAATCAATGCAGTCATCCTGATGATAGAAATATGGTCTCCTTCACCCTATAAAACTTAGAATTGGTAAAAAATGTCCTTTGCAATTTGTGGGTTTTAGGTATCGCTTATTATAAAATCAGAGTCCTAGGGCGTAACCGAAATTACCATTCAAGTGAAATATGCGTCATCATTTAGTCCTATCTCTCAGTACACTTGTCTTGGCTAGTAGTGGAATCTCTATGGCGTGGGCTGAGGAGAGTCAAACCGTTAAACAAGAGAAGTTTGAATATCCACAAGAGGTAATCAAAACTTTTATGAAAGGTTGTGGATTTACTAATAGTAAAGAGTTCTGTACTTGTAGTCTAGATAAACTGCGATCGCAATACACCTTTGCTGATTTTCTCAAAATTGACACAGCCGCCAGAGAAACTAAGCAAGTACCTCAAGAAGTAATCAACATTTTTCAATCTTGTCGAAATGGTAAAATTTAAGATAGACAGCGCAAAGCGCTGTCTATCTTACAGCCTATTTAGGCTTTAAGGGATACAGAAGAAATTTTGAAAGTGGCGCGAAGCGCCACTTTCAAAATTTCTTCTGGGTTTTAAGTCAGCGCAAAGCGCTGTATTAGGAATTAAGCATGGCAAGTACAGAGGTTGTAGTAATTGGTGGTGGAGCAGCAGGTTTCTTTGGGGCAATTCATGCAGCGCAAGTACCACAAACGCGAGTAACTCTATTAGAGGCAGGACGGCAACCACTTGCCAAGGTGCGAATTTCAGGGGGTGGAAGGTGTAATGTCACCCATCACTGTTTTGAACCTTCACAATTAGTCCAGAACTATCCTAGAGGTGGCAAAGCTTTGCGAGGTGCATTTTCTCGCTTTCAGCCATTGGATGTAGTGCGCTGGTTTAATGCCGAAGGAGTGAAACTAAAAACAGAAGCTGATGGTCGGATGTTTCCTGTTACTGATGATTCAGAAACAATTGTGGAAGCCTTGATGTTTGCGGCTAAAAAAGCAGGTGTTTTCCTTCGCAATAATGTTTTAGTACAGAAGATAGAGCATCTAGGCGACAGCAAATTTGATGTAATTCTTAAAAATGGTGAAAATCTAGTTTGTGATCGCCTGTTACTCGCTACAGGTAGTAGCCCTTCAGGATATGCGATCGCGCGATCATTAGGTCATGAACTAGAGCCTCCTGTTCCTTCCCTTTTTACCTTTAATATCAAAGATTCTAAACTACATGAACTTGCAGGTGTGAGCGTAAATCCTGCCACAGTTAAACTTTTGACTGCAAACCCTAATACTGAGAAGAAAAAATCTGCTCGCAATCAATTAGAACAGTCGGGAGCCTTATTAATTACGCATTGGGGTTTGAGTGGTCCCGCCGTTTTGAAGTTGTCGGCATGGGCGGCGCGGGAATTACATGATTGTCACTATCAAGCCAAATTAGCTGTTAATTGGATTCCGACGATCAAAGTCGAAGTTGTGAAACAAATTCTCTTAACTGCGAAAACTGGGCAACCGAAGAAGTTTATCTCCAATTATTGCCCTGTCGAGATTTCGCTACGTTTATGGGAATATTTGCTAGATAAAGCAGAAGTAGAACTCGAAAAGCGCTGGGCAGATATTTCTAATAAAGCAGTTCAGCAAATTGTGAATGTATTAACCGCCAGTGAATATGTGATCGCGGGTAAAGGTATATTTAAAGAAGAGTTTGTCACTTGCGGCGGCATTCGTTTACAAGACGTAAATTTTCAGACGATGGAAAGTAAGATTTGCCAAGGTTTATATTTTGCGGGAGAGATATTAGATGTTGATGGTGTAACAGGTGGATTTAATTTCCAAAATGCTTGGACTACAGCTTGGATTGCGGCACAGGGCATGGGTAGTCACTCTATCTAATTTCTAACAATATGAGATAAAATTAAATATATAGGAGTAAACTTATGTCAGCCCGTGATCTATTCCATGAAATTGTAAAAAATGCTTTACAGAAAGAAAACTGGCAAATAACTCACGATCCTTATGCATTGCAAGCAGATAGCTTTGATCTCGCCATTGATTTAGGAGCAGAAAAAATCATTGCTGCTGAACAAGGAGAGACTAAAATTGCGATAGAAATCAAAAGCTTTTTAAGTCCATCAAAAATATCTGAATTTTATGGGGCACTAGGACAATTTATCACCTATCGCCTAGCACTCCAAAAAATTGAACCAGACCGTATTTTATACCTAGCTGTTCCAGATAACCTATATGACAAATTTTTTGACACTACATTAGTACAGGAACTTATGCAACAAAATACTGTTTATCTAATTACCTACGACATTAATCAGGAGGCTATTTCCAAATGGATACCATTACCCAATACCGTCAATACATTCAAAACCTATTAATAGAACGAGCTAGTCTTGCGTGGGATCAACGTATTCAAACTCAAACTATTTTTGATACTGAACGAGACCATTACCAACTTATTTATGTTGGCTGGCGAGCATCTAAACGAGTTTATGGTGTTGTTCTCCACCTTGATATTATTGATGGCAAAATTTGGATTCAGCAAGATGGAACAGAAATCGGCATCGCAAATCAATTGGTGGAATTAGGTGTTCCTAAAGAAAATATTGTTCTTGCTTTTAATCCACCTAACCTACGCAAATATACTGATTTTGCAGTTGGCTAGATCTCATATAGCAATCGTAAATGGATTGTGAAAGTGCACCCCGAAAGGGTGTGCTTTCACAATCCTCTAAAAAAATGATTTAGGAACGTGATAGAACATAGGAGTTTATAAGGTGACTACTTTAGTAGAAAATTTATCTCAAATTATTAATAAATTAAAATCACGATCGCATTTGCCAATACTCAGTAATTGGCAAAGACAAAATAAACAAGGTGTTTGGGATGATTTGATAACGGTAAATTCTAAGCAAAATAAACCGATGTTATCTTTCTTGCAAAGGGAAGAAAATATTCATTTAAGACAAGTTTGGCAAGTGCCAGAAATCTATGCAGGACTATCAACATTAGGCGCGACTATCCGCTTAAATTTAATTTGGTGGGCAGATATTTGTGAGATATGGGTTAATCATCAAAAAGTCCAAGAAGGTGATTTGTTTGATCAGAAATGTCGAATTTTGTTAACTGATCATGCAGAGCCTAACAATGAATTTACTTTTGAGATCAAGCTCAATAGTCCTAAGCATGATATTGGTGCTTTACAGCTTGCAGAACTAGTTTTTGAATATCCGCATCAAGCCTGTGACCCGCATCAGTTTGCTACTGAACTAGAGGTTCTCCAAACCTATATTCCAGTTTTTACTAACCATCACATTGATTTACAACCTTTAGAAACTGTTACTAAGAATTTAATTTCTTTATTATCGCGATCTGGGGAGATAGCAAGCGATCGCTTTTTCGAGCAACTAGCCGCAATTCGTGAACCACTTTTGCAATATAGTGAATTTCTCAAACAACGTCAAATCTATATTCTGGGTAATTCGCATATCGATGTGGCTTGGCTGTGGGCGATCGCGGAAACCAAAAATGCCATGCAGCGTACATTTACATCTGCGCTAAATCTACAAGAGCATTACCCTGAGCTAATTTTTAATCAAAGTACGGCGGTTTCCTATCAGTGGATGGAGCAGGAATATCCTGAATTATTTACTCGTATTCAAACAGCAGTAATGAATGGTAAATGGGAACTCATCGGTGGCATGTGGGTAGAGCCAGATGGGAATTTGCCGAGTGGTGAATCTTTGATTAGGCAGATTCTCTATGGGCAGGAATATTTTCGAGAAAAGTTTAATCGAGAGGTCAAAATTGCATGGTTACCCGACACCTTTGGGTTTCATTGGCAAATGCCACAGATCCTTTTAAAAAGTGGTTTTGAAGCATTTGTTACCCAAAAGTTATTATGGAATGATGCCAACAAATTTCCTCATCAAATCCTTTGGTGGGAAGGTGTGGATGGAAGTCAGATTTTTACTTATTTTAGTAATGAGATTGGTCAGGGATTAGAACCTGTAGCGATCGCTAAATATCTGGCGAACCAAGAAGAAAAACATAATATCCCCGAAACAGCATGGCTTTATGGCGTTGGTGATCATGGTGGTGGGCCAACTGCGGATATGCTGAATATGGGGCGTAAGTACGCCGAATCGCCAATCTTCTTTGAGATGAAACCTAGCACATTAGAAGATTTTCTGTTGGGGTTGAAAGCAAAATTACCCGCAGACTTACCTGTTTGGCAAGATGAACTGTATCTAGAATTTCATCGAGGTACTTTCACGACTAAAGCCGATCAGAAGAAGCATAATCGGCAATTGGAAGTTCTTTTAGGTAATGCCGAAAAATATAGTGCGATCGCTTCTTTAATTAATAAAACTCCCTATCCTAAAGATCAGTTAGAACAAGCTTGGCAAAGACTATTACTTAATCAGTTTCATGATATTTTACCAGGAACATCGATCCCAGAAGTATTTATCGATGCTGATCACACTTGGCATCAAGTCAGAGAAATCTGCGATCGCCTTCTCCCTCACAAAGCTTCAGAAAGCGAAAATCTGCAAGTATGGAATTTTCTCAATTGGCAGCGATCGCAAGTCATTAGGAAGCCCGATAATTCCTTGTGCTGGTTAGAAAATGTTCCTAGTTTTGGATTTACTGAGCTTGCATCTGGTATCACTGAGACTGATGCATTTTTAAAGATTTATTCTGATGGTGATAAAGACTATCTAGCAAATCAATATCTTCAAGTCGAGATTGATCTCAAAACTGGGGCGATCGCCCAAATTCTTGATAAGCGATCGCAAAGGTCAATACTCAGATCAGCCAGTGAATTACAGTTTTTTGAAGATAAAGGACAATATTGGGATGCTTGGAATATTGATCCAGATTACGAAAATAATAAATTAGAATCTGCAACTCTTGAATCAATTGAAATCGTTGAAAATTGTAGTTTATTAATATCCTTACGCATTGTCCTGAAATTCCATAATTCAACCTTCATTCAAGAGATTCAACTAAGTGCTTTTGAAGAATTTATCACCGTACATAATTGGGTCGATTGGCAAGAGGAATATACCTTAGTCAAAGTTGCTTTCCCTGTGAATTGGCGATCAAACTACGCAACTTATGAAATTCCTATGGGAACGATTCAGCGTAGTACGCTAGGTGAAACACCTGAAGCAAAAGCTAAATGGGAAGTTCCTGCTCAATATTGGGCAGATATTGCATTTTCTCCAAACCAAAATGATATCCTCCCGCCAAAGGTGGGAGAATACCATTTTGGTGGTTTGAGTATTCTAAATAATAGTAAATATGGTTATGACGCTAAGCCTGATTGCTTAAGACTAACGTTGCTGCGTAGTCCTAACTGGCCGACTCCGAATAGCGATCGCGGTAGGCATGAGTTTACTTATCGCTTAGTTCCCCATCAAGGTGATTGGCGTGAAGCAAATATTGTGCAACTTGCTCAGGAGTTGAATAATCCACTTGTTCTTCAAAGTTCACTAATTCAATCCAGCCAATCAAGCTTTTTGCAAGTTTCTGCCCCAAATATTATTCTCTCAGCATTGAAGCGATCGCAGGATCAGTCAGGTTGGGTTATGCGTTTTTATGAATCCTATGGTAGAACCACTGAAACAAATATTGAGATTTCAAATCTCTTTTTTCCAATAGATCAAACTTGGGAATGCGACCTAATGGAAAATAAAATCACTATGATTTTACCAAATGAGATTAATTTAAACCACTTTAAACTCACGTTTAAACCATACGAAATCAAAACTGTTTTCTGTGTTACTACCTATTGAGGTTTTGAGTAGTACAGAAATAGTTTTAAAAGTGGCGCTTCGCGCCACTTTTAAAACTATTTTTGGTTTTTAAGTAAGCCCAAAGCGCTGTAACAGACTGGTTATTTAAAAACGAATAGCAGTTTCATGATGCTATGCTTACATTCCTTGCTCACATTCCTTGCATAGATACAAATCCTTCTATCTGCTTTACTCTTTCAAGCCATGTAACTACGTTTCGATAATCATCAAGAGAAACTTTGGCATCTCCAGCAAGAGCAATATAGGGAAAGCAAGCTATATCAGCAATGGTAGGGCGATCGCCTTCTAACCAGTGGCGATTTTCAAGGTGTTTATCCATGGTTTTGAGTAAATTATGCGCCCTTTGTTGCGCCAATGCCACATTTAACTCTCTCCCTAAAAGGAAATGTACTCTCGCAGCCGCCAGACTATTTTGAATATCTTGAGCCGATGTTGACAGCCACTGTACCACCTTACTCATTGCTACCGCTTCTCTTGGTAACCAATCTTCTCCATACTTCATGCCCAAATAGAACAAAATTGCTTGAGAATCTCGCAATATTTCTGTTTCATCGATCAGCACAGGAACCATACCAAAAGGATTTAATTGGAGAAAATCAGGGGATTTCTGTTCTAATTCTTTGATATTAATGGGGATCAGCTCATGCTCTAATTTTAAAATAGAAAGCATCATGCGAACCTTGTGACAGTTACCTGACAACCAATAATCGTATAGTTTAATCATTTATATTTCTGTAGTACTCAAAGATATCCCCCCTAGCCCCCCTTTTTTATAGCAGTTTTCAAATGAGTGTGTACTCATTTGAAACCAAAAAAACAAACCCAGTAAAAGTTTTGAGTTTTCATTTTGCCGTAGGCAAAATGAAAACCGCTTTAAGGGGGAAGAATTTTCTGCTCTTTGCAAGGGGAATTGAGGGGGATCTATAATTAAGCGGGTGCGCCAGATTCAATTGGGAAAGAATAATCCCTCGACCACTCATTCCAAGAGGCGAAATAATTCCTGACATCCTTAAAGCCAGTTTCCTTCAATGCGACCATTGTATTCGATGCCCTAGAGCCTTTAAAGCAGTAGACATACACTGACATATCTGGAGTAATTCCAGCTTTGCCACAAATATCAAGGATTTCATCTTTAGGTCGGAAGGTGGGAACTTCAGCATCTGGAACCATGAAATCATACCACTCAATCCATACTGAGCCAGGAATTCTACCCATGCGTGGACAGAAATCTTTGCCATAGGGAGAAGAGCTTTCCGCCATCCACTCATCTTTGTCTCTGACATCTAAAAGAGCGATCTCTTTATTCCCTAAAATATCTACCACCTGTGGAGCAGTCAACATAATTGAGTCATCCACATTCAAGGGGAAAACCTGCTTTTCAGGTGTAGGCACTTCGGTTGCAGTGGGATATCCTGCGGCAAGCCATGCTTTGAAGCCACCATGCAAGATACAAACCTTGGGATAGCCTAAATATTTGAGAAGAAAGTAACCCCTACATGATTGCCCGTAACCTTTATTCATGGCATCTTCATAGATCACGGCTGTTTCATTGCCTGACAAGCCAGCAGCTCCAAATAATTCAGCAAAATGGGCTTGCAAGCTCTCAATTCCTTCCTCGCTAGATGTGGCTAGATAGGTAAAGATGTCCCGAATATTGACGGCGTTAGGGATATGAGATGTATCATACTCACTCTTATCGCGGGTATCAATGATGACAACTGGTTCTTGTTCTTGTAAAGCGATCAGTTCAGATGGGCTAATTAGTACTTTAACTTCCATTACCTTTGCTTCCACTTAGGGGTTAGATGATTGAAATTTCTATTAAATAGATCGTTCTATATATTTCTAATACACTTAATCTTTGATCATCGTATCTTTAGTTACCAAACTTTTTTCTGTGTTAACGCCAATTCGACGAATGCGCAAAATGGTAAAAATGAAAGTGCGATTTTTAACATTAGTTTTTTGTCAACTAGGATCGCAGCGTATTTCAATTAGAAATCCATCGGGGTCATAAAAATAAATACCTCTACCAGTGGGACGAGTAACAGGCTCACCCTCAATTTGGACTTGATGCGATCGCAATACTGCCACTGCTTGCTCAAACAATTCTGGAGCAATATCAAAAGCTAAATGATTAGCACGAGTAAATTGTTGCTGTGGATCAGGATCGGGCGGCGTAAGTTCTGGTTCCCAAAACAAATCGAGAACTGTGCCATCGGGAGTTCTAAAATTCGCTACTTTGCCTGCTGCTACTAAATCGATTAGAGTACTTGGAACCTGATCACCAATGAGTTGATGCAGTCCCAAAATGCCCCCATAAAAATCACAAGAGACTTGCATATCCCGCACATTCAAAGCAATGTGATGTACTCTTCGTAAAGCTCCATTCGCGATCGTAGTTTGCGTAGACAGCATAGTTGAACCATTGGATGACATAAAATTCAGTTCTAGCTAGGTTTACTAATAGAGTAAGATGATCGGATCAAAGTGCTGCTCATCTTACTCTACACATTCTGACCTTTTAGGGTGAGGATTCACTTACAGCGCTTCGCGCTCAAACCCAAACCAAGAAAAACCTTGAAAGTGTTGCTCTGCAACACTTTCAAGGTTTTTCTTGTGGTTCGTTTGATCGGTAATTGCTGTAAATGAGTATAAAAAAGCTTCGGTAGTTGAGACTCTTCTGTAATTTTAAAAAGCTTTACATAGTAAAGCTTTTTAAAATTACTTATTTGAGTTTTCGCACAAGACTTTATGGCTTTGAACCAAATAAACTTAAGTTTGATTACCTTAACCAATACCAATTCCACCCATGATTTTTCCAACAGCGTTGGAAATCACTTCAGGTTCAGGCGCGGCTTTCTTTGTTTCTAAAGTTGCCCATGTCAATGAACCGACTATGCCATCAGCATCAAGGTTATGCTCTGTCTGAAATTTAATGACAGCAGCTTCAGTTTGATCGCCAAAAACGCCATCAGCATTGATTCCTAATAATGATTGCAGGAGAGTTACCTCTTCACTAGCATCTCCTTTATATAATTCTGCATGCGCCATAATAATTCTCCGATAAAAACTTAACTTTGGCAAAACCAAAAATTCAACCTCATTAGCTTATGCTGTATCCGCAAGCTAATCAAAAAAACTCAAGGATTTAGTAAGAATATTTGATAGTGATCTAGAGGTAAGAATAGACTAAGTAGCTAGGCAGGAGAAAAGTTAAGATATAAATACAAGATTGACACGAAATTTAAATTACCCTCATCCCCCTTCTCCCGTTCAGGGAGAAGAGGAGTAAGAAAATTTCTTGATCCTATCTCACAAAACGAGAAAGGGTCTAGGGGTAAGGGTCTTAGCAACAACAATATCGCCTAAATTTGCAGCTTCAAGTAAGGTCATTACAGCTACTAGGCTCAGCAATTCTCATTATTAAAATCAGTTTTTTGAAAGCCCGCCAACGGCGGGCTTTCAAAAAACTGATTTTGGTGTTTCCAGCGTCGAAGGCGCTGGAAACACCAAAATCGGTTTCATAATGAGAATTGCTGTACTAGGCTGATACTTCTTGATCTTTTCTAGAGTTATAATTTAAGATTGAGGGTTGGCAAACTTTGCTAAACGTTTCGCTAAGTAGGTATATCTATGCCGATCGCTAACCTGTTTAACTGCCAAAGCGATCGCCTTCGACTCCCAGACAATAATTGCAAGCTTACGCGCACGAGTTAGCCCTGTATAAAATAAATTACGAGAAAGCATCAGAAAATGCTGCATAAACAGAGGCATGATTACCACAGGATACTCACTGCCCTGCGCCTTATGGATCGTCGTCGCTCTAGCAAGAGCAATCTCATTAAGATCGGCATAATCATAGACCACCTGCCGATCGCCAAATACCACCGTGACTTCCCTTTCCTCCAAATCGATACCCGTAATCATGCCAATGTCACCATTGAACACCTCACGGTTATAGTCATTCACCTGCTGCATAATGCGATCGCCCAAACGAAAGATCGTATTACCATACTTAATTTCTGGTTTAATTGCCTCATGAGGATTGAGAAGTTGTTGCAAGATAACATTCAAATTGCGCGTACCGATATCACCTCTAGTCATCGGACAGAGCACCTGCATATCCTGCTGCGGGTCAAAGCCCAGATTCGGTAACAACTCCGTAATAATGTCACAAATACCCTGCTGTCCCGCTTCAGCATTGGGCATTTCTAGCCAGAGGCAATCGGATTGAGGTTGATTAGAAACCTTTTCCATCTGTGGAAACATACCCGTATTAATGCGGTGAGCATTTTGAATTATTTGACTTGCTTGAGCCTGACGAAATACTTCTGTAAGCTTGATTACAGGAACTTGCTGAGAATCAATTAAATCTTGGAGAACATTGCCAGCACCAACACTAGGCAGTTGATCGGTGTCACCAACTAGTAATAATTGAGCACCCAAGGGAATCGCCTTAACCAGAGAAAAGGCAAGAAACAGATCCAACATTGATGCCTCATCGATGGCGATCGCTTGAGCTGTCAGTGGATATTCCAGATTGCGCTTAAAGCCCATTGATTTTGGGTCAAACTCTAGAAAACGGTGAATGGTCTTCGCTTCACATCCCGTCACTTCCTGCAATCGTTGAGCCGCTCGACCTGTCGGTGAAGCGAGAGCAATCTCTTTACCCATCGCCTTCCAGAGCGCGACAATTGTGCGGGTAGTGGTAGTCTTTCCTGTTCCCGGTCCACCTGTGAGAATTAACACCGATGAAGTTGCTGCCATCTCCACGGCTTCGCGTTGTTTGGGCGAGAGTTGGATATTTCTTTGGGTGGTGTAGCGATCGATCCAAGCCTTGACTCTTTCTGGATCTGGATGATGTTTGTGTTGCAATAACTGATAAAACTGTTCAGCAAGATTCTGTTCTGTATGAAAATAAGTCGGTTTATAGCAGATAAACTCACCCTCTAAGCCTTGCATCACCAAGCGATCGTTGATCGAAAGAGACAAAACTATTTTAGAAATAGTCTCAGGATTTGGTTGATAGTCTTCGAGAGCAAGGAGTTTAATCGCTTTCTCTTCTAGTTCCTTACGTGGCAAATAGCAATGCCCTTCTTCAGCAGCTTCCCCTAAACAGTGAAAGATTCCTGCAATGCTGCGAAATTCTGAGCTAACTTCAATACCAATATTCCGAGCAATCTGGTCAGCCGTAAAGAAGCCAATGCCATAGATATCTATCGCCAGTTGATAGGGATTTTCAGAAACGGTCTGAATGGAATCATTTCCATAATGCTTGAAGATTTTGACTGCATAAGTTGTGGATACTCCATGTCCTTGCAGAAATACCATCACCTCCTTAATCGCCTTTTGTGTTTCCCACGCAGTCTTAATCATCTTCACCCGTTTCTTGGCAATGCCAGGAACTTCAATGAGACGGTCAATCTCGTTCTCAATGATGTCAAGGGTATCTAAACCAAAATGAGCAACAATACGTTTAGCGGTGACTGGTCCCACTCCTTTTATCAAACCACTGCCCAGATATTTCTCAATTCCTGTAATTGTGGCGGGTTTAGTCTCACGGTATTGCGTGACTTGGAATTGGTCGCCAAACTTAGGATGCGATCGCCATGTGCCTTCTAGGGCAAGGGTCTGTCCTGCTTGGATATTGGCAAAGTTACCGACTACGGTGATGAGGTCTTGATCTTTGGGTACTTTTAGCCGCGCTACAGTATAGCCTGTCTCTTCAGAGTGAAAGGTGAGGCGTTCGATGATGCCTTGGAGGTAGTCGATGTTGTCAGGCATAAGCCATAAGGACGGATAAATTATGACCAGTCATCTATAGCCAACTCTACAATTTGTCTAAAATCTAATTTGTTACGGGTGACTAAGGTTGCATTGTTTGTTAAGGCGATCGCGGCAATTTTGAGATCCATGTTTCCTAGACGGGGATAGGCTTTGCGTAAGCGTTGATGTTCTAGGGCAGATGCACGACTAAAAGGGATAATGGAAATCGCTTGGTAATTGATTGCTAGTTGCTGTAATCCTTGATAGGCAAAGATTTGTTCATCTAATGTTTTTGCCTTTGCTAAAAAAGAGAGTCTTCCTCTAATCTGTTCTTCGTAGGTAATGACGGTGACGGCAACTTCAGGATCTTCTATCTCAGCAAGTTTGGCTAAGATTCGCTTTCCTTCTTGTCCATTGCGCTGAATGAGGCTGAGATGATCTGTGTCAAAAATATACATGATGCTCTATTCAGCAGATTTGCGCCATTCTTGACCGAGGCGAGTTGCTTCGTCAAAGGTGGGATCGTTTTCAAAGCTACCTGCGACTTTTAACCACCAAGGTGTTTTTTTCTGAACAAATATAGACAGCATCTGTCGCATTTGCGCGAGTTCTGTTTCTAATGCGGCTACTCTAGTTTCTAGATGTTGAGATTTGTCTTCAAGCTGTTGAGAGAGCATAGAAGTTTTTGGTGAGCTAAGGTGATACGGCTATTATAGCAAGATGATTGTAAGTGTAGATTTACGCGATCACCAACCAATCTAACCACAAATGCGATCACCTCAAATTCTCCAACAAGCGATCACAATTTTTCTAGCACAAGTAAAAAGATGGCAAGAATGCGATTATCAGTATTTAAAGCTAACTTTAAAACAGTAAAGAATTAGCGTATCTCAGTTAGCAGGTTAAAAGTGCTTAAATTCACAATATCGCTTAATTTTATTGTGTAATTGATGGATTTTGTGATAATTTTGAGCCAATAAGCAAATTAGATTGCTAAATCCTGATTAAATAAAACCGTGACTTTATCTTTAGAACAAATAACTCATCTCCTAAATGGCGTAAAAAGCTTTCCGCCTTTACGAAAGCAAGAAAAGACCTTTATGGAAATTGCGGGATATCCTCATTTTGAGAATGTTTGTAGCAATGTACTTCAGTTTTACCTTCAACCATCTAATGAACATGGATTTGGTTCACTTTTGTTAGATTCATTGTTTGCTCTCATTAATGAAGCGGTTGACGGCAAGCCAAAGCCCAAGAAGGAGGTAGTAATTGATAGTCAAAATATCGATGTACAACGTGAAGTATCTACAGCTAAAGATAATCGTATCGATTTATTAATTGAATCTGATAACTTTGTTTTGGCAATAGAAAATAAGATTCGTGCTAATGCTTACAATCCATTTGATGATTATACAAATCATATTGAATCTATCAGTAATGGTCGTGAAATTTACAAGGTGTTGTTGTCTTTGTATCCTTTAAAAGTAGCACCTAAAAAGATAGACGGATTTCAGCCTATTACTTATCAATTACTATTTGAGAGGGTAATCGCGAATATTGGCTCTTATTTGCTGACCAGTCGCGCGTCACACACAATATTTTTCCGTGACTTTATCCAAACCATACAAAATCTACAAGAGGCTAATTCTATGGATCAACAACGATTGACATTCTTTCATGATAATCAGCAAGATCTCGGAATATTATTTGGTGAAATGGATGCGCTACGAAAGGATATGCGAAGGAAATTGACAAAATTAACCTCGATTATTGCTGACGATTTACGTCTATTACCTTATTGTAATGATACTAACCTAAAATTATGGCGAGACTCTCGTTTACTGGATGTCCTATACTTCGCAATTAAGATAAGTAATGACTTGTATTTACAGATTGAAGTGGTACTAACTCCATCTGGTTCGCGGATGCAGTTCATTAATAAGCAAGGCGATCTTAATGAAGTTGAGAAATGGCTTAAATCAAGAGAGATTAAGTATGAGTTTAATCCTAGTAGAGAACGACTGAAATATAATGGTGAAAATCATATATTGCCATATAATACAAGCCCTGAAGATTCTGCAAAATGGGTGCTTGATATGTTGAAAAGACTGACAGAATCTTCAGGCTGATTAATTAGCCTCTTTATTTCATTGCAGTTTTGTATAATAGACTCAGAGAATCCTTGAGGAAATAACGCTATGTTACAAGCTACTATCCATAACAACCAAGATCTTTCTCAGTTAATTCAACAAACAAACCCTCAAAGACAATCAATCACCTTTTATTATCAGCATTCTCAAGCAATGGGCGATTAATGAGACTTTTAAAGCTATATAGTGACATTAACGCAATCTCAGCATAACTTTTATGCCTGCTAAAGACATCTATCACGACAACGTTTGTAACGCCCTTATCAAAGATGGTTGGACAATCACAGCCGATCCCCTTGTTCTTAGCTTGGGAACTATTAGAAGAACCAGATTTTCGTCTTATTGTTTTTGCCCCAGATTATGAGGACATAATTCAATGGCAACCACAGATAACACCCTAGACTCATGGCGCAAAACCTTAGAGACCTTGCTCCAATATTATGCCGATCTTCCCTATCGCTATGGAGATGTGAGTGCTTACGTTGTCGTTAGCCGCGATCGCAACCACTTTATGCTGATGCGCGAAGGATGGGAAAACAGTCGGCGAGTACATGGATGTGTTGTTCATGCTGAAATTCGTAACGACAAAATCTGGATTCATTACGATGGTATTGAAGATGGCATTACTGATGAACTGGTTGCAGCAGGAGTTCCCAAAGATCATATTGTCCTAGCTTTTCATCCGCCTCAAGTGAGAGCGCATACTGGATATGCTTTGGCGTAAGCTCTAAGATGGTCGCATCATAAAACAGCGATCGCCCAAGGCTCAATTCAAAAAACAGCCCAGCCACTCAATCAAAAAATGCACCTGCTTATCCCCATTCAGGAAAGCCAGACTCGTAATCTTAATTTTGTCATTCTCAAAGGAGAAACGATAATAGAACTCAATCGGGGACTTGGCATGGAGCAAATCCCAAAGCGAATCCGTGATCTTCCAACCCACGAATTTCCATATCGAGCATCGCCAGTTGATAACCCGAACCAAGCTGACTAAACTCTTGAATCGCCTCCAATCTCTTCTTAGCCGCATCCGTCAACGCAAGGTTAGGCGGATACAGCAAATAAGCATGAGCCTGAATTCCTGACCCAACTTATGAGCATCCTCAATCATAATCGTATTCACACGCAGAATATCCAAACCCGACGTGTTAACAGATAGTGTTTGGCGGCAAGCAAAGATCTCATATATTTTTTATAAACTATTCGGTAAGGAACTTTTATTTATTGAACATGTCCAAAGTTAGCAAGTTTAACTTCAGACCAAAAAATTATGCCGTTTTTTTCAGTTCTTATTGATTTACTCAGCGATCGCGATCGGTTTATTCAAGAAATCTATGATGGGATTAAGATTAATACCAAAATAGTTGGTCTGTTAGTTTGTAGTTCTATATTTTTGGCAATTTACGGTGGACTAATTGGTGCAGTTAGCTCTTGGATGCAGGTTTTGTCATCGGCAGCTAAGTTGCCATTTCTATTTCTGATCACCTTAGCGATTTGCTTACCTGCGCTCTATTTCTTTAATGTTTACTTCGGTGCAAAAACTCGGTTGAGTCAATATGCGGCTATTTTGCTTTGTGCAGTGACGATTACTAGCACTTTGCTATTTGGCTTTGCGCCAGTCACCTTGTTCTTCTTGATTACAACTGACAACTATTCCTTTTTTCTGTTGTTAAATGTTGCTATATTTACACTAACAGGAATTATTGGGGTTTACTTTCTTTATCAAGTATTGCTGCCAAAGGTGGAAACCATTGTCTCGGATAAAGAGTTGATGATCGAAGATACAGCCATTGACAAAAATCGCAAAGTTCGGATATCAATTTTAAAGTTCTGGCTAGGACTTTATGCTTTTGTTGGTAGCCAGATGGCTTGGACACTCAGACCGTTTTTTGGTTCCTTTGGCTCTAAATTTGACCTGTTTCGACCCCGTGAAGGCAATTTCTATCTATCAGTCTGGAATTCAATTAGGCATTTGTTTTTCCAATAAATCTAGCGTCTTGAACACTATGCAGCCTGATATTAGAAATTTGCGGATTACAGAACAGGATTTAGAGAGGATTACTGGAAAAGAAATTAGCCTTTTATCGATTGGAAGTGCTTATAGAATTACGAGACTCAAACAAACTAAATACTTAGCTCCCTTCCTGCTGAGCGAAGCGATCGCTTTATTCTTAATTTCAATTTTTAGTTTGCCAATTAGTATTTTGATTTTTCAAGCCCTTGGTAGAGCTATCAATAATCGTCAGGCTCAACTTGGATTTGTTGTTTTTGTATTTGCACTTACATTGATTCTCTTTACAGTTTGGAATCTACTCGCTTGGATAAGATCTCAGAAAATGACTTGTTTATCCCATCTTCTTGATGAAGTAGATAAATATAATCAAGTAATTGTCGCTGTTGATATTTGCGATCGCTTAAAGTCTGTTGGCAACCAATCAGCAAGTCTCAATCATCGCGAGGATATCTTACAAGCTCTTGAGCTAACTAGGGATAGCCTAATTTGCGGTTTGACTACTGAAAAAATCCTGCGGGAGCATCAAAGTTTTTTAAGCAGCCATCGTCAGCTTTTTGACAATATTGAACAGAATCTGATTGCCTTAGAATCCCTAGAAGTACAAAGTCAAGCAGATCAGTACAGTTCTCTCTTGAGAGATGCCTTAGTAATTGGCATGAATGTGCAGCGCGAAATGTTGAATTTACAAACAAGTGATATTCCCAAGAATTAATGGCGCAGCTAGAGCCATTCAAATATCCTCTTCAATACCCAACTCACGCAAACGAGCAGCTAAGCGATTAGCCCTTTCCTAAGACTGCGCCAACTGTTTGGACACAGCAATTCTGATTATACAAATCGATTTTTTGAAAGCCCGCCGTTGGCGGGCTTTCAAAAAATCGATTTTGGTGTTTCCAGCGCCGAAGGCGCTGGAAACACCAAAATCGATTTCATAATGGGAATTGCTGGTTTGGAGACCTCTTTTTTTTAATTTGTGAATTTCTTGCCGTCAGGAAAATAAAGTTCTAGTTGTTCGCCACTAAGATCGAAGCGGATATTCATTCTGGGGCTAATCCATCCACTAAAAGGATTAAATCTTTCTAAATTTTAAGAATAATGAGTAACAATGCTCATGGTTAACACATCGCTCTTGAACTCCCTGTAGTAAACTAGCCTATTAGATAAAAGTGTCTCTACAATAAACTTTGCGTTCTAACGCGACCTATGGACTTAGCATATCAATACGCATGGCTGATTCCCTTGCTGCCACTCGCCGCAGCACTGATTATCGGCACAGGGCTGATTACCTTTAACAAATCCACCAACAAACTGCGATCGCTTTGGTCTGTCCTCAGCGTATCCGCTACGGGCGGCGCAATGGTGATGGCATTTAACTTACTCTGGAGTCAGATCCAAGGGCATGAGCCCTATCTTTACATCTTTGAGTGGGCGCAAGCAGGCACATTTCATTTGAATATGGGATTTGTGATCGATCACCTGACTGCACTGATGTTAGTGATCGTTACCACCGTTGCTTTCTTGGTGCAGATCTACACCGATGGCTACATGGCTCATGATCCCAGCTATGTCAGGTTCTATGCTTACCTAAGTTTATTCACCTCTTCTATGTTGGGCTTAGTCGTTAGCCCCAACTTGGTACAGATTTACATTTTCTGGGAACTCGTGGGGATGTGTTCCTACTTGCTAATTGGCTTTTGGTTCGATCGCAAAGGAGCTGCCGATGCTTGCCAAAAAGCCTTTGTAACTAACCGCGTTGGTGACTTTGGCTTACTGCTTGGCTTACTTGGTCTATATTGGGCTACAGGCACGTTTGAATTCGCGGAAATGGGAGAACGTCTTAGCGAATTAGTGGAATCAGGAGCATTGAGTGTTGCTCTTGCAACTTTATTCGCAATTCTCGTTTTCATGGGGCCTGCTGCTAAATCTGCCCAATTCCCCCTCCATGTATGGTTACCTGACGCGATGGAAGGCCCTACCCCTATTTCAGCTTTAATCCATGCGGCGACAATGGTTGCGGCTGGTGTGTTTCTAATTGCAAGGATGTTTCCTGTATTTGAGGAAATTCCTGCGGTGATGAACACGATCGCTTGGACAGGAGCTTTTACCGCATTTCTGGGTGCAAGTATCGCCATTACTCAAAACGACATCAAAAAGGGCTTAGCTTATTCCACCGTATCCCAGTTGGGGTATATGGTCATGGGTATGGGCGTAGGAGCTTATGGGGCTGGACTATTTCACCTGATGACTCACGCCTATTTCAAAGCGATGATGTTTCTTGGTTCTGGTTCCGTTATTCACGGTATGGAAGAGGTAGTTGGACATGATCCCGACCTTGCACAAGATATGCGGGTAATGGGTGGCTTACGCAAGTACATGCCAATTACAGCGATTACCTTCTTTATTGGCACTTTGGCGATTAGTGGTATTCCTCCTTTCGCTGGTTTCTGGTCGAAGGATGAGATTCTTGCTTCTACATTCAAGGCAAACCCTGCACTCTGGGCGATCGGCTTTGCCACAGCAGGGATCACGGCTTTCTACATGTTCCGTATGTACTTCACTACCTTTGAAGGTGATTTTCGCGGGACTGACAAGAAGTTATTAGCTATGGTCAAGGCTGAAAATTCAGTTGGTAAAGAAGGTCAAGCTGACGATGGACATGGACATCATCATGCTAGCAAGCCCCATGAATCACCAATTACAATGACTTTACCTCTGATGGTCTTGGCAATTCCTTCGATCGCAATTGGTTTAGTTGGTACGCCCTTGGGTAACTACTTTGAGTACTTTATCCATGCACCAGCGGAGAAAATTACTGAAGTTCCTGTGGAAGGCTTTACCCCTGAATTCCTATTAATGGGTGGCAGTTCAATCGGTATTGGCTTGATTGGGATCTCTCTTGCAATCTTGATGTATATGCAAAAGAAAATCGATCCCAGTGCGATCGCCAAGTCCATCGAACCGCTCTACAAGCTCTCGAAGAACAAATGGTACATTGATGAAATTTACAACACGGTCTTCGTGGTTGGCTCTCGCCGCTTAGCTCGTCAAGTACTAGAAGTCGATGCCAAAATCGTTGACGGTGCTGTTAACCTTGCTGGTTTTGTGACAGTAGTTACTGGCGAAGGCTTGAAGTACTTTGAAAATGGCAAAGCGCAATTCTATGCTCTTGTCATTTTTATTGGTGTTCTCGGCTTTGTAATCGTGAGCTCGATTTAATTACTCATTTGCGGCGTGCTTCCCACGCCGCAAATAGCAAAAAAAGGTAAGAATCACTTAGTGATTCTTACCTTTTTTTGAGTTCGTCGAATTGACGTTGTAAAAAACAAGCCCTGTAATACCAATTCACAGAAGTGTGGCTACACTTCTGTGAATTAAAATCCAAACCCTGTAAAGGTCTTGAAAGCACAAAATGGCTATGCCATTTTGTGCTTTGGGATTAAATAGGCTGTATAAAGTTATGCTTGACTGCGTAAGACATAGCCTACACCGCGTACCGTATGCAGTAAACGCTTCGGATTATGAACTTCTAATTTGATGCGTAAAGCTCGAATGTACACTTCAATAATATTGGACTCACCCATGAAGTCATATCCCCACACCGATTCGAGGATTTGGTCGCGGGTTAAGACCTGCTGGGGATGGCGTAGCATAAATTCTAGTAAATCAAACTCCTTGGCGGTCAGATCGATTCTCTGTCCTGCTCGATGGACTTCGCGGGAAGTGTGGCTTAAAGTAATATCCTCAAACTGCAAATTATCGATCGCTTCGGGATACATCCGCCGCATTCTTGCCTTGATTCTGGCGAGTAATTCTTCAATGCTAAAGGGCTTAGTGAGATAGTCATCGGCTCCTGCATTCAGACCAGTGACGCGATCGCCGATTTCATCCTTGGCAGTCAGCATAATGATCGGTACTTGTACCCCCGTTTTGCGTAATCTTGTGCAGATATCTAATCCTGAGATTTCAGGCAACATCCAATCTAAAATCACCAGATCGGGCTGCGTATCACGGGCTAATTGCAAGCCATCTAAGCCAGTCATCGCCACAGTTGTTTGATAACCTTCTAAACCAAGTTCCATTTCGATAAATTTTGATAACTTGGGGTCATCTTCAATCAGTAGAATGCGATTATTCATCTTTGCGGATTCCATAGCGGTAAACTGATTGTAAAAATACTACCCTCATTAGGTTTGGACTTGAGGCTGATCTTACCATTCATACCTTCCACTAAGCTCTTGACGATCGCTAAGCCCAGTCCAGTCCCATCGCGAGAACGGGTGGAAGGATCATCACTACGATAAAAGCGCTCAAATACCCTTTGTTGATGAGGAAGGGCAATGCCAATGCCGCGATCGCACACATGGATCATCGCTTGATCTTCTCTGGTTTCTAGTTGAATTTCCACTGGATCGGCGGAATATTTAATGGCATTATCCACCAGATTAATT
>Ga0172376_10002728_pt1 | contig 21385 bp, 20 predicted proteins | sample Lak35m_FD_121114 | JGI IMG/M metagenome (GOLD analysis project Ga0172376, IMG submission 121114) | Freshwater microbial communities from Kabuno Bay, South-Kivu, Congo - kab_092012_35m | ecosystem: Environmental > Aquatic > Freshwater > Lake | place: Democratic Republic of the Congo: South-Kivu... | reverse complement strand
TAACCGCCCGAGCCCTTGGTCAGCTTCACCACCAATTCATGCAAATGATCGAGCACATAGGCGCAATCATCCGGCCTTTCGCAAAGATAGGTGGGCACATTCGCGAGGATCGGTTCCTCATTCAAATAGAAGCGCACCATTTCCGGCACGTAAGGATAAACCGCCTTGTCATCGGCAATGCCTCCGCCCGGCGCGTTGGCCAAAGCGACATTCCCCGCGCGATAGGCTTCCATCAGCCCGCGCACCCCCAGCATGGAATCAGCGCGAAACACCGCTGGGTCCAGATAATCATCATCAATCCGGCGATAGATCACATCCACACGCTGCGGCCCTGCAGTGGTGCGCATATAGACCACGCGATCCTCGACGAATAAATCCTGCCCCTCCACCACTTCCACGCCCATTTCATCCGCCAGGAAGCAATGTTCGTAATAGGCGCTGTTATAGGCACCAGGCGTCAGCAGCACCACGCGCGGCAGGCCGCGGCAGGCAGGCGGCGCCACGGACATCAGGGTTTCCAGCAAATCACTCGGGTAATGGCTGACGGGTGCGATGCGATGCGCCGCGCAGAGGCCGGGGAATAGCCGCAGCATGGCTTCGCGGCCTTCCAGCATATAGGAAACGCCCGATGGCGTGCGGCAATTATCTTCCAGCACATGAAATTGCGCCGCATCCGTGCGCACCACATCAATGCCCGCGATATGCACGTAAATCCCACCGGGCGGTGTGATGCCGTGCATTTCCGGCCGATAGGCTTCATTCTGCAAAATCAGCGCTTCCGGAATGCGCCCGGCCTTCAGGATTTCCCCTGGCCCATAGACATCAGCCAAAAACATATTGAGCGCACGCACACGCTGCGTGAGGCCGCGCGAGAGATGCTCCCATTCCTGCCAGGCCAGAATGCGTGGGATGATATCAAAGGGGATCAGCCGTTCCGGATCACCGCCTTCGCCATAAACCGCGAAGGTCACGCCGATGCGGCGGAACAATAGTTCGGCTTCCTGGCGCTTGCGTTCCAATTGCGCGATGGGTGTGGCCGCCAGCCAGCGCGCTATCTCGCCATAGGCCGCCCGAGCCTTGGCGGCTTCGCCCATTTCGTCAAAGGCTATGATGGGTTCCGCCATCGCCTGACTGACCTCCTGATTCCCAGAGGATCGGGTCAAACGCCGAGCCACACAAGCGGGTGATGCCCAAAAACTGGGCCGGGCAGCGCCTTATTGCCCGCCCGGCAGCCTGACGCGCCCATTTCCTGGGCAGCGCCCCCTTTCACAGCGCAGGGACGCGCTTGTGCCAATCCGTCACGCGCTGATAGGCATCGGCCACGGCCAGCACCCGCGCCTCGGCAAAGGGGCGCGCGGCCAATTGCAGGCCAATCGGCAGGCCGCGATCATCAAAGCCGCAGGGCACGCTGATGGTCGGCAGGCCCAAATAATTGAAGGGCCGCGTATTGGCCGAAACCGCCATGAAGCGCGACCAATTCGCTGCATCGGCATCAATATCCGTCTCGGCCAAGGTGGGCACGCGGGTGCGCAGCGCTGGGGTTGCGACAATCTGATGCCCTGCCATGGCCTCGGCGCAGAATTGCCGGAGCAGCGGGCCGCGGCGCGACAGCGCTTCAATGTAGAGATGCGCGGGGATCGGGAAGCCACCATATAGCCGGGACGATAGATGAATGGAATAATCCGCGGACCTTTCGCGCATCCATTCGGCATGAATCGCCGCTGCCTCTGACCGGCTGACCAGCGCGGTATAGGCCGCAATGGCACGGAGTGACGGGCAGGACAGCCGCGTGATTTTCGCCCCGCGATCGCGCATGGCATCAAGCGCGGCATCGAACGCCTTGACCACCACTTCATCCGCGCCATCGAAGAAATATTCCTGCGGCACAGCCACGGAAATGCCGCGCAAATCGCCGGTGAGCGCAGCCTCATAATCCGGCACGGCTTCGCGCGCGCTGGTGGCATCGCGCGGGTCATGGCCGGAAATCACCCGCATGAAGCGCGCCGCATCGCGCGCCGTCTGCACCAAAGGCCCGACATTATCAGCAGAAAATGACAGGGGCATCACGCCCGCGCGCGAAACCCGCGTCTGCGTGCCCTTGATCCCCGTGACACCGCAAATCGTCGCCGGCAGGCGGATGGAACCGCCAGTATCCGACCCAAGCGCGCCATAGAAAAACCGCGCCGCAACGCCCGCGCCAGAGCCCGAGGATGATCCACCCGTGCAATAGCCATGCTGCCAAGGATTATGGCAATGGCCGAAATGCGCATTATGCCCGGTCGGGTTCTGGGCAAATTCCGCCATATTCAGCGTGCCCATATCAATCGCGCCCGCAGCATCCAGCCTTTCCAGCACGGTCGCTGTCACCTTCGGCACGAAATCCCGCCGGATTTTCGACCCGCAGGTCGAGACCTTGCCCGCGCGATAATACATATCCTTATGCATCATCGGCACACCGCCAAGCGGGCCGAGCGCCTTGCCCGCCTTGCGCGCCGCATCCACGGCCGCGGCCTGTTCCAAGGCGCTGTCGCGATCAAGCCGGATCACGCTATTCACCTTGCCATCATGCGCGGCAATGCGCGCAAGGCAGCTTTCGGTGAGCGCAGTTGCCGTCACCTCACCACGCGCCACCGCATCGGCGGCTTCCGTCATGGAAAGCTCATGCAAAGCGCTCATGCTTCCTTCTCCTGCTCGGCGCGGAGTGCCGCTTCAAAGCTGGAAGGTTCGTCTTCAAAAGCCAGCGTCCCGCGCAAAGCCGCCAATTCCTTGAGCAGGCCGATATGATCCGCCAGGCCAAGCCGCGCAGCCTCATTCGGGCATTCAACGCCGCTCCATAGGCGGATGGCTTCCATGCTGGGGGGGATGGGATCGGGTTTCATGCCAGGGCCTCCTTTGCGGTGGGGCATGCTGCGACGGGTGCCAAGGCTTTGCAAATACCTGGCCAAGGTGGCAGGCTCAGGCCCAGCAAGCATGAGGGGTCGCCGCATGAAAATCGTGGACATCAAGGCATTCCCAACCTCCTTCCCGCTGCCGGCCAATTCCGGGCCGCGGCTTGGGATTGGCCAGGCAGTGAAGCGCGATGCGGTGATGGTGAAGGTCATTACGGAAGATGGCATTGTCGGCTGGGGCGAAAGCCATCATGGCCGGGCGCATACCGCCATCGCGAAATTGCTTGAAACCACACTGCGCCAATTGGTGCTCGGCATGGATGCCTTTGACACAACGGGCATCTGGGCGCGCATCTACAAGTATCAGCTGGCGAGCCACGGCATGGGCGCGGCCACGGCCATGGCCATGTCGGGGCTCGACATGGCGCTATGGGATGCCAAGGGCAAGGCGCTCAATCTGCCGCTTTACAAACTGCTCGGCGGTTCGGCCCGCCCCGTACCTGCCTATGCCGGAGGCGTGGCGCTTGGCTATCAGCCGCCGGCGCAGCTGCTTGATGAAGCCGCACCGCATATGGACGCGGGCTATAAGGCGGTGAAGCTTCGCGTGGGCGACACCGTGCGCGATGACATTGCGCGCATGGAAGCTGTGCGCGATGCCTTCGGCCATGAGCTTGAAATCCTGACCGATGCCAATATCGGCTATAATATCGCGCAAGTGCGGCAGGTAATGCCGGAGATGGACCGGCTGAATATCGGCTGGCTGGAAGAACCCTTCCCCGCGCATGATCACCGGTCTTACGCGGAAGCACATGGCCTCGGCAGCACGCCCTTGGCGGCTGGCGAAAATCACTTCACCCGCTTCGAATTCACCCGCGTCTTGGAAGATGATGTGATCCGCATCTGGCAGCCGGACCTTTCCAAATGCGGCGGCGTGACCGAGACCATGCGCATCGCCGCCATGGCATCTGGCTTCAAGATCCCGATCCACCCGCATTCATCCATGACGGGCGTCAATCAGGCAGCTTCCATCCATCTGCTCGCCGCGATTGATAATGGCGGTTATTTCGAAGCCGATGTCTCGCGCGCCAATAAGTTCCGCGATGAGTTGGGCAGCGAGCCCTGGCGCATCGGCAAGGATGGCTGCGTGCGGCCGTTGGAAGCGCCGGGTATTGGCGTGGAAGTGGATGAAGCTTTCCTGAAAGCGCATCCCGCCATCGAAGGGCCAGGCTACGTCTGACCCGGCGCGGTTTCCCGCGCCGGGATCAAGTCAAATGTAATGTTCCTTCAACGGCGCATAGCCGTTGAAGCCCTGTGACGCATAAGTCGTCACGTAGGCCCCGGTCGCCAGCAGCTCCACCCGATCACCACAAGCCAGCTTCAGCGGCATGCGGTAATTGGATTTTTCATAGAGCGTATCTGTGCTGTCGCAGGTCGGCCCGGCGATGGTCACCGGCCCATCCTCAGTGCCGTCATGCGGCGTGCGGATGTCATAGCGAATGGCCTCGCCCTCGGTTTCCGCGAGGCCACCAAAGCGCCCGATATCCAGATAGACCCAGCGCACCGGATCGGTGCCGCCCTTGCGGGAAACCAGCACCACTTCGCTCGAAACCAGGCCGGCATCGCCCACAATGAAACGCCCAGGCTCCACCACCATCTCGGGCAGGTCATTGCCGAAATGCTTGGTCATGGCGCCCATGATGGCCATGCCGAAATCATCAATGCCCGGCACTTCCGCGCGGTAACGCACCGGATAGCCGCCGCCCAGATTGACCATGCGGAGCTTCACACCCGCTTCCTTCAAATCCGTGAACAGCATCGCAACCCGCGCGATGGCACCTTCATAGGTGGCGGTCTTGGTCTGCTGGCTGCCGACATGGAAGGAAATGCCATAGGGGTCGAGCCCCATATCGCCGGCCTTCAGCATCAGGTCGCGCGCCATGTCCAATTCGCAGCCGAATTTGCGCGAAAGCGGCCATTCTGCGCCTTCATTCTGCACCAGGATGCGGCAATAAACCCGCGCGCCGGGCGCATGGCGCGCCAGCTTTTCCAATTCCTCGATGCTGTCGAAGGCGAACATGGAAATACCAGCCTTATGGGCGGCCGCAATCGCGGAAGCCTTCTTGATGGTATTGCCATAGGAAATCGCCTCCGGCCGTGCGCCGGCATTCAGGCAAGCCTGAACTTCTTCAAAGGAAGCGGCATCAAAGCTCGATCCCAGCTTCACCAACCGCTCCAGGATCGGCGCGGCGGGATTGGCCTTCACGGCGTAATAGATGCGCGTCAGCGGCAGCGCCGCGTGCATGGCGCGGTACTTTTCTTCGACACGATCCACATCCAGCACAAGGCATGGCGTGGGAGGCGCGTTGTCGCGCAAAAAGCGTGCGATTTTAGGTGTCATCGCAGCACCCTCCAGGCTCCAAACGGGCCGCCCATGAAGGCGACGGCCCAAGGTTAACGAAACGGTCGAACGAACCAGCGACCAGTAGATTGCCGCCTGAGGGATACTCAGACGGGGTTGCCAGAACGCTTGACGTCGTTGCGTAAACCCTTTGGCCGGATGGGCCGGGGGCCAGAGGCACGTGCGTACTGCGTCTGTCGCTCAACTATGCCCTCGGCCCGCGGAATGCAAGTGAAATCCGCCCCTATGCCCGGTTTTTTTCCTTAAATCCCCCGGGGGCACCCGGAATCATGCCCGAAACCCCATCGAGGGCCGGGTAATTCCGCCTGCAAGGCAGCGCTTTGGCAGGAAGCTTACCGGGGAGCCTCGGGCGAATCCATGCCGCGCCCCAACCAGCGCAGCACGGCAAACCCCGCCAACATGATGAAAGCGACATGCCCAAAGGCGATGCCCCAGGCGGCCACCCCCTCTCCGCCCGCCCAATCCAGCATCACCCCCGCGAGCAAAGGCCCGACAAACCCGCCCGCATAGCCCAGCATGCTATGCAGCCCCATGGTCGCGCCGCGCAGCGCCGGGTCCGCCGCCTGCACCGTGCCCGCCGTCAGCGCCGAGCTATCCAGATAGATCGCCGCATTCCACAAAAACACCAAAAGCAGCACCACAAAGGGCGAGGCCCCAAAGGCAAACCCCGCCACCAGCGACAGCACGGCGCCCGAGAGCATGGCAATCGCCACAATCCTGTCCCGCCCCAGGCTCTCGGCCAGGCGGTTCCCGGCAAGTGAGCTCGCAATCCCGACCAACCCCGCAAGGGTGAACAGCACGGTGGGACCAGGCAGCCAGGAAGGTGGCGCCTGGATCAGGAAGCTCGCGGTCAGGAAGGCGACTGCCCAGGCGCGCAGCACGGCCATTTCCAGTGTGTGCACCGTATAGCCCGCAATCCAGGCCATGGCGCGGCGATTGGCGATGACCGGGCGGAAATCCAGCAAGCTGCGCGGCGCTGCGCTTTTGGGCGGCGGCGCATCGGGCAGGATCAGCATGGCAATGGCAAAGGCACCAGTGGCGGCCAGCCCCGCTACCAGAAAGGCCAACCCAGGCCCCATCAGCGCATTGCAAAGCCCGGCCAGCGCGAAGGAAGACGCCCCGGCGATGCCCACCCCCGCCGCATGCCAGGCAACAGCGCGCGATTGCGCCACACCGGTCAGCGGGTCAGCAATGGCTTTAAGCCCCGGCATATAGGCCCCCGCCCAGCCAATCCCGGCGAGCGCACGAAAGAACAGCCCGCCCCAAAAGCCATCGGCGAAAAATGCAAAGCCCAGATGCGCCGCCGCCGTGGCGCCCGTACCGATCAGATAAATCCGCCTAGCCGGCACGCGATCCGTGAGCGAAAGCAGGACGGGCACGGCGGGCACATAGGCCGCAAAGAAAACCCCAATCAGCCAACCCGCTTCCGTGGCGGAAAGCGACCAGCGCGCCATCATCTCCGGCAAGAGCGCGGGCAGGGTGAAGGCACCGATTTGGGTCAGGATTTGCGCCGTGACCATCGCCACCACGAAACCCCGACTGCCGGGAAGCAAGGTCATGGCCCGATTAGGCCGCAATTTGTCCACTTCGGATAGCCCGGCTTGATCCCTGACGCGCTGCGCCCGATGTTACGCCGAAGTGATTAAGGGAGGGTCGCAATGCGCATGGTCGAAACCCCGGAAGCGCTCCGCGCGCTGATCGGGCAGGAATTGGGGGTGAGTGATTGGCTGGAAGTGACGCAGGATCTGATTGATCGCTTCGCCGAAGTCACCGGCGATCATCAATGGATTCATGTGGATGTGGAACGCGCCAAGCGTGAGATGCCCGGCGGCAAGACCATCGCACATGGTTATCTGCTGCTGTCGCTGCTGCCCAAGCTTGGCGCTGGCATCTACAAGCTTTCCTGGCCCACGCGGTCCATCAATTACGGCAGCGACAAGGTGCGCATCGTCAATCCGGTCAAGGCGGGCGCGCGCATCAGGCTACGCCAAAGCGTGGTTGCGGTGGAAGATGGCGCGCCCGGCGCGCATCGCATTACCGTGCGCCAGACGCTTGAAATCGAAAATGAGGCGAAGCCCGCCATGATCGCGGATACCATCCGCATGTCTTTCACCTGAAACGTAAAGGAACAAGCAATGAAACTCACCTGGTTCGGCCATTCCGCCTTTCGTCTGGAATTTGGCAAGTCGATTGTGATGATTGACCCTTTCCTCACCGGTAATCCCGCCTTTGGCGGTGATGCGGAAGCAGCCAGCGCGGGTGCGACCCATGTGCTGCTGACCCATGGCCATGCCGATCACATTGGCGATACGGCGGCCATCTGCAAACGCACTGGCGCCAAGCTTGTCACCAATTATGAACTCGCCATGTGGCTCGGCAAACAGGGTGTCACCGCGCTTGATCCCATGAATACCGGCGGCACCACGGATCAGGGCGAGTTTACCGTCACGCTGACCCAGGCTTTCCATTCCTCGGTTGAGGTGGATGCCAATGGCGTTTTCCATTGCCTTGGCCTGCCGAATGGCATTGTGGTGACGCCGAAGGACAAGCATGAACCGACCGTCTATCACATGGGTGATACGGATATCTTCTCCGACATGGCGCTGATTGATGAGCTTTACGCGCCGACGGTCGCTTTGGTGCCGGTCGGGGATCGCTTCACCATGGGCCCGCGTGCGGCGGCGCTTTCCGTGAAGCGGTATCTGCGCAATGTCACCACTGCCATTCCCTGCCATTACGCGACTTTCGGCATGTTGCTGCCGGATGCCTCGGGCTTTGAGGCTGAGATGGTGGGCGCCAAGGCCAAGGTGCTGGTGCCGGAAAAGGGCAAAGCAGTCAGCCTGTAAGCGCGTATCAAGGGCGGGCGCCGTGATCCGAATCAAGGCGCCCGCCCAACAATGCTGTCAGAAAAGACACGGGGTTGTGCGGGGCCATGATGGAAGGAAGCCTCATGATGAGTAGCAGGCGCGTGCTTTTCCTGGGGCTACTCGGGCTTGGTGCCTGCGCAGCCACGCCCGTGGAAACGGCGTTTTTGCCGGAATTCCGCGGCTTTGTTTCGATTGACCCTGTGCGCCATTCTATTGAGCAGGGCGCCGATATGCTCACCCATCGAAACCGGCTCGTTGGTCAGCCTTGGGAAACCGCCCGCTTGGTCCAGGCTTTGGAATTCCTCGCCGTCGAGGTACCGAATGGGCCGCGCTGGAATGTGATGCTGCCCATGGCGCAGTTGACCCTGCCGGCCGCGCGGGCCGAATGGCGGCAGGCCTTCGGCATCGCGCCAGAGGCCCGCGCGCAGGAGGTGATTGATAGCCTGACGGAATTCCGCACGGCCTTTGCCGAGCAACGTCCCGCCGCTGCGCCTGCCGCCTTGCGCGCGCCGCTTTTCACGCCGGGCGGGCAGGAAACGCTCAATCGCTTCGCTGATCCACCCGCCCTGCCGCGCACCACCCGCGCCGTGATTGATGCGAGCCAGGAATTGGCCTCGCAGAGTTTTGAGCGGCGGTCGGGGCTTGGTTTTGTCATTCGCTAAACGGAGGCGCCCGCCAGCACCAAAGGCTGGATCGCGGAACAAGGCGCCCGAGATGCCAAGCGATGATATATTTGCGATTCACTTCGCAGGTTTTTTGGAAGGACATCAGGATGCACTGCGATAGGCGCGTTTTTCTCGGAGGACTGATTGGCCTGGGCGCCTGCTCTGGCCCGCCTGAGACCGCAAGCTTGCCAGATTTCAGTAGTTTCATCACCGGCGATGCCGTGCGCCATTCCATCGAGCAAGGCGCCGATATGCTGACCAATCCGCGCCGCTTGACTGGTCAGCCTTGGGAAACGGCGCGCCTGATCCAGGGTTTGGAATTCCTGGCGGTGGAATTGCCGAATGGGCCGCGCTGGAATGTCCTACTGCCCATGGCGCAGATCGCTGTGCCGCGCGCGCGCGGCGAATGGCGCCAGGCCTTTGGTATCGCGGCTGATGCTCGCGCACAGGAGGGGATTGATAGCCTGACGGTGGTTCGTACCGCCTTTGCGCGACGCAGCCTCTCCGGCGCCATAGACGCGTTACGCACGCCGCTTTTCACTCCGGGCGGGCAGGGAACGTTCAACCTTCTCGGCGATCCGCCGGCACTGCCCAGAAGCCGGCGCGCCTTGGTGGATGCGCGCCTGGAACTTTTTCAGGCAAGCAATGACAATCGCAGCTGACCCGAAAAGACCCATCTGACGTCCAAAGCGTGATCGCTTCACAAGGATCATGCTTTTGGCGCAGATGTTTCTAGATCACGCCCCCGGCGCCACCAGCGTGCAATTCCCCGCCGAGCGCGCCTTTTGGCAAGCCTGTTCAGCCTGCGCCCGCGTCAGCCTCTTCACCCTAGCGGTAAAGGCCGCGTTTTTGCCCTGCGCAACGCGCACCACCTCTGCCTGCCCGCTTCCGCCTGCCGAGGAACGCGCCGATGAAGCCGCGCTACGCGCTAAATTCTCTGAGGCAAAACGCCCAAGGCTCACTGACCAGCCATTGCCGCCCCCGCTCGGCGGCGGCACGGAACCGGCGCGGCCAAGGGCGGATGCTGGCGCTGCCTGGGCGGACCCTATCAGCCCGAGCCCCCGCGTGGGCGCAGCCGCCGGCGCCTGACGTGGCGCGGGCGGTGCCACGGGCGCTGCGGCAAGGCTGGAGCGCCCCGTATCCAGCCCGGCCCGCCGGCGCTCTGCCGGGGTAAATGTGCTGCCATCCGGGATAGGGTCCATGCGCACAACATTGCCAAGGCTCGCCACCTGCGTGCCCGCTGGTGCTGCCGGGGCAGGGGCAGCGGCCTGGGCGACCTGCACCGTCGGCGCTGGGCTGCGCTGCTGGTTCAACGCTACCATCGTGCCGCCATCCATCCGGCGCGGACCGCGCGGGATGCTCGTGCCGATATCAGCAGCCGCATAAACCTCGGCTGGGGCGCGGCGGGCTGGCGCCGTGCTCGCGATGCGTGGCCCAACGCGCGCGACGTAATTGCGCGTTTCATCGGGCAGGCCACGCCCGCCCCACAAATAATCCTCCAACCGCCGCGGCCCGGCATTATAGGCAGCCAGGAAGGCGGGCGATCCGTAAAGCTGATACATCTCCCGGATATAGGCCGCGCCGGCTTGTAAATTATCGTAAGGATGATAGGGGTCCGGCCCCAGATTGTAGCGCTGCGCCAATTCGCGGTAGGTGCCCGGCATCACCTGCATCAGCCCCATGGCCCCCACGCGAGAGGTGGCCCCAGGCCGGCCACCGCTTTCCTGGCGCATGACTTCGCGGATCCAAAGATCAGGCACGTCAAACCGGCGGGAGGCATCGCGGATCCAGGGACCCCAAGGATCGCCCGGCGGTCCGGGCGGAGAGGTGCTGTCAGGGCGGTTATAGAATGGCCCATTGGCGTGGCGCCCAGCGCCATCCGCGCAGGCCGAAAGCACTGCCAGCAGCAGCCCTAAAACCAGAAAACGACCATAGCCCAGTCGAAACCCGTGCATCCCCTAAACTCCATCGGGTCTGGGATTTGCGCCCCGAAACGGCCCCCCAAGGACCCCGCCAATGCCCCCGCATCGGTGCGGCCCAAGCCGTCCCGCTGATCACGCCCTGGTGTTTGAAACATCCAGAAACACAACCGCGACATCTCCGCCTAGGCTATTTGGATTGGGCAGGTCAAGCGTTACCCGCAGCCCACAGCATGTGGGGTATTTGCCACGGCAATCATGACAAGATTTAGGCAGAATACCGGCAGAATCGGATGATGAATCAAAGCTTTCGCGCCTGAAGCTCAGGCAGCACGCGCAGAACCGTGACCCACGGGTCACAGGCTGACGATCTGCCCGGAACCGACAGCGGCCAGAAAACTCGCCACCCCGGCCCGCTCAACGCCGGGCGCAAGGGGCGCGGCGCCCAAATCCTCGGCCTTCAGCCCGGCCTCACAGACCATGCGCTGCACGCCAAGGGCGGCGATGGCGGCAAGCAAAGTGCCAATCCCGGCCACGCCACGCGCCGCCAAATGCGCCTCACGCGCATCCTGCAACAGCGGGCAATCAGCCAAAAGCAGCCGGCAGCCACCATTGGTGGCGAAAAGCACCACATCGCGGCCAAGGGCTGCCGCGCCGCTCGCCATCACCAGGGCGTAATGGGCGCGTTCATGCCCGCCATCCAGCAGCAAAATCCCAAGCGGGGGGCGCTTTTCGCTCATGCCCGGCAGGCCGGTTCTGCCGCGCCCTCATGCGCGGAAAGATCACGAATGGTGGCGTCCGGCCCACACAGCGCACAGGCCGGGTCGCGCTTCAGCCGCACGGTGCGAAACCGCGCATCCAGGGCATCCCACAGCAACAGCTTGCCGATCAGCGGATCGCCAATGCCAAGGATCAGCTTCAACACCTCGGTCGCTTGCAGCGTGCCCATCACGCCCGTGACGGCACCCAAGACGCCCGCTTCAGAACAGGTCGGCACCAGGCCGGGCGGCGGCGGTTCCGGGTGCAGGCAGCGATGGCAGGGGTTGGTGCCATCATGGCCATGAAACACCGAAAGCTGGCCTTCAAAGCGCAGCACCGCCGCACTCACCAAGGGCTTGCCGAGCAAATGGCAGGCATCGCCCAACAAAAAGCGCGTCTCAAAATTATCCGTCCCGTCGCAGATCAAATCATAATGGGGGATCAGATCCCGCGCCGCCGCCGCATCCATCCGCCGCGCATGGATATCAACCGCCACTTCCGGGTTCAGCGCCTTGAGTGTTTCCGCGACACTCGCTGCCTTGTTCTCCCCAATCCGCGCGGTGGTATGCGCCACCTGGCGCTGCAGATTGGAAAGTTCCAACGCATCATGATCCACGAGCCCGAGCGTCCCGATCCCAGCCGCAGCGAGATAAAGTGCCAACGGCGATCCCAAGCCGCCTGCCCCCACAATCAACACGCGCGCGGCGCGGAGCTTGGCCTGACCAAGCGCGCCCACTTCACGAAGCAGGATATGGCGGGAATAGCGCTGCAATTCCGCGCGGGAGAAGGAAAGCGACATCCGCCTCATATGGCCGCGATGCCCTGGGGCGCGCAAGCTTTCCGCTTGCGATGGCGCCTCGCTTGGCGCCTTATGGCGCCATTGGCACGGAGGAGCTGATCCACCGCCTGGCCGCGGCACTTGCCATTGGTTTGTTGGTGGGCACGGAACGGCATTGGCGCGAAAGGCAGGAAGCGGCTGGCAGGCGCACCGCCGGCGTGCGGACCTTTGCGCTGACCGGGCTTTTCGGCGGTGTCCTGGCCGTGCTGGCTTCTGCATTGGGCGAGCCCGGCGGCGCGCTGCTGCTGGGTTTTGGCCTTCTCGCCCTTCTGGCCGCGCAATTGCCCTTCGCATTGCGGGAGGCCGAGGCCGAAAACAAGGTCTCCGCCACCAGCCTGGTGGCTGCGCTCGGCACTTATGGCCTGGGCGCGCTGGCGGTGCTGGGCGATATGGCCGTGGCTGGCGCGGCGGCAGTTGCCATGACCGCGATCCTCGCCGCACGCGAAAGCCTGCATCAATTGATGGCGCGCATCACCTGGGCCGAGTTGCGATCCGCCCTTGTGCTGCTGTCCATGACCCTGCTGGTCATGCCGCTGGTGCCGGATGAGCCGATTGCCCTGCTGGGCGGGCTGAACCCAGCCAAGATTTGGCGCTTTGCCATTCTGCTCGCGGCGATTTCCTATCTTGGCTACCTCGCGGTGCGGTTGCTGGGGCCGGAACGGGGCTTGCTGTTCAGCGGCGCAGCGGGGGGCTTGGTGTCTTCCACCGCGGTCACGCTTGCCAATGCGCGGGCAGTGGCGGCGGGTGGCGCCGCTTTGGCGCTGGCGGCGGGCGCGCTGATGGCTGGCGCGGTTTCCTGCCTGCGCACCATTGGCATTGTGGCCTTTATCGCGCCTTCGGTGGCTGAATACCTGCTTGCGCCGCTTGGCCTCGCTGCCGTCATCATGGCGCTTGGTGGCTTCACCCTTGCGCGACGCGCGGGGGCGGATGGTGCGGCGGTCAGCGCGCCAGACAATCCCTTTGAACTCGCCGCCGTGCTGAAAATTGCCCTGCTGCTGGCCGCCGTGGCGCTGATTTCCAAAATGGCCGGCGAAAAGCTGGGGCCCGAGGCCGTTTTGGCGGTCGCGGCCATCACCGGCCTTGCGGATGTGGATGCGGTGGCGCTTTCCGTGCCGTTGCTGGCGCCGGCGACGATAAGCCTGGCCTTCGCCGCCCAGGCCGTGCTTGCGGCGGTTGCGGTGAATATCTGCGCCAAATCTGCCTATGCCGTGACCCTGGGCGGCAGGCGTTTCGGCCTGCCCTTCGCCGCGATATCGCTTGCGGCGGGCCTCGCGGGGGCGCTTCTGGTCATGCTGACATAAGTCAACCCCTTGCCGCCCGCGCGCGCTGGCGCCACCCTGCACCCGATTGCAGGAGGAAGACGCGATGCCCGCCGAAGGCGGCCCTTTGAGTGCCGGAAATTCTTTTGTCGATTTCGCCGCGCTAAATGCGATGATCCGTCCCCGCACTGTCGCGGTGATTGGCGCATCCGATGACGGCACGCGCATTGGCGGGCGCCCCATTGCCTATATGCAAAGCCAAGGCTTCCAGGGCCGGCTTCTGCCGGTGAACCCGAATCGCCCGACCGTGCAGGGCCTGCCGGCCTTTGCTTCCGTGGCCGCTTTGCCCGAAGTGCCGGACGCCGCGATTATTGCCGTGCCAGGTGAAGCCGCGATCCAGGCCATGGATGATCTGGGCGCGCGCGGCTGCAAATCCGCCATTGTCTTCACCGCCGGCTTCGCTGAAGTGGATGATGCCGGCGCCGCGATGCAGGACAGGCTGGTCGCCGCCGCACGCCGCCACGGCATGCGCATGCTGGGGCCGAATTGCCTTGGCCTGTTCAATGCGGAAATCGGTTTCTATCCGATCTTCTCCCTGTCCTTCGAACAGGGCTGGCCCATTCGCGGCAATATCGGCATCGCGTCCCAATCCGGCGCCTATGGCACGCATGTTTTCGCTGTGGCACGCCAGCGCGGCCTTGGCACCACGGTTTGCATCACCACCGGCAATGAGGCTGATGTCTCCTTGGGTGAGGCGATTGGTTGGATGGCGCAGGCGCCGGAAGTGGAAGTGATCTGCGCCTATGCGGAGGGTATTCGCGAAAGTGCCGGTTTCATCGCCGCCCTTGATCTGGCGCGGCGCAACCGCAAACCCGTGATCATGATGAAGGTCGGCGCCAGCGCGCTTGGTGGTGCTGCGGCAAAATCCCATACCGCTTCCATCGCGGGTGATGATGCCGTGACACAAGCCGTGCTGGATGAATTTGGCGTTTTGCGCGCACGCACCACGGAAGAAATGCTTGATATCGCTTACGCGGCATCGCGGCGCATTTATCCGGTGAGTAATTCGCTCGGTGTGCTGACGGTCAGCGGCGGTGCTGGCGTGCTGATTTCCGATGCGTCAGAAGCCGTTGGCCTGCCCATGCCGGAAATGCCGCAGGCGTCGCAGGATAAGCTGCGCGGCCTGATCAGCTTTTGTGCGCCGCGCAACCCAGTGGATTGCACTGCGCAGGCCGTGAACCAGACTGAGCTTTTCGGCGATTTTCTGGAAGCCACCGCAGGCGATGGCGGCTATCCTTCTGTCCTGGTGTTTTTGACGCAGACGGGGGGTTCCACCTCCATGGCGCCGAAGCTCCGGCCCTTCATGCGTGCTGCCATCGCTAAACGGCGTGACCGGCTTTGGGTGCTATCGGCGATTTGTTCGCGTGAGAAGGTGCGCGAATATGAAGAAGACGGCTTCATTGTTTTCGAAGACCCGACGCGCGCTGTGAATGCCATTGCGGCGATGGGCCGCTTCGGCGCCTATTTCGCGCGCCAGGATGCGGGTGCGGCGGGTACGCTGCCGAATGTTGTTCTGCCCGCACAAACCCCAACGGAAGCCGAAGCCAAACGCCTTCTGGCCGCGGCTGGTGTTGCTGCCGTGCCAGAACACGCCTGCACCAGCGCTGAGGAAGCGGTGCGTGCGGCAGACGCGATGGGCTATCCGGTGGTCGCGAAAATCCTCTCACCGGATATTCTGCACAAAAGCGAAATCGGTGGCGTGATCTTGAATATTTCGGATGCCGCTGCGGTACGCGAAGCCCATGCAACGCTGCTCGCGCGCGCCGCGCACCACGCACCCAAGGCGCGCATCGAAGGTGTGCTGATTGCCAAGCAAATCACCGGCGGCGTTGAAATGGCGCTTGGGGTGCTGCGCGATCCTGTCTTTGGCCCTGTTGCCATGGTGGGGCTGGGCGGCGTTTTCATCGAAATCCTGAAGGATGTCGCCTTCCGCCGCTGCCCCTTCAACGCCACCGAAGCGGAAGCGATGATCCGTTCGTTGAAGGGCTTCCCGCTGCTGGATGGTGCGCGCGGCAAACCCAAGGCCGATGTGAAGGCGCTGTCGGGCGCACTCGCCGCGCTATCGCGTTTTGCCGTGGCGGCGGGGCCGCGCTTGGCCTCCGTTGATGTGAACCCCATGCTGGTACTGCCGGCAGGGCAGGGCGCCTTTGCCGCGGATGCAGTGATTGAAATCGAGGAAGGGCATTGAAATGCCGATCGTCTATGAAAAGCTGCTGAACTACCCCATCCCGGAAATGCGCCAGCATCTGCGCTGGCAGGATGTGGCGATGTATAATTTCTCTGTCGGGCTGGGCCAGGACCCGATGGATGAACAGCAGCTCGATTTTCTTTATGAACCGCGCTTGAAGGTCATGCCGTCCATGCCTGTTGTGCTCGGCGCGCCAGGCTTCTGGTCGCGCAATCCCGATACCGGCATGGATTGGGTGAAAATCCTGCATGGCGAACAGGGCCTGATCCTGCACAAGCCGCTGCTGACCGAAGGCGAGATCATTGGCCGTTCGCGCGTAATCGGCCTGGTGGATCGCGGTGAGGGCAAGGGTGCTCTCATGTATTCCGAACGCGAGGTGATTGATGCGAAAACCGGTGATTTGCTCGCCACTGTCACCAGCACATCATTCCTGCGTGGTGATGGCGGTTTTGGTGGGCCGAGCGGGCCGGTCAAGAAGCCGCATCCGGAACCGGAACGCGCGCCCGATGTTGCGCTTGATCTCACGACACGGCCGGAACAGGCGCTGATCTATCGCCTGAACACGGATTTGAACCCGCTGCATATAGACCCGAAAATCGCCGCCGCCGCTGGCTATCCGCGCCCCATCCTGCATGGGCTTTGCACCTTTGGCACGATCTGCCATGCGCTACTGAAAACCCTTTGCAATTACGACACGGCGCGCTTCGGCAAGATGGATTTGCGCTTTTCCTCACCGGTATATCCCGGTGAGACGATCCGTACCGAGATTTGGCATGAAGCAGGTGGCGCTGCCTTCCGCGCGCGTGTTGTGGAACGCGACAAGGTGGTGGTCAGCAATGGCCTATTCCGCTTCGCCTGACGCCTGCATGATGATGGGAAGAAACGAATGATCAACAAGATCGTGCAATCCATGGCCGATGCCATGGCCGGTATCAGGGATGGATCAACCGTGCTGATCGGCGGCTTCGGCGCTGTCGGTCAGCCCGATCATTTGATTGAAGGGCTGATCGAACAGGGCGCGACAGATCTGACCTGTGTGGCGAATAACGCCGGCACGGGGCGTATTGGCCTCGCGCGGCTCATGGAATTGGGCCGGGTGCGCAAGATCATCTGTTCCTTCCCGCGTTCTGCCGGTTCTGTGGTGTTTGAAGAACTGTATCGCCAAGGCAAGATCGAGCTTGAGATTGTGCCGCAAGGCACGATGGCGGAGCGCATGCGCGCTGCCGGTGCTGGCGTGCCGGCCTTTTTCACCGCGACATCGGTTGGCACCATCCTGGCCAATGGCAAGGAACAGCGCGAATTCAATGGCCGCAATTACGTCATGGAACATGCGCTGAAAGGCGATGTTGCTTTGGTGGAAGCCTGGGAAGGCGACCGTTGGGGCAATCTGACCTATCGTTCCAGCGGGCGGAACTTCAACCCAGTCATGGCCATGGCTGCGGATTTGACCATCGCGCAGGTGATGCATATTCGCGAATTGGGTGAGCTGGTGCCGGAGAATGTCCATACGCCCGGCATTTTCGTAAAGCGCGTGTTGCGCATTGACCGCGGCCCGGAATGGGCTTGAGCAGGCAGGAAAAGGGGATCAGACCATGACAGGCTTTGACCGCAAGCAAATGGCCGCCCGTGTCGCGGAAGACATTCCAGAAGGCTGGTTCGTCAATCTTGGCATCGGCATTCCGACCATGATCGCGAATTACGTGCCGCTGGAACGTGAGGTGATTCTGCATTCGGAAAACGGCATTCTGGGCATGGGTCCAGCGCCCGCGCCGGATAAGGTGGACCCGTGGTTGGTGAATGCCGGCAAGCAGGCGGTGACGCTCAGGCCCGGCGGTTCCTATTTCCATCACGCCGATAGCTTCGCCATGATCCGTGGCGGGCATATTGACCTTTGCGTGCTGGGCGCTTTTGAAGTCGCGGCCAATGGCGATATCGCCAATTGGGCTACCAGCGAAAATGATTCAGCACCCGCCGTGGGTGGGGCGATGGATCTTGGCGCCGGCGCCAAGCGGCTTTGGGTGGTGATGGAACACACCACCAAGGATGGTGGGCACAAGATTGTGGAACGCTGCACCTATCCGTTGACCACACCTGGCGCGGTCAGCCGCGTCTATACTAATCTTGGTGCGCTGGATGTGGTGCAGGGCAAGGGCTTCGTGGTGCGTGATCTGGCGCCCGGTGTGACCTTTGACCAAATCCAAGCCGCCAGCGGCGCCAAGCTGCACACGAATTAAAAGGGTGGCCCTTCGGGCAATGAGGAAACGGGCATGAGTGAGGTTTTGGAAGAACGCGCGGAATCCATTCGCATGATCCGCGATAGCGCGGGTGCCGTCGCGCCGCGCGGCGGGGATAGCAAGCGCGTGCGTGGGCTCCGCTTTGTCGCACCTGGTTTTGACAAGCGCGTTTTTGCCCAGATGGGCGAATTTGGCTGGATCGGCCTCGCGGTTGATGAAGCCGCCGGCGGCGCCGGGCTTGGCATGAGTGAGGCGATTGCGCTCACCGAAGAACTTGCCGGCGGCTTGGCGCCGGAACCGCTGATCCCAGCGATGCTGTCCGCGCGATTGCTCGCGGGTGCTGATGATCAGGCGCTGCTCGGCCCTTTGCTTGCGGGTCAGCAAGTGGTGCTGACGGCGTGGCAGGAACGCGCTGATACCTTGGCTGCACCTGGTAATGCCGATGCGCCGCGCGTCTTCATCCCGCAAGCCGGTGGAGCTGATGTATTTCTGCTGCCGGTGCGCGAAGGCGCAGGGCTTGCGCTTTACGCAGTGCCCGCTGCCGGCGCTGATGTAGCATTAGAGAAAACTATGGATGGCGGCTATTTCGGCACGCTTCGCGCCAACCCCGCGCGCGGCCAGCGCATCGCTGCCGATATCAGCGCCGTGTTGGATGCGGCGCTGGATGAGGCAGCGCTGATGACTGCGGGCGCCATGGTTGGGCTGATGGAACGCGCCTTTGACATGACGCTCGCCTATCTCAAGACGCGTCAGCAATTTGGCCGCATCATCGGCACCTTCCAATCCTTGCAGCATCGCGCGGCGGATTTGAAAATCCATCTCGCGCTCACACGCGCAGCGGTGGAAGCAGCGGCGGCAGCTTTGGATGGCGGCGCGGCAGGTGATGCGCGCAAGGCCGCGGTTTCCAAGGCCAAGGCGCGCGCGGGTGAAAGCGGGCTGATGGTGCTCCGTCAATGCATCCAGCTGCATGGCGGCATTGGCTATACGGATGAATATGATGTTGGGCTTTACCTGCGGCGGGGCATGGTGATTGCCAATCAATTCGGCTCGGCTGCCTTGCATCGCCGCCGCTTCATGGCTTTGGCGCCGGAGGATGCGGAATGAGCGCCCCCGCCGAACCCTTGCGTCAGCGCATTCTGGAACAACGCGATGGCGCGGTGCTGATCGTCACCATTGATTGCCCATCGCGCAAAAACGCCATCGCGCCCGTGTTGCGCGCCGCGATGGAAGACGTGATGGAACGTGCCCATGGCGATGACACCATCCGCGCCATTGTGGTCACGGGCGCCGAGGGTACTTTCTGCGCCGGTGGCGATATTTCTTCCATGGATATTGATAGCACGCTTGCGGGGCGGGAGAGGATGCGGCGTACGCATAAGCTTGTCCGCCTTATGGCCAAGGGCGGCAAGCCAATCGTTGCGGCAGTGGAAGGCTGGGCAGCGGGTGCGGGTATGGCGGTGGCTTGCGCCTGTGATGTGATTGTCGCCGCCGAAGATGCGCGTTTCACGGCGGGGTTTCACAAGATTGGCCTGATGTCCGATATGGGCCTGCCGCATTTCCTGCCGGCGCGTGTCGGCATTGGCCGCGCGCGGCGCATCCTGTTTTTCCATGAGGTGATTGCCGCACCGGAAGCCGAGCGCATCGGCCTGGTGGATTACGTCACACCACCTGGCAAGGCTTTGGACATGGCCTTGGAAAAGGCGCGCTTCCTGGCTGCCGAAGCACCAGGCCCGATTGCCTTCACCAAGCAAATCTTCGCCGATGGCCTGGATGAGGCTTTGGCACAGGAACAAACCTATCAGGCCGCGCTGTTCACGACGGAAGATTTCAAGGAAGGCCGCGCTGCCTTCTTCGCCAAGCGCAAGCCGAATTTTACGGGAGGCTGAGAAATGATCGAAGCACGCGAAACCCAGGATCTGAACCTGCTGGAAGATGAAGCCTTCCGCCTGCATGTGCGGCACTGGATTGAAGGCAATTACCCCGCCGAATTGCGCAATCCGCCAAAGCGCCTGCATTGGGATGAAAACAAGCCCTGGTATTACAAGCTTGCCGAAAAAGGCTGGCTTTGCCCCGGCTGGCCGCGCGAATTTGGCGGGCTTGGTCTTTCCCCGGCGAAGCAGATCATCTTCACCGAGGAAATCGAACGCCATGGCTGCGCGCGCACCAATGACCATGGCATTGTCATGGTGGGGCCACTGCTGATCAATCACGGCACGCGCGAACAGCAGCAGCGCTTCCTGCCGAAGATTCTCTCTGGCGAGCATATCTGGTGCCAGGGCTATTCGGAGCCCAATGCAGGATCGGATTTGGCGGCGCTCCGCACCGAAGCGGTGCTGGATGGCGATACCTATGTGGTGAATGGCCAGAAGATCTGGACCACACTCGCCATGGATGCCAATTGGTGCTTCCTGCTGGTGCGCACGGACAAGGCCGCGAAAAAGCAGGAAGGCATTTCCTTTCTGCTGGTGGATATGAACACACCCGGCATTACCGTGAAGCCTATCATCAATCTGGAATATCACGACGAATTCTGTGAGGTGTTTTTCGATAATGTGCGCGTGCCCGCTTCCAACCTGGTCGGCACGCCCAATCGCGGCTGGGATATGGCGAAGGCTTTGCTGTCCTTCGAACGCATCTATCTCGGCTCACCCCGACTTTCGGCTTATGCGTTTTCACGCCTGAAGCAACTCGCGGAACGGATGGGGGTTTGGGAAGATGCGATCTTCCAGGACACCTATGCCAAGCTCCGGCTTGATTTGGAAGATTTGAAATCGCTCTATGGTGTGTTCGTGGATAAGGTGCGGCGCGGCGAAACTCTCGGACCCGATGTATCCATGCTGAAGGTGTTCCAGACCGAGCTCTTTCAGCGCATCACCGATACCATGCTGGAAATCTGCGGTGAGAATGCCGGCTTACTCGACCCCATGGAGGGCAATCGCAACCTGAACCCGACCGGGCTTTATATTCAGGCGCGGCCTTCGACCATTTATGGCGGATCGAATGAAATCCAGCGCAATATCATCAGCAAGAATGTCCTCGCGCTGCCAGGCTAAGGCCGCGCGATTAAAAGGGGAGGCACCATCATGAGCGATTTATGGCGGCTCAACGCGACCGATCTCGCGGCGCGCATTCGGTCCAAACAAGTCTCTGCGACAGAAGCGGCGAAGGATGCGCTGGCGCGGCTTGATGCGGTGAACCCGAAGATCAATGCCGTGGTGGATCACCGCCCGGCAGAAACACTCGCCGATGCCGCGCGCATTGATGCCATGATCGCGCGTGGCGAAGATGC
>Ga0172376_10002726_pt1 | contig 21392 bp, 26 predicted proteins | sample Lak35m_FD_121114 | JGI IMG/M metagenome (GOLD analysis project Ga0172376, IMG submission 121114) | Freshwater microbial communities from Kabuno Bay, South-Kivu, Congo - kab_092012_35m | ecosystem: Environmental > Aquatic > Freshwater > Lake | place: Democratic Republic of the Congo: South-Kivu... | reverse complement strand
TGGGCGGCCTGGGCGGCTTCGGCGCCCTGTGCGAAATCCCGGCGGGCTACAAGCAGCCCGTGCTGGTCTCCGGCACCGACGGCGTCGGTACCAAACTGCGTCTGGCGCTGAACCTGAACAAGCATGACAGCATCGGTCAGGACCTGGTCGCCATGTGCGTCAACGACCTGGTGGTCTGTGGCGCCGAGCCGCTGTTCTTCCTCGACTACTACGCCACCGGCAAGCTCAACGTCGACGTGGCCGCCACCGTGGTCACCGGCATCGGCGCCGGTTGCGAACTGGCCGGCTGCTCCCTGGTGGGTGGCGAAACCGCCGAGATGCCGGGCATGTACGAAGGCGAGGATTACGACCTGGCCGGCTTCTGCGTCGGCGTGGTGGAGAAGAGCGAGATCATTGATGGCTCCAAGGTGCAGGCCGGTGATGCCCTCATCGCGCTGCCCTCCTCCGGCCCGCACTCCAACGGTTATTCGCTGATCCGCAAGATCATCGAGGTGGCCGGTGCCGATATCGAGAACACCCAGCTGGCCGGCAAGCCGCTCACCGAGTTGCTGATGGCACCGACCCGCATCTACGTCAAACCGCTGCTCAAGCTGATCAAGGATACCGGGGCGGTCAAGGCCATGGCCCACATCACCGGCGGCGGCCTGCTCGACAACATCCCGCGCGTGCTGCCCGAAGGTGCCCAGGCGGTGATCGATGTCGCCAGCTGGACTCGCCCGGCGGTGTTCGACTGGTTGCAGGAAAAGGGCAACGTCGACGAACACGAGATGCACCGCGTGCTCAACTGCGGCGTCGGCATGGTCATCTGCGTGGCTCAGGAGCAGGTCGAGTCCGTCCTGGCCAACCTGCGCGCATCCGGTGAGGCACCGTGGGTCATCGGCCAGATCGCCACTGCAGCGCAGGGCGCGGAACGCGTCGTACTGAACAACCTGAAACAGCATTGATGGGCACGACCTGCAACGTAGTGGTGCTGATTTCGGGGTCCGGCAGCAACCTGCAGGCACTGATCGATAGCCAGCACGAAGGCAACCCGGCGCGCATTCGCGCCGTGATTGCCAACCGCGCCGATGCCTTCGGCCTGACCCGGGCCAAGGGCGCCGGCATCCCCACCGCCGTTCTGGATCACAAGGCGTTCGATGGCCGCGAGGCGTTCGATGCCGCGCTGATGGAACTGATCGACGCCCATGCCCCGGATCTGGTGATCCTGGCGGGCTTCATGCGCATCCTCAGCCCTGGCTTTGTCCGTCACTACCACGGCCGCCTGCTCAACATCCATCCGTCGCTGCTGCCCAAGTACAAGGGGCTCGACACCCATCGCCGCGCGCTTGAGGCGGGCGACGCGGAGCATGGCTGCAGCGTGCACTTCGTGACCGAGGAATTGGACGGCGGCCCGGTGGTCCTCCAGGCCGCCCTGCAGGTCAAACCAGGCGACGACATCGAAAGCCTGACCCAGCGGGTGCATGTAGCCGAACACCAGATCTACCCGCTGGCCATGCGCTGGTTCGCCGAGGGGCGCTTGCGCCTCGCCGAACAAGGCGCGATGCTGGACGGCGTCACCCTGCCGGTCTCCGGCTATCAGATCAAAATCTAGGAGATACCATGCGTCGCGCCTTGCTGCTTGCTCTCGCCGTGCTGGCCCTTCCGGTCCAGGCCCTGGAGCTCAAGCCCTTCTCCGCCAGCTACACCGCCGACTGGAAACAGGTACCGGTCAGCGGCACCGCCCAGCGCAGCCTCGAGCAACTGGACGATGGCAGCTGGCGGCTGGACTTCGACGCCTCCATGCTGGTCGCCAGCCTCAACGAGCGCAGCACCTTCCGAACCGAAGGCGACACCTTCCTGCCGCAGTCCTATCGCCTCAAGCGCAGCGGTCTGGGCAAGGGCAAGCGTGTCGAGCACCGTTTCGACTGGGACAACAAGGTGGTCGAGGGTAGCGACCGCGGCGAGCCGGTGAAGCTGCCGTTGCACGTCGGTCTGCTGGACAAGTCCACCTACCAGGTGGCTCTGCAGCATGAAGTGGCAGCCGGCAAGAAGAGCATGAGCTACCAGGTCGTGGATGGCGACGAAATCGAAACCTACGATTTCCTCGTGCTCGGCCAGGAGAAGGTCAGCACCAAGGCCGGTCAGGTCGATGCGATCAAGGTCGAGCGCGTGCGCGACCCGACCCAGAGCAAGCGTGAAACCATCCTCTGGTTCGCCAAGGACTGGGATTACCTGCTGGTCCGCCTGCATCAGGTGGAAAAGGACGGCAAGGAGTACCAGATCATGCTCGAAGAGGGCAGCGTTGGCGGCAAGACCGTCAAAGGCAACTGATCCATCACGGCGGCCATCGCGGTCGCCGCCCCGCAACCTCTCCGAGTTCACCGATGGCCCTTTCACGCTCCCTGCTGATCGCGCTGCTGCTGTCCCTGGCCGGCTGCCAATCCTTCGTTGCTGATCGGGCACCCTCGCGAGTGGCCACCGAGCGCCTGCAAGGCGAGCTGCGCCAGGTCGATGGCCAGTTGCAGTTCCAGAGCTGCCAGGGCCAGCGGATGCTCAACCTGCTCGAGGGAAAGACAGGCTTGCAGGAAGAGGTCCAGGCGCTGGTGATCGGCCGGCAGGACCGCCTGTTCGCCGACCTGCGCGGCACGCTCAGCCAGGCCAGGCCGAACGAGACCGGCCAGTTCGCGCTGACCCGTGTCTATCGCCTGCAGCGCGAAGGCCACGGCTGCGGCGAGGAGAATTTCAAGCACCTGATCCTACGCGCCAGTGGCCATGAGCCGGGCTGGACCGTCAACGTGACCTCTCGCGGCATGCTGCTGACCCGCCCCGGGCAGGAACCGGTTGCCCTGCCTTATCTGGAGGAGCAACTGCCCGGCGGGCAACTCAGTTTCACCAGCGAGGCCAATGCACAGCAGCTGGATCTCTGGGTCGCACCGCAGCGCTGCGTCGACAGCGCCAGCGGGACCGTCAGCCATCTGAGCGCCGAACTTCGCCTGGACGGCCAGACCCTGCGCGGCTGCGCTTACTATGGCGGCGGACGCGACGACTGAAACAACGAATGCGGGGCGTTCGCCGCGCTCACCCTGAAAGAACAGCACTCATGAACAACGCCCTGAATCTGCTGCACCCCTACCCTTTCGAGAAACTGCGCACGCTGCTTGCCGGCGTCCAACCGCCTGCGGACAAGCGCGCCATCGCCCTGTCGATCGGCGAACCCAAGCATCGTTCGCCGGATTTCGTCGCCCAGGCGCTGGCGGACAACCTCGACCAACTCTCGGTCTATCCGACCACGCTCGGCATTCCTGCGCTGCGCGAAGCCATCGCGCGCTGGTGCGAAGGGCGTTTCGGCCTGGCTGCCGAGGCGCTGGACCCGGCGCGCCATGTCTTGCCGGTGAACGGGACACGCGAAGCACTGTTCGCCTTCACCCAGGCCGTGGTCGATCGCAACGCCAATGGGTTGGTGGTCAGCCCCAACCCGTTCTATCAGATCTACGAAGGCGCAGCGCTGCTCGCCGGAGCCACGCCACACTACCTGCCGTGCCTCGAAGAGAACGGCTTCAATCCGGATTTCGACGCCGTGCCCGCGGAAATCTGGCAGCGCTGTCAGATCCTCTTCCTCTGCTCGCCAGGCAACCCGACCGGTGCGCTGGTACCGCTGGAAACACTGCAGAAGCTGATCGCCCTGGCCGACGAGCACGACTTCGTCATCGCCGCCGACGAGTGTTACAGCGAGCTGTACTTCGACGAGGCCAATCCCCCTGCAGGCTTGCTCAGCGCCTGTGCTGCACTGGGCCGCAACGACTACAAGCGCTGCGTGGTATTTCATAGCCTGTCGAAGCGCTCGAACCTGCCAGGCCTGCGCTCGGGCTTTGTCGCCGGTGATGCCGAAATCCTCAAGGCATTCCTGCTCTACCGTACCTATCACGGTTGCGCCATGCCGGTGCAGACCCAGCTGGCGAGCATCGCCGCCTGGAACGACGAGATACATGTGCGCGCCAATCGCGAGCTGTATCGAGCCAAATTCGACGCGGTGCTGGACATCCTCGCGCCGGTGATGGACGTGCAGCGCCCGGACGGTGGCTTCTATCTCTGGCCGAAAACGGCGATGGATGACCAGCAATTCACCCGTGAGCTCTTCGCCCGCGAGCACGTCACCGTGGTACCCGGGTCGTACCTGTCACGCGAGGTGGATGGTGCCTCTCCGGGTGCCGGACGCGTGCGCATGGCGCTGGTCGCACCGCTAGCTGAATGCATCGAAGCAGCACAGCGAATTCGCCACTTCATCGAAACGCTCTGACAGCGCACCGGGCGGTCCGACCGCCCGGCCTGACGATCCCTCAAGCCACGCCAGGCGGGATCATGTCCTTGCCGTAGTCGCGCAGCTTCTCCAGGTTCTCCGGCTTCATGTGCTCGGGAATGTCCGCACCCGGATGCTCTTCGCGCGGCTCGGGATGCGCCTCGCCGTGTTGCCGTTCTGTCCGCTCGTCATGCTCGTTCATCAGGTAGCCCCTTTTCAGATGGCATGTTCTTCCCAGATCAGCTGACCCTCGTCGCTGACCTCTATAACTTTAGTCAACGCGGCCTCGGCGATGGCGTCCGCTTCCGATGCCAGGTCATAGCGACGACCGTCGGCGACCTTGAACACCTGCACGTCCTCGTCGCTGTCGCGCCGCTTGATGGCGATCACCGCCTCGAACGCATCTTCAGCAGGCACCGCCGAAGAAATCGCCTCGAACTTCTCGAAATGCTTGCGTGCCATTAGTCATCACCTCACCGTTGCGATTGTCATCAATGGACAACAGCATCCGCGTAAAAGGTCGAGACCGCCGGCTGAACGTCATGCCCATGGCAGGCTCGAACCTATACGCGCAATCCGGAGGGCCGCCCCAGTGGAAATGACCGAGCACTACGCGAACATCGAACCAAGCCGCGCTGACGTGGACGCGCTGGAAGGCCCCGTGCTGCTGGAGTTCGGCACGGCCTGGTGCGGCCACTGCCGCGCCGCCCAACCGCTGATCGGCAAGGCGCTGGCGGACCGGTCAGGCATCACCCATCTGAAGATTGAAGATGGTCCGGGGCGGCCGCTGGGACGTTCGTTCCGGGTCAAGTTGTGGCCTACGCTGATTCTGCTGAGCAAGGGCCAGGAGCTGGGACGCGTGGTTCGCCCGCAGGACTTGCGGGCCATTGAGCAGGCCCTGGGTGCAGCCGGACGAGGCTGAACCGCGTGCAACCACGCGGTCACGGGCCTGGCAATACCGGCATTGACCCCGTGCTTCACGACCATCGGCAGGCAAGCCGTGGCATAATCCGCCGTCCAGTTTTGCAGGAGCCTTGGAGAGTCGCCCATGTCCGAACCCGATCAGCGGTTGTGCCTATACGGAATCAAAGCCTGTGACACCATGAAAAAGGCCCGTACCTGGCTCGACGAACATGGGCAGAACTACGAGTTCCACGACTACAAGAGCGCCGGGATCGACCGCGCCCACCTGGAAGCCTGGTGCAACGAGCATGGCTGGCAGACCGTACTCAATCGTGCCGGCACCACCTTCCGCAAACTGGACGACGCTGCCAAGGCCGATCTTGACCAGGCCCGGGCCATCGAGCTGATGTTGGCCCAACCGTCGATGATCAAGCGCCCGGTACTCGACCTGGGCGACAGAACCCTGATTGGCTTCAAGCCCGATCTTTACGCTGCCGCACTGGCAGCGCCGAACTGACAGCCGCTCGCCGGACGGCGCGGCCATCGAAAAAGGATAATCCCATGTCTGCAACCCTCTTCAGCCTCGCCTTTGGCGTCGGCACCCAGAACCGCCAGGGCGACTGGCTGGAAGTCTTCTACGCGCAGCCGCTGCTGCAACCGGCCGGCGAGCTGGTCGACGCCATCGCCCCGCTGCTCGGCTACGCCGGCGGCAACCAGGCGATCGCCATCACCACCACCCAGGCGGCGCAGCTGGCCGACGCGCTGAAGCCGCTGGACACCGCCCAGCATGCCCTGCTGACCCGTCTGGCAGAAAGCCAGCGCCCGCTGGTGGTTACCCTGCTGGCCGAAGACGCAGCCCTGACCTCGACGCCCGAGGCCTACCTCAAGCTGCACCTGATCTCCCATCGTCTGGTCAAGCCGCACGGCCTGAACCTGACCGGCATCTTCCCGCTGCTACCCAACGTCGCCTGGACCAACCAGGGCGCCGTGGATCTCGCCGAACTGGCCGAGCGCCAACTGGAAGCGCGGTTGAAGGGCGACCTGCTGGAAGTCTTCTCGGTGGACAAGTTCCCGAAGATGACCGACTACGTGGTGCCGGCCGGCGTGCGTATCGCCGATACCGCGCGCGTGCGCCTTGGCGCCTATGTGGGTGAAGGCACCACCGTCATGCACGAGGGCTTCATCAACTTCAACGCGGGCACCCAAGGTCCGGGCATGATCGAAGGCCGCGTGTCGGCCGGCGTGTTCGTTGGCAAGGGTTCGGACCTGGGCGGCGGCTGCTCGACCATGGGCACCCTCTCCGGCGGCGGCAACATCGTCATTTCGGTTGGCGAAGGCTGCCTGATCGGCGCCAATGCCGGCATCGGCATTCCGCTGGGCGATCGCAACACGGTTGAGTCGGGCCTGTACATCACCGCTGGCACCAAGGTCAGCCTGCTCGACGAGAACGACCAGCTGGTGAAAGTGGTCAAGGCTCGCGACCTGGCCGGCCAGAGCGACCTGCTGTTCCGCCGCAACTCGCAGACCGGCACCGTGGAGTGCAAGACCCACAAGTCGGCCATCGAGCTGAACGAGGCGCTGCACGCGCATAACTGACGGGAGCAGCGGCAAGCTGCGAGCCATGAGCGCCTGCCTTGCCGCACCCTGTTGCACGAGGCTTGCCGCTTATGGCCCTGTTCTCCCCCTGGCGCGCTGACTTCCCCGCTCTGGCCGTGCTCGAAGCACAAGGCCAGACCTACCTCGACAGCGCCGCCACGGCACAGAAGCCGCAGGCACTGATCGATGCCCTCAGCGGTTACTACACCTGCGGTGCGGCCAATGTGCACCGTGCCCAGCACCAACCTGCCGAACGCGCCACCCGTGCCTACGAAGACGCCCGTATCAAAGTCGCCAAGTGGCTGAATGCCGCCTGCCCGACCGAAATCGTATTCACCCGTGGCGCGACCGAAGCGCTGAACCTGCTTGCCTACGGTCTGGAACACCTGATCGAAGCCGGCGACGAGATCGTCATCAGCGCCCTCGAGCATCACGCCAACCTGCTGCCCTGGCAGCAGCTGGCCAGACGGCGCGAGGCCAGGCTGCAGGTGCTGCCCATCGACGCCTCCGGGCGTATCGACCTCGCCGCGGCCGCCGGGCTGATCGGACCGCGCACGCGGCTGCTGGCGGTGAGTCAGTTGTCCAACGTGCTCGGCTGCTGGCAGCCGCTCGACCAGTTGTTGCACCTGGCCAAGGCGCAGGGTGCGCTGACCGTCGTCGATGGTGCGCAAGGTGTGGTCCACGGGCGCCATGACATGACCATGCTGGGCTGCGACTTCTATGTGCTGTCCAGCCACAAGCTCTATGGCCCGGATGGCGTTGGCGCGCTCTATGGCCGCGGCGAATCCCTGCTGCAGCTGCGTCACTGGCAGTTCGGCGGCGAGATGGTGCGGATCGCCGACTACCAGAGTGCCGAGTTTCACGCTGCGCCACTGGGTTTCGAGGCCGGCACACCGCCGATTTCCGGCGTGATCGGATTGGGCGCCGCACTGGACTATCTCGCCGCCCTCGACGCCACCGCGGTCGGCCGACATGAACAGGCGTTGCACGACCTGTTGCTCGCCGGCCTCGCCGAGCGCAGCGGCATTCGTCTGCTCGGCGCGCCGCAGGTCGCTCTGGCCAGCTTTGTTGTCGACGGTGTGCACCATTCCGATCTCGGTCACCTGCTCACCGAGCAGGGCATCGCCGTGCGCAGCGGCAACCACTGCGCCATGCCGCTCATGAAGCATCTCGGCCTGGATGGCGCCACGCGCGTCTCGCTCGGCCTGTACAACGACCACAACGATCTGCAGCGCTTCTTCGATGCGCTGGACCAGGCCCTGGAGCTGCTGCGATGAGTGAACTGCCCGACGTCGCCCGCGAGGCCTTGGCGACCTTCGCCCAGGCGCCTGGCTGGGAGCAGCGCGCACGCCTGCTGATGCAGTGGGGGGAACGGCTGGAGCCGGTGAACGATGGCGAACGCAGCGAGACCAACCGTGTCGCCGGCTGCGAGAGTCACGTCTGGCTGATAGGCCATTGCCAGGATGGCCGCTGGCATTTCCGCGCCGCTAGCGACGCCCGGCTCATTCGCGGCCTGCTGGCGGTACTGCTGGCGCGGGTCAATGGGCTGGATGCGGATGAACTGGCCCGAGTGGACATGGCCGACTGGTTCGCAAGCCTCGGCCTGTCACGCCAACTGTCGCCCTCGCGCAGCAACGGCCTGAACGCCGTGCTGCAGCGAATGCGTGAGCTGACCGGCTGATCGCCATAGCTGGGTTACAGCACAGCCTACGAACGGCCCTCTCCCGCGATCAGCGCTTGCGCAGGATCACGCTGCCGATCGAGTAACCGGCGCCGAACGAGCTGAGCACGCCCAGGCTGCCGCTGGGCAGGTCGTCCTGATGCTTGTGGAAGGCGATCACCGAGCCGGCCGAACTGGTATTGGCGTAGGTGTCGAGAATCACCGGCGCTTCTTCCTCGGTGGCATCACGACCGAGCAGCTTGCGCACGATGAGGTGGTTCATGTTCAGGTTGGCCTGGTGCAGCCAGAAGCGCTTGACCGACTCCACCGCAATGCCGTTTTCGCTCAGGTGCTCGCCGATCAGCTCCGCCACCATCGGGCAGACTTCCTTGAAGACCTTGCGGCCTTCCTGGATGAACAGCTTGTCCGGGTTGCTCATGTACTCTTCGGCGGTGCGGTTGAGGAAGCCGAAGTTGTTGCGGATGTTGTTGGAGAATTCGGTCACCAGCTTGGTGCTGAGCACCTCCCACTGATGCGCGGAGGTGGCCAGGTCTTCACGCTCGATGACGACCGCGGTGCAGGCGTCGCCGAAGATGAAGTGGCTGTCGCGGTCGCGGAAGTTCATGTGCCCGGTGCAGATTTCCGGGTTGACCATGAGGATGGCGCGGGCCTGGCCGAGCTTGATGCTGTTGACCGCGTTCTGGATACCAAAGGTCGCAGACGAGCAGGCAACGTTCATGTCGAAGCCGAAACCCTTGATGCCGAGTGCGGCCTGCACCTCGATGGCGATGGCCGGATAGGCGCGCTGCAGGTTGGAACAGGCGACGATCACGCCATCGATATCGGCCGCCGTCTTGCCGGCGCGGGCCAGCGCTTCTTCCGCTGCCTTGACCGACATCTCGCAGAGAATCGACCACTCGTCATTGCTGCGCTCCGGAATGCGCGGAACCATGCGCTCGGGGTCGAGGATGCCGGCCTTGTCGGTGACGTAGCGGCTCTTGATGCCGGAGGCCTTCTCGATGAAGGCAGAGCTGGATTCGGCCAGCGGCTGGACCTCACCGGCCTCGATGGCCGCGGCATTCTCGCTATTGAAGCGGTGCACGTAGGTGTTGAAGGACTCCACCAGTTCGTCGTTGGAGATACTGCTGGCAGGGGTGTAAAGGCCGGTACCGCTGATGACGACGTTGTACACAGTCGTTCCTCTCGAATAGGGCTTGATCGTACTGACGGTGGGACGGTACGGCGGCTAGCCTTGGCCAACCACGATCATTCCAGCGCCTCTTTAACCAGACTCGGGCAAGCTGCTGCACTGTGGGTCGGGCTGCGTTGAAAGCGGGCAGAAATCCTCGTTCACCACCGGTAAACGCTGCTGTCTCGTCCGCGTTTCGCCTTGTCCGGCCTTCGCTCGCTACGCTTTCTCGTGATCTGTAATGGCAGCTATTGTGCATGAAAAGCTGAAAGAATCCGTAACATTGCGCAGATTACAATCGCTGTAATTAAGCCATTCGGCGCATAAACCCGTGACTGCACGGTCTGAATTATGAAGAGGGCGCCACTTGGCGCCCTCTTCTGTTCACAGCGTAGCCTGCAGCGCTATTTGACGCCCTGCCCGAGCAGCACGCCGTCGACCTGCTGGCCATAGAGGTTGATGCCATCGTTGGCGTGGTACTTTTCCCGCGTCTTCTCCACCGACCCCTCAATCAGGCGCGGATCCTGCGGGCGCTCATGGCTGTTCATGTAGGCCGCGACATGCCAGGCGTCGGCATCACTGAGGGTGCCGCCCTTGCCGAGCGGCATGCTCTCCTTGATGAAGGCCGCTGCGGTATTGATTCGGTGCATGCCGGCACCCCAGTTGAACGAGTCCGCTCCCCACAGCGGTGGAAACACATAGCCATCTCCGGCTTTCTGCCCCTGGCCGTTGTCCCCGTGGCAGATCGCGCACTGCTCGGCATAGACTCGCTTGCCCTTGGCGATGTCGAATCCCCCTTCCGGCTGCGGGACTTCCGGATACGCCGCCCCGGCAGTTCCTGACCTGTGGGAGCGCCGGTGGACAACCAGTAGGAGTAGGCCGTCAGTGCGTTGATGACGTGGCTGTCGGCGGCTGGCGGCGTGCCGTTCATGCTGAACTGGAAGCAGCCCTGCACCCGCTCGGCATAGCTGTTGACCTTGTCGTTCTTCTTCCGATACGCCGGATACATCGGATAGGCACCCCACAGCGGCGCGGAGTTGGCCTTGCGGCCCTGATCCAGGTGGCAGTTGGTGCAGTTCATGCCGTTGCCGACGTACTCGGCCGCATGCTTCTGCGTGTCGACAAAGATGGCTCGCCCCTGCTGAACCAGCTCGCCATAGGCATTGCTCGGCAGGTCCTTTTCCTGGGGCGGCTGGAAGTAGCGCTCACCGGCACCCTTTGTCGCCTTCTGAGTCAGCTGGGACTGATCGTCCATCTTGATCTCGGCGGCCAGCACCGCGCCACTCACGAACAGCGCCAGCAGCGTAGGAAGCAGATGCGTGTTCATTGACCGGTCTCCTTCAGCCCGAGGTCAGCGAAATACCCGGCTACGGCCTGAACCTCGTGGTCGCTCATCGCCCGAGCGATATGTCCCATCAGATCATTCGGATCGTTCTTGCGCGTGCCCTGGCGCCAGGCGTTGAGCTGAGCGCCGAGATACTGGGCCGACTGTCCGGCCAGTGGCGGGAAGCTCGCGCCGACACCCATGCCTGCGGGGCCATGGCAGGCCACGCATTCGGGAATGTTGCGCTCCCAGGCGCCGCGCAGCGCCAAGCGTGCACCGACGCCTTCGGCCTTCTCTGCTCGGCTGGTGGCAGCGAAGGTCGGAGCCGGCATGGCCTACAGGGTCGCTGCGACGGCATTCATCTCCTCATCCGTCAGCGCAGCGGCTATCGGCTGCATGATCGGGTTGCTGCGCGCACCGGAACGAAAGTCTTCGAGCTGATTGCGGCTGTAGCCCGCAGCGATTCCGGCAAGTCTCGGAAAGCCCGCCGCTGCCATTCCCATCGCATCGGCGCCATGGCAGGTCGCGCAGGCCATGGCGGCTGGGTTGGCACCCCCTTGTGCATAGATCGTCTGCCCGTCGGCGGCCTGTGCCTGCATCGTCAGCAACAACGCAGCCACGCCGGCCAGGGGCCAGTGAGTGGAGTTCATGAAAAGCGCCTCATCAGCTGTTGTGGTTATGCTGTCCGCTACCCGGCGTCGTCGCGCGACGCTCTGTTCTGTTGGCGGTATGCGGCAGCTTGTCGCATGAAAACGCTATCACAGCGGCCGGGCTGACCTCTAGAAACAGAATAAGCTTAGAACTCGTTTGCATATAGCTGACGAAGCGGCCTCTGGGAGAATCACGCTGGTCGCGCACAAGGCGACGAGGTTGGCTATCCTTGCCCGCCCCCACCTCAGGATCAGCCATGAAAGATCAACTCGCCGAGCTGCTTACGCTCGTCAGCTCCGGTTGCATGACCGATGAAGAAATCGCTCGGATCGCGGATGAAGCCGCCCAGGCCTATGCCGATCCGCAGGCCTTTCTGGAGGCCAATCCGGACATCAACTATGACGACAGCTTCCCCATTCCGCTGGGCGAATGGGTAGTGGTGGGCAGCCTGCCGGACACTGTTCTGTTCCAGGCAGATGACTACCAGGAACTGTTCAGCCAGATCGTCGCGTCTTTCGGCGAGAGCGTCAGCTTCGTGCTGAAGCCCAAGCAGCTCGCCAAGACCGAGCCGCTGACCGCGCTGAACCGCATCCAGGTGCAGTTGAGCAGCCTCTATCCCGAGAAAGGCGGTTACGTGCTGGTGGATTTCAGTGAGCCGCTGGACGATGAGCTGCAGGCGGTACTGGTCTACACCTGCGACGTGCCACGGCTGCTGGAGCTGGCTGTGGACGTCGGCATCTATGCCGCGTCCGCACTGGAAGCCCTGCGTGCCGAGACCGAACAGTAATCCGGCCCGAAGGCGAGGCTAACGCCGCTGCGTCCTGCCGCGGCGCAACGGTTCCAGCAGCGCGGACAGCCCGTTGTGGTCGATCTCGTGCATCAGCGCGAGCAGCTGGCCGAGGCTGCCTGGCGGAAAGCCGACACGGGCGAACCAGCCGAGGTAGTGGCCGGGCAGATCCGCAATCAGGCGCCCCTTGTACTTGCCATAGGGCATCGTCTGAGTGACCAGGCGTTCGAGGTCTTCGGGTTTCATCGTTCTGATGGCCAGGTGATAAGGCGCCGATACTGCCACAGGTCGCCTTCCTGCGTCCGCCCAGAGCGCAACTGCCGCGGCCTACGGGGCGGCGGTATCAAGCGTCTCTATCCGAGGCATAGAAAGGCTTGCCTGGAGCGCCCTGGACGGCGTGCAGACAATGGCTGCCAACACGGCGCCCGCCGATCTTGCCTGGAGGAATGCGATGCAAGCGGACACAAGACCCGCAGAACTGGATGACGCCACGCTGGCGTTCGCCGAGCATGTGTTTCATGCCGCACGCATCGGTGACAGCGTCAGGCTCGGTCATCTGCTCAGTCAGGGCATGCCGGCGGACCTGCGCAATCATGCCGGCGACAGCCTGCTGATGCTGGCCAGCTACCATGGCCGCCTCGCCGCCACCAGCGTACTGCTCGACCACGGCGCCGACGCGCAACTGACTAACCGCCGCGGCCATACGCCGCTGGCGGGCGCCGCGTTCAAGGGTGACCTGCCGATGGTCAGGCTGCTCGTCGAGCGAGGCACCGATGTCGAAAGCCCCTGCGCAGACGGCAAGACCGCACTGATGATGGCCGCCATGTTCAATCACACCGCGATCGTCGAGTGGCTGGTGGCGCAGGGCGCCGACCCGCATGCGACCGATGCCGGAGGCACCACGCCTCTGGCGGCGGCGCGCATGATGGGTGCGAGCGAGGCAGTGGCGCTGCTGCAGCGCATCGCCGCCGCTCAAGCCTGATACGCCGTCAGCCGCGGCCGATGGGGGCGAACGCTGCGCTCGTGTGCTCGGCCAGCACTGCCGGTGCCAGCTCCACTTCCAGCCCGCGACGGCCAGCGCTGACGTAGATGCTCGGCTGCGCCTGTGCGGAGCTGTCGATAAAGGTGCGCAGGCGCTTCTTCTGCCCCAGCGGGCTGATGCCGCCCACCAGATAGCCGGTGGCCCGCTGCGCGGCCATGGGGTCGGCCATTTCCACCTTCTTCGCCCCGGCAGCCTGGGCCAGTGCCTTCAGATCCAACGTGCCGGCCACCGGCACCACGGCCACCAGCAGCTCGTTCTTCTCGGTGCAGGCGAGCAGCGTCTTGAACACCTGCGCGGGCTCGAGTCCCAGTTTCTCGGCGGCCTCAAGACCATAGGAGGCGGACTTAGGGTCGTGCTCGTAACTGTGCACACGATGCTCGGCGCGGGCTTTTTTCAACAGGTCGATGGCGGGTGTCATGGCTTTGTAGTGCTAATGATTGATGAATGGCGGTAACGTAACGGATCAACGTTCGGTAGTCACAAGCGCCCATGAATCATCCTCTTCTTGCACCGCTCGCGGAAGTCTACGACCTGGCCGTTGTGGGCGGCGGCATCAACGGCGCGGGAATTGCGGCAGACGCCGCAGGTCGTGGCCTGACAGTCTTCGTCTGCGAGCAGGGCGATCTGGCCGAGCACACGTCGTCGGCCAGCAGCAAGCTGATACATGGCGGGTTGCGCTACCTCGAGCATTACGAACTGCGTCTGGTGCGCGAGGCACTGGCCGAGCGCGAGGTACTGCTGGCCAAGGCGCCACACATCATTCGGCCACTGCGTTTCGTGCTGCCCTACCGACCGCACCTGCGCCCGTCCTGGATGATCCGCACCGGCCTGTTCCTCTACGACCACCTCGGCAAGCGCGAGAAGCTCGGCGCTTCGCATAGCGTGCGCTTCGGCGCCGACAGCCCACTGAAGCACGAGATCAGCCACGGCTTCGAATACGCCGACTGCTGGGTCGACGATGCCCGCCTGGTGGTGCTCAACGCCATGGCTGCCCGTGAGCAGGGCGCGCATATCCACACCCGCACCCGTTGCGTCAGCGCGCGCAGCAGCAAGGGACTGTGGCACCTGCACCTGGAACGCGACGACGGCAGCCGCTTTTCCATCCGGGCGCGCGCCCTGGTGAACGCCACCGGTCCCTGGGTGGCGTCCTTCTTCGATGAACAGCTTCGCCAACGCTCCCCCCACGGCATGCGCCTGATTCAGGGCAGCCACATCGTGGTGCCGAAGCTCTACGATGGGGACCATGCCTACATCCTGCAGAACGAGGATCGGCGCATCGTCTTCGTCATTCCCTATCTCGGGCAGTTCAGCCTGATCGGCACCACCGATCAGGAGTATCACGGTGACCCGACCCGGGTGCAGATCGCCGACGGCGAGATCGATTACCTGCTGGACATCGTCAATGCGCACTTCACACACCAGCTGGCCCGTGAAGACATCCGCCACAGCTACTCCGGCGTCCGCCCGCTGTGCGATGACGAGTCAGACCAACCATCGGCCATCACCCGCGACTACACCCTGACACTGAACAACGGCGGCAGCGATGCGCCCCTGCTCTCGGTGTTCGGCGGCAAGCTCACCACCTACCGCAAGCTCGCCGAAGCAGCCCTGGCGCAGCTGGCACCGCTGTTTCCGGAAATGAAAGGCGCCTGGACCCGCGGAGCGACGCTGCCCGGCGGCGAACACTTCGATGATCCATCCACTCTGGCCCATGCCCTCTGCGCCAGCTACCCATGGCTCCCCGGCCCGGTCGCCCGCCGCTGGACGAACACTTACGGCACGCGCAGCTGGCTGCTGCTAAAGGGCACCGAGCGCATTCAGGATCTCGGCGAATGCTTCGGCGCCGGGCTGTATGCCCGCGAGGTGGATTACCTGATCGTCGAGGAATGGGCGCTTACGGTTGACGACATCCTCTGGCGCCGAACCAAGCTCGGGCTGTTCCTGCAAGCCGCCGAAACGGCACGCTTGCAGCAGTACATGGACAGCCGGACCGCCGAACGCCTGACCACCTTCGAGCACGCCGCCCAGGGCTGACAAGAGCCCCGGACAGCGTCATCGCTCAGGCGACCTTGGCGCTTCGCGCCGCGCGCAGCTGCCGGGCAGCTGCCACCATGTTCACCAGCGCCGCCTCGGTCTCAGGCCAGCCACGGGTCTTCAGCCCGCAGTCCGGGTTCACCCAGAGTCGTTCGGCCGGAATGCACTCGGCGGCCTTCTCCAGGAGCTGCACCATCTCGGCGGTATCCGGCACGCGCGGCGAGTGGATGTCGTAGACGCCCGGGCCGATGTCATTCGGATAGTCGAAGGCACGGAACGCTTCGAGCAGCTCCATCTGCGAACGCGAGGTCTCGATGGTGATGACGTCGGCATCCATCGCCGCGATGGACTCGATCACGTCGTTGAATTCGCTGTAGCACATATGCGTGTGGATCTGCGTCTCGTCGCGCACCCCGCTGGCGCACAGGCGGAACGCCTCCACCGCCCAGTCCAGGTAGTGCCGCCACTGCTCGCGGCGCAGCGGCAGGCCTTCGCGGAACGCCGCCTCATCGATCTGGATGATGCGGATGCCGGCAGCCTCCAGGTCGCAGACCTCGTCCCGAATGGCCAGCGCCAACTGTCGCGCCTGCACCTCGCGCGGCACGTCCTCGCGGGCGAACGACCACATCAGCATGGTCACCGGACCGGTGAGCATTCCTTTCATGATCCTGTCCGTCTGCTGCTGGGCATACCGGATCCAGTCCACGGTCATCGGTCGCGGACGGCTCAGATCGCCATAGATGATCGCCGGTTTGACGCAGCGAGAGCCGTAGCTCTGCACCCAGCCAAAGCGGGTAAAGACGTAGCCTTCGAGCTGTTCGGCGAAGTACTCCACCATGTCGTTGCGCTCCGCCTCGCCATGCACCAGCACATCCAGGCCGATCTGCTCCTGCACCGCCACCGCATGGCGGATTTCGGCCTGCATCGCCTCGGTGTAGTCACCGAGCGACAACCTGCCCTGCTTGTAAGCCTGCCGCGCCAGGCGGATCGCCGGCGTCTGCGGGAACGAACCGATAGTCGTGGTAGGGAATGCCGGCAGCTGCAGCCGCGCGCGCTGCAGCTCGATGCGCGTGGCGAACACCGACGTGCGCCGACTGTCCTTGGCCTCGATGGCGGCCAGGCGTGCCTTTACCGCCGGCTTGTGGATGCGCGGCGACTGCGCGCGGGCCGCCTGGACTGCGCGGCTGCGGGCGAGCGCAGCCTGCACTTTGGCGTCCTGCGGATCGTCGATGGCCCGGGCGAGCGTGGCGACTTCCGAGCACTTCTGCACCGCAAAGGCGAGCCAGCTCTTCACTTCCTCGTCCAGCCTGTCCTCGCGCTCTAGGTCGACGGGGCTGTGCAGTAGCGAACAGGACGGCGCCAGCCACAGGCGCTCGCCCAGGCGTTCGGCCGCATGCCGTGCCACTTCCAGCGCCTTGTCCAGATCACAGCGCCAGACGTTGCGCCCGTTGACTAGCCCCAGCGACAGCACCTTGTAGGCCGGCAGGCGATCGAGAATCACCGGATACTGCTCCGGGGCGCGCACCAGGTCGATGTGCAGGCCGTCCACCGGCAGGGTTGCAGCCAGACCGAGATTGTCTTCCAGGCCGCCGAAGTAGGTGGCGACCAGCTTCTTCAGCGGCGCCCGCTGCAACAGGTTGTAGGCGCGCTCGAACGCATTCTTCCAGTCCTGCGGCAGGTCCAGCGCCAGAATCGGCTCGTCGATCTGTACCCACTCGACTCCCTGCGCCGCCAGTCGGTCCAGGACCTCGCCGTAAACCGGCAGCAGCCGGTCCAGCAACTCCAGCTTGTCGAAGGCCTGGGTCTGATCCGCCTCGCCCTTGAGCTTGCCGAGCCAGAGATAGCTCAGCGGGCCGATCAGCACTGGCTTGATGATATGCCCCAGCGCCTTGGCCTCTTCGACCTCTTCGAAGAGCTGCGTCCAGGACAGCTGGAACTGCTGGTCGACGCTGAACTCAGGGACCAGATAGTGGTAGTTGGTATCGAACCACTTGGTCATTTCCTGAGCCTGGGCACCACCGCAGCAACTCCTGGCCACGCCGCGCGCCATGGCGAACAAGGTGTCCAGCGTCGCCTGGCCCTCGGCCGGACGGAATCGCTGCGGGATGACGCCGAACATCAAGGAATGACTCAGCACCTGGTCGTACCAGGCGAAGTCGCCCACCGGCAGCAACTCGATGCCGGCGTCGAGCTGGGCCTGCCAATGGCGCGCCCGCAGTTGGCGACCGACCTGACGCAGGCCCTGCTCGTCCAGTTCGCCTTTCCAGTACGCCTCGAGGGCCTTTTTCAGTTCGCGATCCGCACCGATGCGTGGAAAGCCAAGGTTATGCGCTACAGCCATTACTCACTCCGAAATGTCGTTCTGCATGAATGCGAGGATTGTCCGCGGGCCAAGCCAATGAAACAAACTCACGTAATTTCATTTCAAAGTAAGAAATATTCATGTTGGAGCATTTGGCGCACCCAGGGCTCTAAACCAGAACCCAACCTGAAGGCGCCCTCATGAATTCCGAAACACCACCGCAGAACCTCGAACGCTTGCTGGAGCGCCTCGAGCAGGCCGGGGAGCCGGGTGAGCCGGTAAGCATCGAGTGCATGCTGCAGGCGACCGACGAGCGCAGCTTCGGTGCGCTGTTGCTGGTGCCGGGTCTGCTGGTGCTGTCGCCGCTATCGGGCATTCCGGGGCTGCCCAGCGTTTTTGCCGTAATGGTGTCGCTGATCGCCGTGCAACTGCTGTTCGGCCGCGAGCGCTTCTGGCTTCCCAGGTGGCTGCTCAAGCGCAGCGCCTCGCGCAGCAAGTACGACAAGGCCATCGGCTTTCTCCAACACATCTCGGGATACATCGACCGCCTGCTGCGGCGTCGGCTGACCTTCCTCACCAGCGGCATCGCGACGCGGCTGAACGCCGTGCTCTGCCTGGCGATCGCCGCCACCATGCCGCCGCTGGAGCTGATCCCGTTCGGCAATTCCATCGCAGGCGCCGGGCTCAGCGTGCTGGGCCTGGGCATGATGGCGCGCGACGGCGCCATGGTCATCGCCGCCCTGCTGTTCTTCTTCGGTCTGGCCTTCATGGTGTCCCGGCTCTGGCTGTGAGCCGGTCGTGACGCTCGATAGCGGCCTCTCGACAGCATGGGGGCGCTGCGACACACTTGCGAAGGATGAGCCTCGCTCATCTTCACCCTCTTTCTGGGATTCGCTCGCCTGTCGCTCAGCGCGGTGCCGATCCCGCTTCGCAAGGTAGTTCGGCATGCTGGAAATTCGCCACCTGAAGACGCTTCATGCACTGCGGGAAACCGACAGTCTCGTCGAAGCCGCCGAGCGCCTGCACCTGACCCAGTCGGCGCTCTCCCATCAGTTCAAGGAGCTGGAGGAGCGCCTCGGCCTGCAGCTATTCGTGCGCAAGACCCGCCCGGTGCGCTTCACCAGCGCCGGGTTGCGCTTGCTGCAACTGGCCGACCTGATGCTGCCGCAACTGCGCAGTGCCGAACGCGACCTGGCCCGCCTCGCCGGTGGCACGGCCGGCCGCCTGCACATGGCCATCGAATGTCACAGCTGTTTCCAGTGGCTGATGCCGACCATCGACCAGTTCCGCGACGCCTGGCCCGAAGTGGAGCTGGACCTGGCGTCCGGATTTTCCTTCGCGCCGCTGCCAGCCCTGGCCCGCGGCGATCTCGACCTGGTGGTGACCTCCGACCCGCTGGAGCTGCCGGGCATCACCTATGTGCCACTGTTCACCTACGAGGCGCTGCTCGCGGTGGCCAACCAGCACCCGTTGGCCGCGCGGCCATATGTACGGCCAGAGGATCTGGCCAGCGAGACGCTGATCACCTATCCGGTCGAGCGGGATCGCCTGGACATCTTCACCCGCTTCCTCGAACCGGCCGATATCGAACCCGCGCAGGTGCGCACCTCGGAGCTCACCGTGATGATGATGCAGCTGGTCGCATCGGGGCGCGGGGTCTGCTGTCTGCCCAACTGGGCCCTGCATGAGTACAGCTCGCGCGGCTACGTCACCGCCAAGCGTCTCGGCGACAAGGGCCTGTTCGCCACGCTTTATGCCGGCATTCGCGCAGACATGCTCGATTCGCCGTTCATGCGCGACTTCCTGCTGACGGCCAAAGACACCTCCTTTGCTACCCTTGAAGGTGTCAGCGCCGCGCCCAAGGGTCGCTGACCCGGCCGTTCAGCGCCGCCGCGTCAGGCACAGGCAGACACCCACGGCCGCCGCCGCGATACCGCCGATCAGTAGCCAGTGCTTATCGCCATCGACCGCCGAACGCCAGCCACCGTCGATGCGCCGCTGCCCCAGCGGCGGGTGGAACAAATTGCCCGACGACGTCGGCACACGCTGTGCCCGGCCCAGGGCGAAGCCGGTGATCAGGCCGTTGAGCCGATCAAAGCCCGGTGTAAGGAAGTTCGCCAGACGCAGCAGGGTCGCGGTGGCGCCGACCGAGGTGGTGTGCCGCGGATGCAATGCCAGGCTGACCATGGCGTTGGCCACCTGACGCGGATCGATCAGGGGTGGCGGTGGCTGCAACGAACGTCCGGCATAGTTACCGCCGTCGCGGAAACCGGGCGTGTCGACGACGCCAGGATAGACATCGCAGATGTGCACGCCCGGCCAGGGCCCCAGCTCGCCGCGCAGCGCCTGGGACAGCCCGCGCAGGCCGAATTTGCTCGCCGAATAGGCCGCCGCGAACGGCTGCGCGACCCAGCTGCCCACCGACAGCGTGTTGATCAGCACGCCGCGCTGCTGCTGTTTGAAATACGGCAGAACCGCATGGGCACCGCGCAGGTAGCCGAGCAGATCGGTCTGCACCACCTGCTCGTGGGCATCGAGCGGCGTCTCATCGAAGGCACCGACCGCACCGATGCCGGCATTGTTGATCCAGACGTCGATGCGCCCTTGTCCGAACTCCGCCGCCGCGCTGGCCAGGGCTTCCACTTCATCGCTATGGGTGACGTCGGTGGGCACCACCAGCACTTCGCCACCGAGCGCGCGGCACTCGTCGGCGGTTTCCGCCAGAGCTTCGGCATCACGCGCCGCCAGCACCAGGCGCGCGCCCTGCCGTGCGAACGCCTGGGCCGCGGCGCGACCGATGCCACTGGAGGCGCCGGTCAGCACCACCAGGGCGCCGTGGAGATTTGCATGGGCCATCGTCGTTCCTCCCTCCGCAGTCGTCTGTAGCTAAGCTGACAACCGCGGCGGGACGATCATTCCCGCCGATGGTCGGCGCAGCGGCCGTTCGGCTTCAGGCCTGCGCCACGGTGCCGGCCGCTTCGTCCGCCCAGGGGTCGTAGGTGCCGAAGCTCCACAGATGCCCTTCCGGGTCGCGGCAGCTGAAACCGCGACCGCCGTAATCCTCGTCCTTGAGCTCGATGACGATTTCCGCGCCAGCGGCCTTGGCCTGGGCATAAAGCGCATCGGCGCTGTTGACGATCACATAGAGGCCCTGGGTAGCAGCACCGCCGATCTCGTCCGGTTGCCGCAGCAGCCGTCCATATTCGGAATCGATCACCGGTGCCACCATCACCATGCCGTTGCCGAAGGCCAGCTGCGCGTGGGTGATGTCCACCTGCTCATCGCGATACTGGCGTTGGCATTCGAAGCCGAAGGCCTGGCCCAGCCAATCGATGGCGGCGGCGACATCGCGATAGCGCAGGCAGGGGATCAGCGTCGCGCAGGTGTGCTTGCTCTGATTTGACATACGCAGCTCCCGTCGTGGATTGCCGATCGGCAACCTTCCCCTGTTGAGAACCGTACCGGGCCGTGCAATTCCCTCAGATGCGCTCGCTCAGGCCCAGACGTATCCCCAGGCCGATGAGGATCGAGCCCAGCGCGCGGTCGAGCCATTGGCTCACCGCGGGATTGCTGCGCAGCGCCGTGGTCGCCCGCGCGGCCAGCAGCACCAGCGCACACTCGACGACGA
>Ga0172376_10002725_pt1 | contig 21396 bp, 16 predicted proteins | sample Lak35m_FD_121114 | JGI IMG/M metagenome (GOLD analysis project Ga0172376, IMG submission 121114) | Freshwater microbial communities from Kabuno Bay, South-Kivu, Congo - kab_092012_35m | ecosystem: Environmental > Aquatic > Freshwater > Lake | place: Democratic Republic of the Congo: South-Kivu... | reverse complement strand
GCCCGCACCAGCGGCGAGACCGAGGGCTTCGTGAAGGTCATCCGCGACGAGAAGCACGGCGAGATCCTTGGCGCGCATATCATCGGGGCGCACGCCACCGAGATGATCCACGAGTTCGCCGTCGCCCGCGAGAACGAGTACACGGTGGAGGAGATCGACCTCGCCATCCACGCGCACCCGACCCTCAGCGAGGCGATCGCCGAGGCGGTGCTCGACTCGATGGGGAAGATGCTGCACGCGTAAGCGCGCGGCATCCACGCAGTGAACGAGTTCCTGGTGCACGACCTCGGCCTCCGCAGCTATGCGGAGGCCTTGTCGTTCCAACGGGAGGTGGCGGCGCAGCGGATCAGCAAGGCGATTCCGCACGATGTCCTCCTCCTGGTGGAGCACCCGCCGGTGATCACCCTCGGGCGGTCATCGAAGGAGGCGCATCTCCTCGAGTCGCCGGAGGTCCTCGCCACGCGCGGCGTGGAGCTCTTCGAGGTCGAGCGCGGCGGCGACGTCACCTTCCATGGGCCGGGCCAGCTCGTCGGCTACCCGATCGTCGATCTCACCGAGCATAAGCAGGATCTGCATTGGTATCTGCGGCAGGTGGAGGAGGTCCTGATCCGCGCCGTGGCGCCCTTCGGGATCGTGGCCGAGCGCATCGCGGGGAAGACCGGGATCTGGACCGACGGGCGCAGGCTCGCGAGCATCGGGGTGCATGCGCGCCAGTGGGTCACTTGGCATGGCTTCGCCCTCAACGTGACCACCGACCTCTCGTACTTCGACCTCATGGTCCCCTGTGGGATCGCCGACGTGACGATGACCTCGGTGGCGGCGGAGATCGAACGGAACGCGGGGGGAACCGCCGAGGCGATCCCCCCCGCCCTGTCCCGTCTCGTCCGTGAGGCGGTGATCGCCGCGTGGGGGGAGGTCTTCCAGCGCCTCCCCCGCCCCGTCGACCACCTGACCGGTTAGGTCAGGCCTCGCGCCTCAGGGCGCGCACGTCACTTGGTCCGGCGCGACTGCGCCTTCCCTCCACTGCGTGCCCACTGGTCGTACCAGTCGTGCATGTAGAGGATCGTCCGCATCGCGTTGGAGGGCCGGGTCCCCGTCCCGTGGAACTGCCCGGGGAAGCGAAGCATCTTGGCCGGCACCCCACGATACTTGAGCGCCGCGTAGTACTCCTCCGTCTGCGCGATCGGGGTGCGGAGGTCGGCCTCCCCCGTCATCAACAACGTCGGCGTGGTGACCTTCCCCACATGCATCATCGACGACTGTTCGAGCCAGCGCGTCGGATCCTCCCAGAAGGGCTGCTTGAAGAAGCTCATCGTGAAGAAGGGGATGTCGGTCTGTCCGAACATGCTCATCCAGTTGATCACCGGGCAGCGGACCGCGGCGGCGGCGAAGCGATCGGTGTGCCCGATCGCCCAGCTGGAGAGCACCCCCCCGCCGGAGCACCCCCCCACATAGAGGCGATCGGTGTCGATCGAGGCCGTCCTGATCGCGGCATCAACCCCCGCCATCAGGTCCTCATGATCGACGCCGGGATAGCGGAAGTTGATCCCGCGCGCGAAGGCCTCCCCATAGCTCGTCGAGCCGCGTGGATTCGTGTAGAGCACCACGTAGCCCATGGCCGCCCACGCCTGATAATCGAAGTTGAAGCGCGCGAAGTAATCGGCGAAGGGGCCACCATGGATCTCGAGGATGAGCGGATAGCGCTTGGCGGGATCGTAGTGCGGGGGCTTCACGATCCAGCCCTGCACCTTGGTCCCGTCCTTCGAGGTGAACCAGAGCTCCTCTTGGGCGCCCAGTGTCCGGCCGGCGAGCAGATCGTCGTTCACACGGGTCAACTGCTGGAACGGGGTCCCGCCGCGAAGTGCGAAGCGCACCACATCCGAGGGGGCATCGGGCGTCGACCGGACGCCCACCCCGAACCCATCGCGGCCCCCTGCCATCGACGAGAGCCCGAGCACATGCTGCCCCGTGGTGACCTCACGCGAGGCCCCCGTGAGCGGGAAGAACCGGACGTTCGTGGTCCCGTGGTTGGTATAGCTCGCGAAGATCCCGCTGTTGTCGGGCGCCCACCGCATATCGCTCACGAGGCGATCGAGCACACGGCTCAGATTGCGCTGATTGCTCCCATCGAGCTGCGCCACCTGCAGATCGGGCTGCGAATAGGTATCCGGCGCTGCGGGGTAACCGAGGAAGGCGACGAGCCGGCCATCCGGCGAGACGACCGGGTTGGTCCAGTTCCCCTCCGTCCGCGTCACCTGCCGCACCGCACCACTCGCGACGTCGAGCGCGTAGAGGTGCGAGCGCCGATAGACGGCGTCCCAATCCCCCTGCCAGCCGTCGAAGACGATCGTGCGGCCGTCGGGGGTGAAGTCGAAGTTCACCGCAGCCTCGAGCCCATCGAAGCGTGAGCCCACGTTCCAATTCCCGAAGGTGAGCTGGCGCGCGCTCCCGCCCTCGGCCGGCACGGTGAAGAGATGGACGAAGCCGCGACGCATGAAACCGCGATAATCCTGGCGGTAGTGCAGATCCTCGATGACCCGCGGCCCCTCGTCCCAGCGAGCCCCCGTCGGTGCCGCCGGCATCGGGATCGACCAGCGCGACGGTGCAGCGACGAATCGCCCGAAGACGATCGACTTCCCATCCGGGCTCCACCGAGGATCACGTGGCGCCTCCTCGAGGCGCGTCACCTGACTCGTCGCCCCCTCGGCGTCCATCCACCGCACGAAGAGCTGCGTCCCCGCCGGTTCGCCCGACGCCAGATAGAGGATCCGCGTCCCATCGGGGGACCAACGGGGGCCGCTCCCATTGGTGAGGAAGCGCTGCCGCCCCCCATCGGCGTCCATGATCCAGAGCGCGGTGTCCCACCGATCCTCGCGCGTGTTTACGAAGCGGCGGGTGTAGATGATCTGCTTCCCGTCGGGGGAGAGCTGGGGATCGCTGACCGTCTCGAGGTCGAGATAGGAGGCGACGGTGAGGACGGAGTCGCGCTGGGCTGGCAGGAGCGCGGGGGCTCCGATGGCAAGCAGGGCGACGAACGAGCGGACGAGTCGACGCATGCGGGAGGTCTCCTGAGGTGGAACCTGCCCTCGGAACATGGCACCGACCGGGCACGAGGGCCAGAACGCCCAGGAGGGGAATGCGTCAGCCAGATCACGGTGAGGCGCGCCCGCGCAGCGACTGCCCCGCTACCGCCCCCCCCCGCTGCGTGCCGCCGGATGATCGCCGCCATCGCGCGCGCCAGATCCTGCCCCACCTGCGCATACGCCTCCTCGAACCCCTCGAGGTCGGTCAGGTAGATCCGCCGCGCGATCAGCGCCGCGTTGTCCAATCGCACCCGCTCGGCGTAGCGCGGGTCGATCGCCCGGAAGCGTGGCGCCACCGAGTCGACGAGCGCGCGTCGCGCCACGCCATACAGCGAATCGCGGAGCGTAAGGCGTCGGTCGCGGAACGCCTCCCCGGGGAACGAAGCAAACGCCGAGTCGATCGACTCATAGAGCCGCCGCCAGAACTCGGCGAGCCGTCGCTCATCGGCCCAGCGCGCCGCCACGCGGGCGGCGTTCGTCGCATCGCCCCGTGCGCGGAAGAACGCCTCCGCCCCGCGCGCCCCGACGAAGTTCGCGAACGACTCATTGAACGGCACCGCATCCTTCGGGAAGTAGCGCGCATGGGTCAGTTCATGGAGCACCGTCTCCACGATCGAGGCCGAGTCCCCTTGGAGCGTGGTGTTGAGCACCGGGTCCTCGAACCACCCGAGCGTGCTGAAGGCCGGCGCCGGTCGCAGGTAGATATCAAGCCCCGCGGCCCGGAGTCCCGCCTCGGTGCGCGTCGCCTCATCCCAGCGGAAGAATCCCTTGTACGGCACCCGCCCGACGATGGGGAACCACCAGGTCATCGGGACGAGCCGATCCCGTTCCGCGGCGGAGAGCACCAGCACCAGGGTGTCGCGCCCGATATCGGCGTACTGGGTGAAGGCCCCCTCGGTGGGGAGCCCCAATCGCTCCGCGAAGGCCCGGGCCTCCAGGACCAGCTGGAGCTTCCCCCTGGTCGTCGCGTCCACCGCCGGATTCGCGACCAAGACAGCGATCGGCTCCCGCCGCCAGAGGATCCGGGCCTCCTCCCACCCCGCCCGGATCACGAACCACCCCAAGGGGGTGACCGCCCCCACGAGGAGCCCCCCGACCAGCACGCCGAGCAGGATCCGCCCCCACCGCCAGCGTCGCCACCTCCCCGATGACACAACCATAGAGCGGAAGATCGCGAGGGGGGCCCCGAGGCGCTATCCTTCCTCTCCCATGTCCTTCGTGCACCTGCACTGCCATTCCGAGTACTCCCTGCTGGACGGGGCGAACCGGATCGACGACCTGATCGCCCGGGCGAAGGAGTTCGAGCAGCCCGCCCTCGCGGTCACGGACCATGGCAACCTGCACGCCGCCTGGGAGTTCCAGGAGAAGGCCAAGAAGGCGGGGATCAAGCCGATCCTCGGGATGGAGGCCTATGTGGCCCCCGGGGACCGCCGGCAGAAGACGCGCGCCCAGCAGGGGGAGAAGAACTACTACCACCTCGTCCTCCTCGCCCGCGACCTGACCGGCTACCGCAACCTCGTGAAGCTCTCCTCCCTCGCCTACACCGAGGGGTTCTACGGGAAGCCGCGCGTCGACCGCGAGCTCCTGGCGCGCCACAACGAAGGGCTGATCGTCTCGAGCGCCTGCATGGCGGGGGAGGTCGCGCGTCACCTCCTCGAGGACCACTACGACGAGGCCAAGGCGGTCGCCGCCTGGTACGCGGAGGTCTTCAAGGACCGCTACTACCTCGAGGTCCAGGCGCACGACGCGGGCGACCAGCGCCGCCTCAACGCGGAGATCTTCCGACTGGGCAAGGACCTCGGCCTCCCCGTCCTCGCCACCAACGACGCGCACTTCCTCAAGGCCGAGGATCACGATGCGCACGACGTGCTCCTCTGCATCGGACTCAAGAAGGACCGGCTCGATGCCGACCGGATGCGCTACGACAACGGCCTCTTCTTCAAGAGCGCCGACGAGGTCCAGGCACACTTCCCCGATCGCCCCGACGTGCTCGAGCAGACGGTCGCGATCGCGGATCAGGTGAACGTCGTCTTCGACAAGAAGTACTTCGTCCCCGCCTTCCCGCTCCCCAAGGGAGTGAAGAGCGAGAACGATTTGCTCGTGAAGCTGGCGACCGAGGGCGCGAAGACGCGCTACGGGACGCCACTCCCTGCGGAGGTACAGGAGCGCCTCGACTACGAGCTCGGCGTGATCACCAAGACCGGCTACGCCGGCTACTTCCTGATCACCGCCGACTTCATCCAGGCGGCGCGCGACCGCGGGATCCCCGTGGGGCCGGGGCGCGGCTCCGCCGCGGGCTCCCTCGTCGCCTACGCCACGGGGATCACCAACGTCTGCCCCCTCAAGTTCGATCTCCTCTTCGAGCGCTTCCTGAATCCGGAGCGCGTCTCGATGCCCGACATCGACGTCGACTTCTGCGAGGAGCGGCGCGGCGAGGTGATCGAGTATGTGCGCGAGAAGTACGGCCGCGAGTCGGTGGGGCAGATCATCACCTTCGGGACCCTCAAGTCGCGCGCCTGCATCAAAGACGTCGGCCGCGTGCTGGGCTTCACCCCGGGCGAGACCGATGCGATCGCGAAGCTGATCCCGAATCAGCCAAACTTCTCCCTCACCGTGGCCGAGGCGATCGAGAAGGTCCCCGAGGTCCGGAAGCTCTACGAGCAGGACGAGCGGCACGCGCAGCTCTTCGACTTCGCGATCGCCCTCGAAGGGCTCTCGCGTCATGCGGGGGTGCACGCGGCGGGGATCGTCATCGCGCCGGGCCCGCTCGACGACTACGTCCCCGTCTGCACGGCGGAGTCCAAGGGGAGTGGCGGGGGGAGCGAGGAGCGCGTCGTCGTCACGCAGTACGACATGGTCGCGCTCGAGAAGGCCGGGATGCTCAAGATGGACTTCCTGGGCCTCACCACGCTCACGATCCTCACCGACGCGGTCGCGGAGATCCAGCGCCGGCGCGGGGTCACAATCGACCTTGACGCCCTCCCGCTCGACGACGAGCCCACCTACCGGATGCTCCGCGCGGGTCGCACCGCCGGCGTCTTCCAGTTCGAATCCCCGCTCGCCACCGACATGGTGCGCGCGATGCGCGCCGACCGCTTCGACGACCTCGTCGCCTCCAACGCGCTGATGCGGCCCGGCCCGCTCGATGCGGGGATGCACAAGGTCTATCAGCGGCGCAAGAAGGGGGAGGAGCCGGTCGCGTACCAGCTCCCCGAGCTCGAGGAGATCCTCGCCCCCACCTACGGCGTCATCACCTATCAGGAACAGGTGATGCGGATCGCGCAGCGGCTCGCGGGGATCTCCCTCGCCGAGGCCGACGTGCTTCGCAAGGCGGTCGGCAAGAAGGACGCCGAGCTCATCAAGCAGGAGCTCGGGAAGTTCACCGCCAAGGCGGTCGCCAACGGCTTCCCGCCCAAGGTGATCGACGACATCGCGGGGCAGATCGAGACCTTCGGCCGCTACGGCTTCAACAAGTCGCACTCGGTCGCCTACTCGATCCTCTCGTACCACACCGCCTATCTCAAGGCGCACTACGCGCCAGAGTTCATGGCGGCGGTCCTCTCCGCCTGCATCGGCGACACCGATGCGGTGGTGAAGTACATCAACGAGTCGCGCGACCTCGGCCTCGAGATCCTCCCGCCGGACGTGAATGAGTCGGGGTGGAAGTTCACCGTCGTCGGTGACACACGGATCCGCTTCGGTCTCGGCGCCATCCGGAACGTCGGGCACTCGGCGGTGGAGTCGATCCTCGCGGCGCGCGCGGAGAAGCCCTTCACCTCACTCTACGATCTCTGCGAGCGGATCGACCTCCGCACCTGCAACAAGCGGGTGCTCGAGGCGCTCATCCACGCCGGCGCGCTCGACGGGCTCGGCGGGCATCGCGCGCAGTACGTCGCCGCCCTCGATGGCGCGATCCAATCGGCCTCGCTCGCCCAGGCGGAGATCGCCACTGGGCAGGGATCCCTCTTCGGTGATGTGGCCGATGCCCCAGCCGACGGCGCGTCGAAGGCCCCGCTGCTCCCCGTCCTCCCGAACATCCCGCCCTTCTCGGAGTCAGCGCGCCTCACGCAGGAGAAGGCGATCCTCGGCTTCTACATCTCGGGGCACCCGCTCGCCCCCTTCCGCGCCGAGTGCGAGCTCCTCGCCTCGCACACCGTCGCGCAGCTGGGGAGCTGGACCTCGGAGGCGATCACCTTGGCCGGCGTGATCACCGCCATCAAGCGGCAGGTCAGCAAGAAGTCGGGGAACGAGTTCGCGCGCCTCACCGTGGAGGACTTCGCCGGCTCGGCCGAGTTGCTGGTCTTCCCCGAGGCCTGGGCGGCGATCGGCGATCGCGTCCAGGTTGATATCCCCGTCCTGATCAGCGGGGGGTACTCGCGCCGTGACCAGGACGCGGAGAACCCGACCTTCATCGTCGAGAAGATCACGCGCCTGGCCGAGCTCCGGGCCACCGGGCAGTTCGCCATCGCCCTGGAGCTCGATGCCGAGGCGGGGCTCCCCGCCGATGTGGTCCGCGATGTCCGCGCGGTGGCGGAGGCCCATCCCGGGTCGGCGCCCCTGGAGCTACGTTGGAAAGGTCGCGACGGGCTCCCGGCGCGACTCCGTTCGACCTCCCTCAAGGTGGCCGCCGCCGGCCCCGCGCTGGGAGAACTTCGCGCACTGCTCGGGGACGAGCGGGTGCGCCTCGTCCGTGGAGGCTGACCATGGGAACCTCGCTCCTCGAATTCGAGAAGCCGATCGCCGAGTTGGAGCGCCAGATCCAGGAGCTCCGGGAGAAGGCGGAGGCACAGAAGCTCGACCTCTCCGCAGAGGTCGCGCCCCTGCAGGAGCGGCTCGCCAAGCTCCGTCGGGAGACATACAAGAACCTCACCCCGCTCCAGCGCGTGCAGGTGGCGCGCTCGTCGCGCCGCCCCTTCACCCTCGATTACATCCGGCTCGCCTTCAGCGACTTCATCGAGCTGCATGGGGACCGCGCCTTCCGCGATGATCCGTCGATCGTCGGCGGATGGGCGCGACTCGATGGGGACACGGTGATGGTCATCGGGCAGCAGCGCGGGCGCGATACCAAGGAGAACATCCACCGCAACTTCGGGATGCCGCACCCCGAGGGGTATCGCAAGGCGCTCCGCCTCTTGAAGCTCGCGGAGAAGTTCCAGGTCCCGGTCCTCACCTTCATCGATACCCCGGGCGCCTGGGCCGGACTCGGCGCCGAGGAGCGTGGGCAGTCGGAGGCGATCGCGCGCAATCTCCTCGAGATGAGCCAGCTCACCGTCCCGATCATCGCGACGGTGATCGGCGAGGGGGGCTCCGGTGGCGCGCTCGCCCTCGGCGTCGCCGACCGCGTGCTCATGCTCGAGCACTCCGTCTATTCGGTGATCACCGTGGAAGGGTGCGCGGCGATCCTCTGGAAGGATGGGAAGAGCCCCGAGATGCGCGAGAAGGCGGCGAGCTCGCTCCGCATCACCTCCCCCGAGCTCCTCGCGCTCAAGGTGATCGACGAGGTGATCCCCGAGCCCCCGGGCGGCGCCCATGCCGACCATGAGGCCACCGCGAAGGCGGTGCACGACGTGATCCTCCGGCATCTCGACGAACTCAAGCGCCTCAAGCCCGACAAGCTCGTCCGCAAGCGGCGCGAGAAGTACCTCCGCATGGGGAGCTTCACGACGTGACCGTGGCGGTGGCGACCCATCTGGTCGAGGTCGAGTTCAAGGGGAATCGTCGGGCCTTCTGCACCTGGTCAGGGGAGACGGCGCCGGCGCCGCGCACCCCGGTGATCGTGCAGGTGGAACGCGGCGAGGACTTCGCGCGCGTCCACAGCACCGGCGAACTCGCCGAGAAGCGCAAGGCGGGGACCACGCACGGCAAGGCCTCGCCCGAGACCCTCCCGGCGATCCTCCGGCTCGCCACCCCGAAGGAGATCGACACCGCGGTCCGGCTCCGCGCCGACGAGGACGCCGTGCGCCGCGCCGCGATCGAGCTCGTCCGCGAGCTGAAGCTCGACATGAAGGTCTCCGACACCGAGTGGCAGTGGGATCGTCGGCGCCTCACCATCTACTTCACCGCCGAGGAGCGTGTCGACTTCCGCGACCTGGTGCGGAAGATGGAACGGCGCTTCTCGACCCGCGTGCACATGTGGCACATCGGCGTGCGCGACGAGGCCAAGCGTCTCGATGGCGTCGGCCGCTGCGGTCGTCCCTTCTGCTCGAGCACCTGGTTGCCGCAGCTCAATCCCGTGAAGTCGAGCGCCGCGAAGGACCAGCGCCTCTCGACGCTCAACCCGGGGCAGATCTCCGGCACCTGCGGCCGCCTCATGTGCTGCCTGCGCTACGAGCACGAGTTCTATGTGCAGCAGCGCAAGCGCTTCCCCAAGGAGGGGAAGCTCCTCACCACCGCGGTCGGCGAGGAGAAGGTCATCTCGAACGACATCTTCCGCGAGCGTGTGACGCTGCGCACCGCCGCCGGGGAATACCGCACCATCGCGCTCGCATTGCTCCGGCATGAGCTCGGCGAAGGACCGATGCCGGAGCCCGATGAGACGACCGAGCCCGATCACGAGGGGGAGGACCACGAGGAGCCGCGACTTCCCGTCGTGCCGCTCGCGCGGGCCGTTCCTCCACCACCGAAGGTGAGCTCGCCGCCACCTCCCGCATCGCCTGAACGCGATGAATCCCGTCGCCCCAAGCGCCGCCGCGGTCGCCGCGGCGGGCGTCGTGGACGCGGGGACGGCACCTCCGGCGGCGACGCCCCTTCCACCTGACCCACGCGATGTCCTCGTTCTTCATCACCTGCGCCATCGACTACGCCAACGGCGATCCCCACCTCGGCCACGCCCTCGAGAAGATCGGCGCCGACGCGATCGCCCGCGCGCACCGTCAGCTCGGGGACGACGTCTGGTTCCTCATCGGGATGGACGAGCATGGGCAGAAGGTCGCGCAGACCGCGGAGGCCGCGGGCGTGGCACCCCAGCAGTTCGTGGATGGCGTCGCCGAGCGCTTCACCGCGATGTGGGCGACGCTCGGGATCTCGCACGACCAGTTCATGCGCACCTCGCACGCCGCGCATCACAAAGCGGTCACCGAGCTCCTCGAGCGGATCTTCACGCAGACCCCCGACGCCTTCTACGAGCGCTCGTACACCGGGCAGTACTGCGTCGGGTGCGAGAGCTTCAAGCAGGCTGCCGACCTCCACGAGGGGCGGTGCGCGCTGCATCCGACGCGCACGCTCGAGGAGGTCACCGAGCGCAACTGGTTCTTCCGGCTCTCGGCCTACACCGAGCGCCTCAAGGCCCACTTCGCCGCGCACCCCGCGTTCCTGCAGCCCGAACATCGCCGCAACGAGATCCTCTCGCTGCTGGAGCAGGGGCTCGAGGACATCTCCGCGAGCCGCGCGCGCATCGCCTGGGGCGTCCCCTTCCCACGACCGATCTCGACGGGCGAGACGCAGACCACCTATGTCTGGTTCGATGCGCTCCCCAACTACTGGACCGCGCAGTTCTTCCCGGGCTCGCGCGCGCCGTGGCCGGCATCGGTCCACGTGGTCGGCAAGGACATCACACGCTTCCACACGGTGATCTGGCCCGCGATGCTCATGGCCGCCGGGCTCCCCCTCCCCGCCCAGGTCTGGGCGCACGGCTTCATCACCCTCGGCGGGGAGCGCTTCTCCAAGTCGGCTGGCGTGAAACTCGAACTCAGTGAGGCGATCGCGCGCTTCGGCCCCGACGCCTTCCGCTACTACCTGATGCGCGACATCCCCTTCGACGGGGACGGCGCCTTCTCGTGGGAGCGCTTCGAGGCGGTCTATACCGCGGAGCTCGCCAACGGGCTCGGGAATCTCGCGAGCCGCACCACCGCGATGGTCGAGAAGTACTGTGACGGCGTCGTGCCCGCCGGGTCCCGCACCGCGGAGGATGCCGCCGACCTCGCGGACTACGCCGAGGCCCGCGCCGCCCTCGATGGGTCGCACGGCTATCCGCTGCACGAAGCGCTCGCGGCGATCGTCCGGACGATCGGGCGCGCCAACCAGGCGATCCAGGACGCCAAGCCCTGGGTCCTGGCCAAGGATCCGGCGAACCGTGCCGAGCTCGAGCGCGTCCTGGCCTCCCTCGTGCGCCAGCTGGCCCGTCAGGCGGTCTATCTGGCCCCGTTCATGCCGGGGAAGGCCGAGGCCCTCTGGACCGCCCTAGGAGGCCCTGGGACCGCCGCAGGGACCTCCTTCGCCGCCGCCGACGCCCTCGACTGCACCGGGTGGCTGGTGACGAAGGGGGAGGGGCTCTTCCCCCGCCCCGAACCGACCGCCGCCCCCTGACCGCGCCCCGCTGATTCGGGGTCCCTTTGGGAACCCCGGGGGGGCTCCGTTGGTACTTTGGGGGATGGACCGTCGGCGCTGGACCATCGTCATCATGCCCCCTGAGGGGGGGCGCACCCGCGAGCTCTGGATCTCGCGGCGCCGCATGCGGTGGCTCGTGGGGGCTGCCGGGACGGCCGCCCTGGTGGTGCTCGCGGCCACCTCCCTCCTGATCACCCCGTGGGGGACACCGGGGGCCCGGTTGGTCGCCGCCGAGAACGCGGAGCTCCGACGGGAACTTGCCGCCGCCGACCAGCGCTTCCTCGCGCTCGAGGACACGGTGAGCGCCCTCGCCAAGCGCGAGGGACAGATGCGGGTCTTGGCGGGGCTCACCCCGGCGGAATCGACCACCGGGGCCGGGGGCGTTCCGAGCGACGTTGGCGAGGGCACCCTCACCGACGACACCCCCGCCCTCAACGCGACCCTCGGGAGCACGGTCGCCACTGGGCTCAGCGACCGCCGGCGCCCCTTCCTCGGCCGGCTCGGGTGGAGCGCCCGCCCAAGTCTCGATCGCCTGATGGAACGCGCGACCGCGCTCGCGCGCGGTTTTGACGAGGTCAGCGACACCCTCAAGGTGCAATCGGAGCGCGTCAAGGCGCTCCCGAGCATCATGCCGACCTCGGGGTGGCTCTCGAGCGAGTTCGCCAAGAGCCGCTTCCACCCGATCCTCCATGAGAATCGCCCGCACAACGGGATCGATCTCACCGCGGAGATCGGCACCCCGATCGTCGCGCCGGCGTCAGGGACGGTGGTCTACGCGGGGTGGGACAAGGGGTTCGGTCGCACCGTGGAGATCGATCACGGGCATGGGATCCGCACCCGCTTCGCGCACTGCGCGAGCCTCAGCGTACGGCGGGGCCAGCGCGTGACACGCGGGCAGCTCATCGCCGCCGTCGGGAACAGTGGACTAACCACCTCCCCCCATCTCCATTACGAGATCCATGTGAACGGGCGCCCGGTGGACCCCCTCTCGTTCGTGCTCCCCGACGACGCGACCCCTTAGAACGCCACCTTCGGCGCCTCGCGCGCGGCCTCTGACTCGACCTCGAAGTAGTCGCGCGCCGCCGCCCCCGCGAGCCCCGCGACCATCACCGCCGGGAAGCGACGGATATACGTGTTGTATTCCCGCACCACGGCGTTGTAGTCGGTCCGCGAGACCGCGATCCGGTTCTCCGTCCCCGCGAGCTCGTCCTGCAGGCGGAGGAAGTTCTGATCGCTCTTGAGCTGCGGATAGTTCTCGGCGATCGCGAGGAGTCGCCCGAGCGCGCCGGTCATCGCGTCGTTCGCGCGGGCCATCTCCCCCACGTTCCCGCCGCGCACCGCCCCCGCGAGCCCCGCGCGCGCCTCCGCGACCTCGGTGAAGATCGTCATCTCCTGCTTCGCGAACCCCTTCACCGTCTCGACGAGGTTCGGCACGAGATCGGCGCGGCGCTGCAGCTGCACCTCGATCTGCTGCTTGGCCGCGGCAGCGGCCTCGTCCTTGGTCTGGATCGTGTTGTAGGCACCGATGCCGAGGAAGGCGAGGACGGCGACGATGGCGAGGAGGATCAGGGGAAGACGCTTCATAGGGTCAGGTCTCAGGGGACAGGGGTCAGGGGTCAGGGGACAGGGGTCAGGGGACAGGGCTTCCAGCATCAACGAATCGCACGAACCGCTCCACGCCCTCATGATACCCCGTGAGGACGGCATCGGCTTCCGCTTGCGGTATCGCCGCCGTCCCTGCCACATGCGCGAGCACCCGCAGGAAGGGCGCAGGGTCGAACCCCGCGCGCGCGGCGGCGCGGCGCACCACCTCGGCGGCGTCCGCTGGGATCGGTTCTCCGTGCAACCGAAGCAGGGTGCGGAAGAGGACCAGCACCGCGGACTTGGTCGCGGCGAGGAGCTGGAGTTCACGCGCGGCGTCGCCGTCGGCGGCGAGGATCCCCTGCCGGATGGCGAGGAGCTTCCCCATCGCCTCGAACTCGAGCTGATGTCGCAGATGGGCGGGGTCGACCGCCGCGACCTCCGTGGGCAGCGCACCGAGCAGGGGCTCATGCCGCTCGAGGATATCCGCGACCTCGATCGCGAAGATGTCACGACTGGTGCGCCATTCGCCCTCGGTCATGATCAAGGGCGCGGGGTGACCGGCGGCGATCCACTCATGCGTGGTGCGCGCCACCTACCGGAGCGCGCTCGGGGTGAGGGCGCGCACGAGCACGAGGATGTTCCGCGCGCCCGACGGGGCCGCACCACCCGTGGCAGGCGCTTCGCGCGTCGCGCCGGCGGGACGCGCCGCCGAGCCGTAGAGCACCACGGCCACCAGGTCGACACCGAGCGCCGTCTGGAGCCGCTGCGTGAGTTGGTCCTGCGTGATCGTCGCCTTGGCCATCGTCAGAATCTCCCGCTCGAGCCGCCACCAGAGAACCCACCCCCGCCACCGAACCCACCGAAGCCCCCACCGCCGCCGAAGCCGCCGAACCCACCGCCACCGAAGCCCCCCCCACCCATCGGGAAGGGGACCACCACCATCCCGCCGCGACCGCGCCGGCGGCGCGACGCCCCGGCGATCAACAGCCAGATGATGATGAAGACGATCAGGGGGATCGGACCATCTCCTTCCTCGCGCGACCGTGGGCGCGGCGGCACCAGCGTCGAGTCGAGTGCGAACCCGAACTCCGCCGCATAGCGCTCCGCCACCCGCGCGGTGATCAGCGCCAACGCGGGACCATAGGCGCCCTCACGCAGCGTCGGCGTGGCCTCACGGCGGATATCCCCCGCGACGGCGTCGTTGATGAACCCCTCGGCCCCCTGCCCCACCTGGATGCTGATGTGCCCACTCCCATCCTGGCTCGTCTCACGCGGGACGAGGAGCACCACCACACCGGCGTTGCGCGCACGATCGCCGACCGCAGCGGCCGCTCCGACCCCCCACTCGCGCCCGATCGCCAGCGCGACATCCCCCACCTCACGCCCCGCGAGATCGGGGAGGGTCACCACCGCGATCTCCCCGCGCGATCCCGCCAGCACCTGCTCGATCAGCTGCGTGATCCGCGCCTCGTCCTCGGCGGCGATCACATTCGCGAAGTCGCTCACCCGCCCGGTGGGGCGCGGGATCGGGAGCGCGGACTGTGCCGCGAGCGAGAGGGGGGTGAGCAGGGCGCCCGCGAGGAGGAGCCCACGCAACCAGATGATCATCCCTGCAAACTAACGCCGTCGCGTCGGCCGGTCGGTCGCGGAACGGGTATAGACCGAGATCGCCCCATTGGGCGCCCGGTTCCCGTACTCCACCCGGGCCTCGGAGGGGGAGAGCACGGCGAAGAAGTAGACGTCCGTGGGGAGGATGAAGGCGCTGGGGCCGAGGATCTGCCCATCGAGGACCCAGGTGAGGCACTCCCCGGTGCGGGTGTTGCGCACGCAGTCGTCGATCCGCCGCGGGAGGATCAGGCTCGGCGTCCCCATCGAGCGGAGGAGCTGTACCATATCGGCGGCACGGCTCTGGTGCTGCGCCACCCGCTCCGGCTCATAGACCTGCCACCCCCGGCGGTAGGCATCGACGAGACGCTTCTCGTTGAGCGAGTGCATCCCGCGCACGGTGATGGCCTCGAGGGTCGCCGGCACCTCGGTCATGAGGAGTTCGACCTCGACCGAATCCCCGCGACCGATCCGCGCCTCCCCGGTGCGGACCACCTCGTAGCCGAGCCGTCTGGCCTGGACGTAGACACTCCCCTCCGGGACGCGGCGCAGGCGGAGGGTGAACCGCCCCGTGGAATCGCTCACCGCGGAAGCAAGCACATCATCGAGGGAGTCACGGACGGTGACCTGCGCCTCGGGGATCGGGATCGCGGTCGTGATGGAGCGGACCGTTCCCCGGAAGAGCTGCGCCTCGGCGAGCCCCGCCATCCCCACCAGCAGGGCGAGGATGCCAGCGAGGCGCGACCCGAGGCGGGGGCCAGACCAGCAGAGGAGACGGGAGAGACGCGACATGATCGGGGGGGAAAGCTCAGCGGCCACCGACCAAGTCAAAGGTCGGTGGCCGCTGATCGCAAGGGCGAGCCCTTACAGGTTACGGCGTGGTGCGCGCCGGCTGACGATCGAGGAAGAAGACGATCGACGGCGCAGCCGCGGCGGCCGCACGCGATCCCGTCACGGAGGCCGGGAAGGCGATGGCGGTCATGACCGAGCCCGCGACCGAGGCACCCGCGATCGGGTCAGCGGTCGTGGTGCCAGCGACACCGGCCGGCGCAGCGGCGACGACGAGCGAGGTCGTCGTGCCAGTCGCAGCGGCCTGGATCGCGAAGGCGCCCGTCGCACGCGAGGCGTACGCCGAGATGCCGGTGGTCCCGTTCGTCAGCCCCACGTTCGCGAAGGCCGGGGTCGACCCGACGAGCGTCGTCGTGGTCGTGGCGGTCGCGTGGAGGTCGACGTTGGCGATCCCGAGGCCGGCGTGGATCGCGCGGATCGAGACGCTGGTGTTCGCCGCCGGAAGCTGGTCCTCGATCACGAGGACACGCTGCTGCGGGGTCGAGCCGGTCCGGGCATACCCGAGGTGGAGGAGGGTGTAGTACTTGCCCGCCTCGAAGGTGTGGGTCAGCTCGGTGAGCTGCGCCGTGGTGGCGCCGAGCCCGTTCGTGGACGAGTTCAGGTTCGGGTCGTAGGTGAAGACGCGGAGCGTGCGCGCCCCGGCCTCCAAGCCCTGATACCCACCCATGCCCATCCCACGGAAGGGGACGTTGGTGAAGGTCTGCGGCGTGAACTCCACCTTGTCGATCCAGCGGACGACGGTGTTGTTCGTGTCAGGCACCGCGTTGATGTACCGGACGAAGGCGAGGGGCGGGATCTTCGCCACGACCGGCGCGAGATCCGCTTCCTTGCATCCGACCGCGCCCATCAGCAGGGCGGCGAGGAGAGAGAAACGAGAGAGACGCATCAGAGAGAACTCCATGGAGTGAGCGAAACCTGGGGATGAGCGCGGCACGGGGCCGCCTACTTGTCGTTCGTACAATTGGGCGGGCAAGGATCGGTGGGGTCGGGCTTTTCAGACCCGCCACCGAAGAGGTCGATCGATGTCGCCAGGAAGACGAGGACCCCTACGATCCCCACCGCCAGCGCCACCGAACGTCCTCGCGAGAACTCCCGGAGCCGATACCCTCTGACCCCGGCCTGCGGGATCTGCACCGATTCCCCGGCCCAGACCGCAGTGGATCCCCGCACCTGCACCGTCCGTGACACCCTCATCGTGATCATCGAATCGGTGGTGCTGACCAACGTGCCGTCGACCCGCAGCACCGACTCGCCCAACTGACCTGCGACCATCAGGCGTCCGCGGTCATTCAACTCGACCGCGACCTCGCGACCTGCTGCCGGCACCGGCTCCTGCGTGGGCAGGTAGGTGTGGCATCCGAGCTGGAACGCGAGGAGCCCCGCGCTGAGCCCGGCCGTGAGCCGGCGGGTGAGTCCCACCCGCCGGTCACGGAGGTCACGAATCATGCCGCCTCGATCAGAAGCCGTAGGTGGACGCAGCCGTCTGCTTCAGGCTGCCGTTGTAGTACGGCTGCAACCGGGCCTGCATCTCCTGGTACGGGACCGGCCACTCGGTCGCCGTGTTCTGGGGGAGATCCCCCCAACCGCGGCTGTCGGTGAACCAGATCATGTAGCCAGTGAACATCGTCTCCATGCGCTTCTCGTACTTCATCGCCTCGAGGAGCGATCCGCAGGTCCCGTTCGGGAGCTTCGGCACGCAGGCGTTCCCCGACGGGACACCGGCGGTGGTCACCGCCGGGAGCCCCGCGCGGGCGCGCGAGACGTTGATCAGGGTGACCGCCGCCGCATTGTTCCCGGTGCGGATGTACCCCTCAGCGGCGAGCATGTCGATCTCGGTCTTCGAGATCTCGACGTAGTTGCTCGCCACCGAGGTGTTGGACTGCCCGAGCCCATACCGGCGGTGATCGTAGAACGACTCCCCAGTGCCCGCGGCGACGACGTCGTCACCCGGCGGCCGGTTGCGGATGTACCGCCCCGCCGGGAGGATGTTGTTGATCGTCTGCTGCCCCGTGCAGTTCGCCGCCACGGTGCAGGCCGCGCCGCGGGTCGACCCCTGCGGCCAGCGCTTGTCGGGCGTGGTGACGAGGAAGGCCCGACGGCTCCCCGCCGCGGTCGCGAACCAGGCCTGGTAGGCGCCCGAGGTGTCGGCCATCCCGACGTACGTCATCGGGACGGAGTGCCACCCGCCCGGGACGTAGATCTGGGAGGCGTCGAACCCAGCATTCCACCCCGTCGTCCCGTTGATCGAGATGGTGAAGTCGGCAGTGATCCCGTTGGTCGCGTCGGTGATGATCGTCGCCCACGGGAGCGCGGCGCGCGCCGCCGGGGTGCGCGCGACACCGGCGCGGATGCGCGCGCGGTAGCTGCGCGCCAACCGGATGAAGTTCTCCTGCGTCAGCGCGTTGCCGCTGATCCAGGTGTTCGGCATCGCGGTCATCCCACGTCCGGCGATCGTGACCGCCGAGTCGAGGAACTCGATCGCCTTCGCGTTCGCGGCGGCGGCGGAGAGGAATCCGGGGATCTCCGTCGTGCTCATCCCCTCGTACCCGACGGAGACCGAGTCATACGCGAACGAGAGGTACCCGACCGCATTCCCCGCGATGAGGTACGCGAAGGCGCGCATCCGGTTCTCGTCATTGGCGGTGAGACCCGCCTTCCCCGCGGCGCGGAGGTTCTGGTACGCCGTGATGGAGTTGAAGGCCAGACGCTGGACCCGGTGGAACTGGTCGAAGTTCGTCCGGTTGCCGTCCTGGTTGTCGTTACCCAGCTCGTTCGAGATGAGCGAGCGGTTGGCCACACGGGCCGCCATGCCGAAGTTCGCGACGGTGGCGAAGGTCTCCTCCGCCAGGATCTTGGCCTGGGTGTTCACCGACTGCGAGGCGCGCTGGGTGTTGTTCAGCTGCGGCCCGAGCCCCGCGACGGCCTGTTCCACGGAAGCGGCGTCGAAGAGCACGCGCGCCACGTCAGGCACATCAAGGTTGCGCACATTCAGTCCGTCCCCGCAGGCCGTGAGACCCAGGAGCGCGGCGGCGCTGACCATTCGAGTGTTGAATCGCATTCTCATTCCTCAGGAAAGTTGGGGGCCCGTCCGATCGGCTCGCACCGATCGGACGGGGGACCGCATCAGAAGCTGGTGCTCAGCGCGAACGAGATGGTACGCAGGTTCGGGAAGCCGTACGCATCGATCGCGTTCAGCACGCCCGACCCGAGGCCACCGCCACCCACGCCGACCTCAGGGTCGAAGCCCCGGTAGTCGGAGATGGTCAGGAGGTTGCGACCCACGAGGGTCAGCGCCCAGTCGCCGACACCGGCCAGACGGCCGAGGCGGTAGCCCACCGAGAGCTCGCGGAGCTTGACGAACGAGGCGTCCTCGACCGTGTTGTTGTTCGGGGCGAGCACGTCGTAGAGTCCACCGATGCCGCCCGTCGAGGTGGCACGGAAGTAGTAGCCGATCGGCTTCGCGTCCGCGACACCGCGGCCGGCCTGATCCGCATCGCGGTGCATGAAGTCCCCGAGCGACCACTGCCGCGCCTCGTTCCAGACCGACTTGCCGATCGTGGCGTCGAAGAGAGCATAGGCCGTCAGGCGCTTGTACGAGAACTGCTGCGCCGCCGACCAGCGGTAGCGCGGGAGGGCCTGGCCGACCGACTGGACCGGGACCGCACCGCTGGCATCACGCGCCAGGATCGGGAGACCCCAGTTGAGGGCTTCCCTGCCGGTGCCGCCCGCCCAGGGGGCGCTGGCCGCGGCGAGGCGGGTGAACCAGAGGTTCTTGGTGATCCCCTCGTCGAGCGAGGCGCCACCCGTCCAGACGATGAAGCCGTCGGAGTTCTTCTGATACTGCGAGCCCGGGCCACCGCACTGCTCGGCGAACCCAGCCGGGAGCTCCGAGCACTGCGTCACGAAGCGACGGCCGAAGATCTCGCCCATGCGGCCACCCTGGAAGATCTTGAACATCGTCCCCGAGCCCTGCTGGCCGGCGGCGCTGAAGAAGAACTCCGGGAGGTCGAGGCGGCTGATCTCCGAGGTGGTCCGGTCGTAGTTGAGCGTGACCGAGTAGTTCAGGTCCCGGGTCTGGATGACCGGGATGCGGAGCTGCACCTCGACGGTGTTGTTCGAGAGCTCACCGACGTTCGACCACTTGGAGCTGAAGCCACCGATCGTGGGGACCGGCACCGGCATGATCTGGCCGTCGATGACGTTCTTCGCGTTGGTAACCGTCAGGCCGTAGCGGTTGAAGAGCTCGAGGTCGAACCCGATCTCGGTCTCCGTCGAGACCTCCGGGGCGAGGTTCGGGTTCCCGATCTGCCCGAGGCCGCCGATCTGACCGGCCGAGAGCGAGTAGGTCTCGAAGATCGCACCGAACGGCGGACGATTGCCCGCCTGACCGACCGAGGCGCGGAACTTGAGGTCCGAGATCGCGTCGAAGCCGAACCACGACTCCTCGCTGAGGCGGTAGGCGACCGAGCCACGGCCGTAGGTCTGCCACCGATTCGCGGCACCGAAGAGCGAGGCGCCGTCGCGGCGGACGAGGCCGCTCACGATGTACTTGCCCTGCCAGTCGAGGTCGAGATTGGCGAACATGCCGATCTGCCGGACCGTCTGCTGATAGTTGGAGGCCGAGCGGGTGCTCGCGAGCGTCGAGTTGATCGTGTTCAGGCCCGGCACGACGATCGTGGAGCCGGAGCCCGAGACACCGCGGTCATCCTGGGCCTCGTAGAGGCCGCGGAAGGAGAGGCGGGAATTGAGCTTGTCGCCGAAGAACGAGCCACGCGCCGTGATATCGGTCGAGGCGTTCATCGAGTAGCCGCGGTTGGAGCTCACCGACATGGAGCCGACGTTCGCGGCGGCGCAGGTGGTGCAGCGATACCCCTTCTCGGTCTTCGTCTCCTGGTGGTTGTTCCGGGTGTCGAAACCGAAGTTCCCTTCGACGTCGATCCAGGTGAGCGGCTGCCAGCGGGAGGTCACCTGTCCGAGGAAGCGCCCGATGCGGTTCTGCGGTTGGAAATTCTCCGCGCTATACATCGGATTCTCGTTCTGCGCTCCCTGCTGCTGGACGACGGTGCGGATGAAGAGACGGCCCTGCGAGTCGCGCCGCAGGAGGTCCGCGCTGGCCGGCTGGCGGGTCACGCGGAACCAGTTGAAGCCCGAGTTCCAGTCCTGGGCGTCGGTATAGTTCGCGCGCACCGAGAAGTTCCAGGAGGAGGCGAGCTGCTGGTCGACGTTGAGGCGGAGCGCCGTGCGGGTGTAGCCGCGCATGTAGAGCACCGCGCCCTCCTGCCGGAACTGGTTCGCCGAGGCGAAGAAGTTCGTCCGGGAGACGCGCCCCGTCGCGTCAAAGGTCCCGTTCCAGGTCTGGCCGTTGGTCAGCACCGCCTGGATCGGGTTGTAGCTCCGGACATAGGGGGTGTTCTGGTAGAGCGACCGAGCGTTGAGCGGCCCCGGGTTACGGGCGATCCCGGCGTCGTTCACGAAGTTCGCGGGGGTGAGCGCCGCGAAGGTGCCCAGGTCGTTGATGCGGAGCGCCTCTTTCTCGATGTCGCGATGGTGCGCGCAATCCGGGGCCCCCGAGACGGTGATGCAGTAGCGGGAGTAGTCCTCGTTCATCAACATGAAGTGGGTGCGCGGATACTGGTACTCGTTCTCGATGTCGGACTGGCCGTACTCCAGCAGGGAGCGGAAGCGCACCCCCTCACCAGCGTTCTTACCGGACTTGGTCGTGATCTGGATGACGCCATTGCCGGCGCGCGACCCGTAGAGCGAGGAGGCGGCCGCCCCCTTCACGACCTCGACGTTCTCGATGTCTTGCGGGTTGATGTCCTGGATCCCGCCCTGCGAGATGACGCCGTCGATGATGTAGAGAGGGTCCTGGCCACGGCCCGAGGCGTTGATCGACTGGGGGCCACGGAGGATGACCGCCGGCGCGGAGCCGGGGCGACCCGAGGCCGAG
>Ga0172376_10002720_pt1 | contig 21421 bp, 18 predicted proteins | sample Lak35m_FD_121114 | JGI IMG/M metagenome (GOLD analysis project Ga0172376, IMG submission 121114) | Freshwater microbial communities from Kabuno Bay, South-Kivu, Congo - kab_092012_35m | ecosystem: Environmental > Aquatic > Freshwater > Lake | place: Democratic Republic of the Congo: South-Kivu... | reverse complement strand
GCCTCACGCTCGCCTGCGCCCGCTGCCACGACCACAAGTCCGACCCCATCACCGCCGCCGACTACTACGGCATCGCCGGCGTCTTCGCGAGCGTGCGCCACGCCGAGGTGCCCACGATGGGCGACCAGTTCTGGCAACCCGTGAAGAAGGCCCGCGAGTCCGTCGCCGCGCTCGAAAAGCAACGCGACGAGTTGAAGAAGAAAAAGCCCGCGCCCGCCGACCTCACGAACCAGGTCGCCGTCATCGAGCAGAAAATCGCCGGCCTCAAGTCCGCCACGCCGCACTACAACATGGCGATGGCCACGGGCGTCGAGGACGCCGCGCTCTTCGTCATCCCCGCCAGCAACAACAAGGGCACCGTGCTCGACTTCAAGCCCGGCCACGCCCGCGACCTCGAGCTGATGAAGCGCGGCGACCCGAACGTCACGGGCGACGTCGTCCCCCGTCGCTTCCTCTCCGCCTTCCCCGCGAAGGACGGCCAGCCCCGCCGTTTCACCACCGGCAGCGGCCGCCTCGAACTCGCCCAGGCCATCGTGCAGGAAGCCGCGCCGCTCACCGCGCGGGTCATTGTGAACCGCATTTGGAAACACCACTTTGGCCGCGGCATCGTGGACACGCCCAGCGAGTTCGGCGTGACTGGCGACGCGCCCACGCACCCGGAGTTGCTCGATGACCTGACCGCGCGCTTCATCCGGAACGGCTGGTCCGTCAAGTGGCTGCACCGCGAAATCCTTCTTTCCGCCGCGTGGCAGCAAAGCTCCCTCGCGCCCGACTCCGAGAAGCGCGACCCGGAGAACAAGCTCTTCGCCCGCGTGCCGCGCCGCCGCCTCGACTTCGAGGCGTGGCGCGACACCACGCTCGCCGCCGCCGGCACGCTGGACCGCAGCTTCGGCGGCACGGCCACCGCACTCACGTCCGACAAGAACCTCCGCCGCACGCTCTACGGCACCGTGAACCGCCACGAGTTGGAACCGATGCTGCGCATCCACGACTTCCCCGACCCCGCCGCCCACAGCGCCGCGCGCACCGAGACCGCCACCGCGCTGCAAATGCTCTTCTCGCTCAACAGCCCCTTCCTCCTCGCCCAGGCCGACGCCCTCGCCGCCCGCTTGGAAAAGGAAGCAGACGCGACCGTGCCCGCCCGCGTCGCCCGCGCCCACGCCGTCCTCTTCCAACGCCCTCCGACCGCGAAGGAACTCGCCATGGCCACCCGCTTCCTCACCGGCCGCGAGACCGACAAGAAAGCCTGGTCCGAATACGCCCAAGCCCTGCTCGCGAGCAACGAACTGGCATTTGTGGATTGAGGGGTGCAACTCCGCCGCTTGCGCACCCGACTGACATGGGAGTGTTCTCCCCCCGCTACTCGTCGAAGATGGAATAGCTCGGCCTTGGTCCGTCGCGTTTCACCCGCCACCGGCTAATGTCCACCGCCGTCGGGTCGAGATACACTGAACCATCCCGGAGCTTTGTCGTGCCTTGCGCGGTCGTGTTGTAAGTCTCCGTGCGTCGGCTGCCGGTTGCCGCGTTCACTTTGCTCCCGACATACTTCCAATCCGATTGTGGATGCGTGTGTCCATTGAGCACGGCGAACATCAGGTGGATGAACCGCACGACTCCGGTTTTTTTCTGAATCGTGAAGCACGCAATCAAGTGCCAGCCCGAATGCCCATTGTGACTTTCCCCGCCCTTCCCAACCTGAATCGTGGACTTCACTTCCAAACCACCGGGCTTGCTGCCGACTTTCGCCGCCGGATTGATGAGGTCGGGATACGCCTGGTCCGAATTGTGTTTGTAAGGCGAGTGCTCATGGAGCGCGTCGCAGAAGACATTTGAGACCAGCCCGCTGAAATTGTTCCCCTGAATGTAGTCGGGCAACGGCTTGGCTCCGCTGCTGACCAGATTGGCGTTGATGCGGGCCACAAGTGCCTGAGTCGCGTTCACCGCCGCCTCAAGGTGGGACACCTTCATGCCGGGCGGAAGCGGCACTTGGGGCCGGAAGTAAGCGCGGTTTGCCACCGGCGGCGGAGCGATGCTGTCCGGGGCATAGGCTGCGGACACCAGCTGTGGGAGCGGACACTTGAGGGCATCTGCCAACGAGTCCAGCACCTCGATGGAGAAATTCTCCTTCCCGGTTTCCAGTCCCGAGAGAAACTGGTAGGAGATATGGGCGTTCGCGGCAAGACCTTCGAGGGTCAGTCCCTTGGATTCTCGGAGTTGGCGGACGAAGCGTCCGATGGTGCCTTTGGCGTCCATTTCGTCTTTGGTTGATACCAAGTCCGCACTTGCCTGTCTTTCGCCTATAGTTGAAAGTCTGCCCGACCGAAATGCATCAGCTAATCCACGCCGATTGCTTCGACTGGTTGCGGCAATGCCCGCCGCAATCCGTCCACGCCGTTTGCACCGACCCGCCTTACGGCGTGCTGGAATTCACCCAGCACGAAGTGGCCAAGCTGAGAGCCGGACGCGGCGGAGTCTGGCGTCTGCCGCCAGCCATCGGCGGCAGCCAGCGCGACCCTTTACCACGCTTCACCGTGCTCACTGACGTGCAACGACAGGATCTCCGTCGCTACTTCCACGAGTGGGCCACGCTCCTCCGACCCGCCTTGGTGCCGGGCGCGCATGTCTGCATCGCAGGGCATCCCGTGCTTCAGCCGCTGGTGCAAATCGCGCTCGCCGAGGCCGGGTTCGAAATTCGCACTGCCATCATGCGGCTCTACTACAGCTTTCGCGGCGGGGACCGGCCCAAGAACGCGGAGAAGGAATTCCCCGAGGTGTGCGTGACGCCCAAAGGCGCGTATGAGCCCTGGATGCTCTTCCGCAAACCGATTGAGGCCCGCACCGTCGCGGAGAACCTGCGCCGCTGGAAGACTGGCGGCTTGCGGCGCCTCTCCACGGACCGGCCCCTGCCCGACTCCATCCCCAGCGGACGGACGCCTGACCGCGAGGAAGCCATCTCCGACCACCCGTGTCTCAAGCCCCAGCACTTCATGCGCATCCTCGTCCGCGCGCTGCTGCCGCTGGGTGAAGGCACCGTGCTCGACCCGTTCATGGGTTCCGGTTCCACCCTCGCTGCTGCGGAAGCGGTCGGCTATCCCTCGATTGGCGTTGAGCGGGACGCGCACTACTTTGCGCTGGCGCAGCGGGCCATTCCGCAGTTGGCCTCGCTCTACCCGCACTTTCGCGGAGAGGAGTTGGAACTGTTCGCTGACTATGGCTCCGCTCCAGGACTGGATAGGAAGCAAATGGATTTCGCTCTGGCTGAGAAATACCGGAAGCGGAAGGCGAAAGCGGCTTGATTGGCGGCGAATGCCATCGCTGCGCGTCGCGTCGGCTTTGAAGCGACGAAACTCAACTGGACAGCCATGAATTTTCCCCTCTCCCGCCGTGCCGCCATCGCCCGCTTTGGTGGCGGCCTCGGCACGCTGGGCTTGCTGGCGTCGCTGCCGGGCGCGGCGTCGGCGTTGCCGAACACCGCTGCGCCTTTCAAAACCCTGCCGCACTTCCGCCCGCGCGCGAAGCGGGTCATCCACCTGTTCATGAACGGCGGGCCGTTCGGGCCGGACTTCTTCGACCCCAAGCCGGACCTGACCAAGTTCGCCGGGCAGCGGCCCGAGGGCGCGGACTTGCGCACGGAGCGGCCCACGGGCGGATTGCTGCCGGTGCCGTTCAAGTTCTCCAACCACGGCAAGTCCGGCCTGCCTGTCAGTGATTTGCTCCCATTCACGGCGCAGTTCGCGGACGACCTCTGCGTGCTGCGCAGCGTCCACACGGACAACCCGAACCACGGCCCGGCGCTCTTGCTGATGAACAACGGCACGATGACGCCGCGCGTGCCCGCGATGGGCGCGTGGTGCAGCTACGGCCTCGGCACGGAGAATGCCAACCTGCCGAGCTACGTCGTGCTCTGCCCCGGCAAGCCGGTGCGTTTCTCGATCCTCTGGACCAGCGCGTTCCTGCCCTCGCAGCACGGCGGCAGCTATATCAACCACTCGAACCTCGACCCCAAGGCGATGATTCCGTGGCTGCACAATCCGCGCACGCCGGCGGATGCGCAACGCAAGCAGCTCGACCTGCTGGCCGAAATGAACCGCGAGCATCTCGCCACGCGCGGCGGTGCGGATGCCGCCTTGCAGGGCCGCATCGAGGCGATGGAAACGGCCTACCGGATGCAGTTCGCGGCGACCGACGCCTTCGACATCACGCGCGAGCCGGCGGCGGTGCGCGAGACTTACGGCCAGGGCCACTTCGCCAACGGCTGCCTCATGGCGCGGCGGCTCGCAGAACGCGGCGTGCGTTTCACCCAGGTCTATTATGGCAACGGCCAGCCGTGGGACACGCACTCGAACCACGATGCTTCCACGCGTAAGCTCGGCGCGGACATTGACCGGCCCATAGCGGCCCTGCTCGGCGACTTGAAGCAACGCGGCCTGCTGGAAGACACCTTGGTCGTGTGGGGCGGCGAGTTTGGCCGGACGCCGGTGAGCGAGAACGGCAACGGTCGCGACCACAACCCGCACGGCTTCTGCATGTTCCTCGCGGGTGGCGGCGCGAAGGGCGGCATGAGCTACGGCGAGACGGACAACTTCGGCTTCAAGGCGGCGGAAAACCGCCTGCACATCCACGACCTGCACGCGACGCTGCTTCACCTGCTCGGCGTGGACCACGAGAAGCTGACCTTCCGCTACGCCGGCCGCGACTTCCGCCTGACCGACGTGCATGGGCATGTGGCGCGGGAGATTCTGGCTTAAGGCCGTAGCTCGACATTCCAATGTCGAGTCCTCCGATTGTCCTCCACTGAGTTGCCGAAACTCGACATCGGAATGTCGAGCTACAGCCGGGCCGCTATCGTTGGAACAGCGCGCCGACATTGACTTGAACCTCCGGCAGCACGGCGCACTGCGCGACACCCTCCGCGCCGACGCGCGTCACCTCGCGATACGCGCCGCCCTCGGGCCGCCGGTGGATTTCAACCTGCCGCTCCGGCACGAGGACAATCCAAAACTCCTTCACGCCCGCCTCCGCGTAGATGCTGGCCTTCTGCCGGTCGAAGTCGTGGCTGGTCACGGCAATCTCAATGGCGAGTTCGGCGGTGGTGGGGTGATTATCCGGGTAGTCATCGTTGGTGCCAGCAACGACCGCGAGATCCGGTTCCGGCTCGGAGTCGGCGATGGTGATGGGCTGTTCGGTTTGGACCCAGTAGGGAGCGCGAGCAAGCGCTGCTTGGATCCGTTGAAACAACCGCTGGAGCACCCAACGGTGGAGAGGTGACTTTGGCATCTTGTTGAAGACACACCCGCGCAGCAGCTCCGTCTTCTCGGGGATCAGCCCCATCTCGCCCAGCGCGTGATAGGCGGCGACGCTCAACGGATGCAGTTGCGCGCGCGGCTGCGGGGAGTCGAGCAGTTGGGCGAGGCTCATGCGGGTCGGGCGGTTTATGTCTGTGGCCAACCGTAGCGGCGGGGCCGGCGGCTGGCAAATCCTGTTTCCCAGCCCCGCCGCTTGCGGTGGCCGTTTCGCTGCGATACGCTCGCAGCATGAAAACTTGGCTGGCCTCCACGGTCGCGTTGCTGGTCGCCCTGCTGGCATCGCCGCCAGCGCGTGGCGCGGAGGACGCCGCGCCCGCGTCCGCGAAGAAGGTTTACGTCCTGCCCATCCGCGACGACATCATGCCGCCGCTGACCTACCTCGTGCGACGCGGCGTGAAGGAGGCGATGGAGGCCAAGGCCGACGTGCTCGTCGTTGACATGGAGACGCACGGCGGGCGCGTGGACGTGACCGAGGAAATCATCGGCATCCTCGCCAAGTTTCCGGGGCAGACCGTCACCTTCGTGAACAAGAAGGCGTTCAGCGCCGGCGCGTTCATCTCCTTCGCCACGCAGAAGATTTACATGGCCCCGCAAAGCGTCATCGGCGCGGCGGCCCCGGTGATGGCCTCGCCGACCGGCGGCGCGCAGGAGATCGGCGGGACGATGGAGATCAAGGCCTCCTCCGCCATCAGCGCGCTGGTGCGGGCCAACGCCGAGAAGAACGGCCACAACCCCGCCGTCGCCGACGCGATGGTGAAGAAGACCTCCGAGCTGAAGCTCGACGACAAGGTCATCAACGAGAAGGGCCAGATCCTCACGCTGACCGACCAGGAGGCCGCGCGCACCTACGGCACGCCCGCCAAGCCGCTGCTCTCCGCCGGCACCGTCGAGAACCTCGACGCCTTGCTGAAGCAGTTGGAACTCGGCTCCGCCCTGGTCAAGCGCGTCGAGCCGAGCGGCGTCGAGCGGCTCGGCACCTGGATCAACACCATCGCGCCCATCCTGCTCATCATCGGCATCGCCGGGGTCTACATCGAGTTCAAGACGCCGGGCTTCGGCCTGCCGGGCATCATCGGCGTCACCGCGTTTGCGATCTACTTCTTCGGCGGCTATATCGCCGGCCTGACGGGGCTGGAGTGGGTCGCGGTGTTCGTCGTGGGCATCGCGCTGGTGGCGCTGGAGCTGTTCTTCTTTCCGGGGACGCTGGTGCTGGGCTTCACTGGCTTCGGCCTCGTGTTCCTGTCGCTCGTCATGGCCCTGGTGGACCGCTATCCCGGCGCGCCCGTGCTGCCGACGATGCCGCAGCTCCAGTTGCCGCTCAACCAACTGGCCATCGCCGGGGTCGGGTCAATCGTGGTCATCCTGCTGCTCAGTCGCTGGCTGCCGAAGACCAGCCTTTACCCCGCCCTCGTGTCCCAGGGAATCAGCGGCGCACAGACGCAGCAGACGATTGCCGACCAGCAGCAGCAGCGCCTCGGCCAGGTGGGCGTCGCGCTTTCGCCGCTGCGGCCCGGCGGCAAGGCTCAGTTCGGCGATGACATCCTCGACGTCGTCTCCGAGGGCGACCTCATCGAAAAAGGACGCAAGGTCCGCGTGGTCGGCAGCAGCGGCCACGAGGCGGTGGTCGAGCCGGCGTGAAGCAGGCCGGCCGTGTGCGCATCTGAACACGGCCTCCGGAGCGCCGGTCTCCGACCCGGCGGGCATTGAACAGCACCCGGAAACGCGCCGGATCGGAGATCGGCGCTCCGCAAGGCCAGCGAGGTCGGGGTCAAGATGTGCCCGGCCGAACCGGCGCACCCCCTTTCCGCTCGACCTCCCCTGTCCCGCCCGAAACACTCCGCGCCGCTCGTGAAACCGGCGCATCTTGCCCTGCTCCTGCTGTTCAACGTCTTCTGGGCCGTCTCGCTCTCCGCGATTCAGGCGCTCAAGCCGCATCTGGACTCCGGCGGCATCGCCACGCTGCGCTTCGGCGGCGCGGCGGTGAGCATGGTGCTGGTCTGGCCGTGGCTGCCGGGCGCGACGCCGCGCGGGCGCGACTTCTGGAAGGCGTCGCTGATGGGCGTGATCGTCTTCACGCTCGGGCACCGGCTGCAAGTGTGGGGCAACCTGCTCGGCTCGGCGGGCAATTCCTCCGTGCTCATGGCCGTGGAACCCCTGCTGACCGCCGTGGCGGCGGCGGTCTTCCTCCGCGAGCACATCGCGCCGCAACGGTGGTTCGGCTTCAGCCTCGGCATTGTCGGCGTCGCGCTGCTCAACCGCGTGTGGGCCGACGACTTCAAGTGGGCCGGACTGACCGCGAGCGCCGTCTTCATCGCGTCGTTCCTCAGCGAGGCCGCCTATTCCATCATGGGCAAGCCGCTGCTCGGGCGCGTCGGGCCGATGAAAATTCTCGCCGTGTCCCTGATGGCGGGCACGCTGGCGAACCTCGCCATTGACGGCCCCACGACCTTCAAGGCCGCGAAGCTGATGCCCGCCGGCGCGTGGGCGTGGGTCGCCTTCCTTTCCCTCGTCTGCACCAGCCTGGGCTACGGCCTGTGGCTCGTGGTCATCCGCGAGACGGACGTGAACGTCACGGCCATGACCATCCTCGCGCAACCCGTCGCAGGCGTCCCCGTCGCCGTGCTGTGGCTGGGTGAGCGGCTGCACGCGGGCCATCTCTGGGGCAGCGCGGCGATCATCGCGGGCCTGGTCATCGGGCTTTACGCCCGGCCGCGCGGCAGCCGGGGCGGGGACACGCCTGTCCCCGGCGCGTGAGCGGCACGCGCCCGGCGTGCAAATTGGAAGTGGCCCGCGAAACACGCGAATGGGGAGCACAGCCGCCCCGGCTGTGGTTCGGCGCGCCCTCGCGCCGAACTCGAACCCGCTCGAACACAGCGCACGATTCGGATGGGCGGACATTTCCAGTGGACCACGAGGGCGTGGTCCACTGCGCCCGGGGCGGGCGCGCTCCCCTTTTTCATCGGCTCCTTACACGTCCATTCGCGTGTTTCGCGGGAACTCTGCGCTTGCTCCCTGTCCGGCATTGGCAATGCTGCCTCAACCAAGCCGGACAGGATGAAGCTGCTCCCAACAAACTCGCGCAAACGCGCCTTCACGGCGATGGAAGCCATGTTCGTCGTGGTGGCGCTCATGGTCTTGGCGGTGCTGGCGATGATGTGGCTTCAAACACTTCAAGAACAACGAGCGCGCTCGGCTCGCATCAAGTGCGTCGGCAACCTGAAGAATCTCGCGCTGACCTACAAAGTCTTCGCCAACGACAACGACGACAAATTCCCATTTGCCACCACCAACGCGCTGGCCGGCGGCAACGACCACACGCTCTGGCTGCATTTCCAGGCGATGTCCAATGAGTGCGGCAGCGCGAAAATCCTGATGTGCCCCGCCGACCGCGAGCGGCTGAACAACATCAAATCCGACTTCAGCCCCGGGCCGCTCGGCCTCGCCTCCGCCGGCAACGCCGCCCTCGGCTACGGGGCCAGCCTCGACGCCGACGAGACGCTGCCCAACGCGATTCTGGCCATTGACCGAAACCTCGTGACCAACGCGATGAACCTGTTCGGCAAGGTCTTCATCGCCACGGCCGCCGGCCCGCCGCCGGAATGGGACACGCGCCAGCACAAGCTGCGCGGCAATCTCGCCCTCGCTGACGGCAGCGTTCAACAAGTCACGCCTTCCGGCCTGGCCGCATTGGTGCGCGACGCCGGCCTCGCCACCAACCGCCTGCTGCTCCCGCTGCTGCCGTGACCGGCACGACGTAACATTTTGCTTCGATTTTACGCGGCATTTCCGCTACGAACGAGGCATTGCAATCGCGCAATCCCAAGACTGAGGCGACCGCCACCGCCACGAACCTCGCGGTCGAATGCCAGCATCTCGTGCGGCGCTTCGGCCAGGTCGAGGCGCTGGCGGGCGTGAGCCTGACCATCCGGCGCGGCGAGTTCTTCTCCCTGCTCGGCCCGTCCGGCTGCGGCAAAACCACGCTGCTGCGCATCCTCGCCGGGCTGGATTTGCCGGACAGCGGCGACCTGCGCATCGCGGGCGCGCCCGCGCTGCGGCTGCCCGCCTGGAAGCGCCCGGTCAACACGGTCTTCCAGAACTACGCGCTGTTCCCGCACCTGAGCGTGTCCGAGAACATCGCCTTCGGCCTGCGGATGAAGCGCCTGCCGGCGCACGACATCGTCCGCCGCACGACCTCGGTGATGGAGCTGACGCAAATCCTGCCGCTGGCGGGCCGGCATCCGCACGAGCTGTCCGGCGGGCAGAAGCAGCGCGTGGCGCTGGCCCGCGCGCTGGTCAACGAGCCGGCCGTCCTCCTGCTGGACGAGCCGATGGGCGCGCTCGACGCGAAGCTGCGCAAGGAGCTGCAGTTCGAGCTTCGCCAGCTCCAGCAACGGCTCGGCATCACGTTCGTCCACGTCACGCACGACCAGGACGAGGCGCTGGCGATGAGCGACCGCGTGGCGGTGATTAACGGCGGGCGCGTCGAGCAGCTCGGCACGCCGGACGAATTGTATGACCACCCGAAGACCGGCTTCGTCGCGGAGTTCATCGGCGCGTGCAACCTGTTCGTGGGAAAATTTTTCGCGCGCACCGGCTCCCTGCTGGAGGCCGACACGCCGCTGGGCCGGCTCCAGGTGGAGTTGCCCTCCACCGCCGTCGAGCTGGCCGAGCAGGGCCGCCTGCGGCTGGGCATCCGCCCGGAACGGATCGCGCTGGACGGCGGCACGCCGGGGGACAACCGCCTGCTGGGCACCGTGCAGAACCTGATGTCGAACGGCCCGGAGACGCACGCGCAGGTGCGGGTGGGCGACACGCTGCTGCGCGTGACGGAGCTGAACACCGGCCGCCGCTCCGTGGGGCTGTTCGCGGGCGATTCGGTCGAGCTGGCGGTGGCGCCGGGTAACATTTTTCTGCTCGAAGGCTGATGAGTGCTGACGGACAACGTGGTGCGTGGTGCGTGGTGCGTGAAAGCGGGGGAAGCGCGCCTGCTGCTCGTGACCGCGTCGGGCGAGCCGTGTTGCGTGTTGCGCGCGGACGCCCGGAGCCAACACGCAACACGCCACACGCAACACGCCCGCCGCCCCGCACGCCCCACGCGCCACGCGCCACGCCATGACTTCCGCGCCGACCGGATCAACCAGGCTCAAACGCCGCCGGCTGCGGCGCACGGTGCACTTCGGCGAGCCGCTGCCGCCGGGCGCGCACCTGTTCCGCGCTAGCTGGCTCTGCGGACCAAGCGTGCTGTGGATGACCCTGTTCCTGCTCGGGCCGCTGCTGTTCGTCATCGCGATGAGCTTCGCGCAGCGCGGTGACGACGGCGAAATCATCTGGCGGTTCACCACGGAGAATTACGCACGGCTGTTCGGGCAGGGCGCGCTGGGCTTCGATCCCGTGCAGCCGCTGATCCTCGCGCGCAGCGTGGGCGTGGGCGCGGTGACGGCGGCCTTGTGCCTGCTGGCGGGTTTGCCCGTGGCTTTTTTCATCGCCGGCCTGCCGCGCCGGTGGAAGGGCGCGGCGTTGACGCTCGTGGTGATTCCGTTCTGGACCAACCTGCTCGTGCGGACTTACGGCTGGCAGCTCATCCTCGCGCCGGACGGCTGGGTGGCCGACGCGCTGCGCACCGCCAACTGGCTGGCGGCGGACGGCGAACTGTATCCCGGCTGGCCCGCCGTGCTCATCGCGCTGGTGTGCGACTACCTGCCGTTCATGATTCTGCCGCTCTACGCGAGCGTGGAGAAGCTCGACCCCGCGCTGGAGGAGGCGGCGGCGGACTTGGGCGCGTCGCCGACGCGGACTTTCTGGCACGTCGTCTTGCCGCAAATCCGCCCCGGCCTCGTCGCCGGCTGCGTGCTGGTGTTCCTGCCCGCCACCGGCCAGTTCGTGATCCCCGACCTGCTCGGCGGCGCGAAGCTGGCGCTGCTCGGGAACGCGGTGCAGCAGCAGTTCGGCGCGGGCCGCGACTGGCCGTTCGGCTCGGCCATCGCGGTGGCGGCGCTGGTGGTGATGCTGTTCGGCCTGTGGCTGCACACGCGGGTGACGCAGGGCCGGCGGGAGGTGGCGCTGCCATGAACACGCGCCGCTCGCCGCTCACCGCGTTCGCCGCCCTGGTGGTGTTCGTCTTCCTCTACGCGCCGCTGGCCGTGGTGCTGGTCTTCTCGTTCAACGCCGCGCGTTACGGCACCGCGTGGCAGGGCTTCACGGTGGACTGGTATCTGCGCCTGCTGGACAACGACGCCGCCATCTCGGCCGGCATCAACACCCTGCAACTGGCCTGCACGAGCACCTGCTGCGCGACGCTGCTGGGCACCGCGCTCGCCTACGGCATGAGCCGCTACGAGTTTCCCGGCAAACGGCTGTTCCACCACGTCCTGCACATCCCGGTGTTCATCCCGGACATCGTGCTGGCGGTGGCGCTGCTGCTCTTCTTCGCGGTGGTGCGCAAGTTCCTCGCCGGCTTCGAGCTGGGCATGACCACGATGACGCTCGCGCACGTCACGCTGCAAATCCCGTTCATCGCCATCGTCGTGCGCGCGCGCATGGCGGACTGCGATCCGCAGCTCGAGGAAGCCGCCGCCGACCTTGGCGCGGGGCCGTGGCTGACGTTCCGGCACGTCACGTTTCCGCTGATGGTGCCGGGCATCGTGGCCGGGGGGCTGCTGGCGTTCACGCTGAGTCTGGATGACTTCGTGGTGAGCTTTTTCACCAGCGGCCCGGGCGCGACGACGCTGCCCATCCTGATTTACTCGTCGGTGAAACGCGGCCTCACGCCGGAGATCCACGCGCTGGCGAGTTTGATCGTGGTGGTGTCGGCGGCGACGGTCGTGACGGTGGCGTGGTTCCGCAACCGGACGGAAGTGAAGCCGTGACCGCCGTCGTCACCCGTTCGTAACAAAGTCGTCACTGGCTTGTCGTTGTTTCGCTGCGGACGGCGTGTTACCCAAGCCTCGACATGGCAAAGATTTTGGTCGTGGACGACGAACCCGATGCGGTGGAACTCGTGGAGTTCAACCTCAAGAACGCCGGCTTCGAGGTCATCACGGCCGCCGACGGCGCGGAGGCCCTGAAGAAGGCGCGCACGGCCCTGCCCGACCTCGTGGTGCTCGACCTGATGATCCCCGAGGTGGACGGCCTGGAGGTGTGCAAGCTGCTCCGGCGCGACGCGGCCACGGCAGGCATCCCCGTCCTCATGCTCACGGCCAAGGCGGCGGAGATTGACCGCGTGCTGGGCCTCGAACTCGGCGCGGACGACTACGTGACCAAGCCGTTCAGCCCGCGCGAGCTGATGCTGCGCGTGAAGGGCCTGCTGCGCCGCCGCGAGACCACCGAGGCGAAGGCGGAGCGGATGCAGTTTGGCGAGCTGGTGCTCGACGTGCCCGCGCACAGCGTGACGGTGAGCCACAAGCGCGTGGAGCTGACCGCCACGGAGTTCAAGCTGCTGACCATCCTCGCGCAGCGCCGGGGCCGCGTGCAGTCGCGCGACCAGTTGCTCAAGGACGTGTGGGAATACGACAACGTCATTGACACCCGCACCGTGGACACGCACATGAGGCGGCTGCGGGAGAAGCTGGGGAAGGCCGCGAAGCATCTCGATACGGTGCGGGGCGTGGGGTATCGGTTTGTCGCCGGTTGAGGCGGATTCGCGCGGCGTAATGCGTAATGCGTAAAACGTAAGGGCCAACGGTATTCGAAGCTCTGTCTGGTTACGCATTACGCATTACGCATTACGCATTACGCATTACGCATTACGCATTACGTTTTACGTTTTACGTCCTTCCTCCCCTCCCCCCATCCTCCGCCCGATGTGGCCCGTGCTCACCATCCTCGCCCTCGCCGCTGCGACGGCCAGCTTCGTCGCCTGGCAGAAAGCACGCCGGTCGGCGGAGGCGGAACGCCTGCGGCAGCAGCGGGAGTTTGAGTCGCTCCGCCAGCAACACGAGCAGGCCCGCGCCCGTGAGCTGGCCCAGCAGCAGGCGCTCTTCAACAGCATGAGGGAGGGCGTGCTCGTGCTCGACGCCGACGGCCGCGTGCGGCTCGTCAACCAGGCGCTCGAACGGCTCTTTGGCGTCACCGGGGACATTCGCGGCCGCACCATGATGGAGGCGCTGCGGCTGCATCAGGTGCAGGAACTGGTCAACCGCACGCTCGTCTCCGGCCAGGTCGAGGAGTTCGACCTGGAGCTGCCCGGCCTCGACGGCAACCGCAGCCTGCAGGTCAATTCCGCCGTCGTCCTCGGCGCGGACGGCCGGCAGCAGGGCCTCATCCTCGTGTGCCACGACCTCACGCGGCTCAAGCAGTTGGAGAACACCCGCCGCGAGTTCGTCGCCAACGTCAGCCATGAGCTGCGCACGCCGCTCTCGATGATCAAGGGCTACGTCGAGACGCTCATTGACGGCGCGAAGGACAAGCCCGAGGTCGCCACCAAATTTCTCCAGACCATCGAGAAGCACGCCGACCGGCTGACCTATCTGATCGAGGACCTGCTCACCATCTCGCGCCTGGAGTCCGGCCAGATCGTGATGAACCTCCAGCGCGCCGAGCTGCACGGCGTGGCCGAGCACGTCCGCACCGACCTCGAATCCCGCGCCGCCGCCAAGCAGGTGCGCCTGCGCAACGAGGTGCCCGCCGACGCCCTCGCCCACGCGGACGCCGAGCGCTTGCAGCAGGTGCTGTTCAACCTGGTGGACAACGCCATCAAGTATGGCCAGGTCGGGGGAACGGTGGTCATCGGCGCGCGGCCCGGCGAGCGGAAGCAGGTCGAGCTGTGGGTGACGGACGACGGCCCCGGCATCCCGCCCGAGGCGCAGACGCGCGTGTTCGAGCGCTTCTACCGCGTGGACAAGGCCCGCTCGCGCGACGCCGGCGGCACCGGCCTCGGCCTCGCCATCGTGAAGCACATCGTGCATTCCCACGGCGGCGAGGTGTGGGTGGAAAGCGAGCCAGGCAAGGGCGCGACCTTCCGCTTCACCCTGCCCACGGAGGCGTAATCCCAACGGCCGCGCTTTCCGCTTCTGATTCCGGCAAAGAAACGGGCAGGAAAATTTTGGGCAGGAAGATTTCCCATCCCATTTTCCTGCCCCCAATCTTCCTGCCCAAATTCCGGCTCATGGAAAGCCGCACCGCCTCGCAAGCCGTGCGTTGGAACCATGAACCTTGATTCCGCAGTTGAAAACCATCTCACCGGGGGAAAACCACTGACCGGCACTGACTGGCACTAATCCTGAAGTCCGAATTCCCGAAGCCCGAAAGAAAGCCGAAATCCGAAGACCGAACCGAGCTTCAGCCGTTCGTGTGAAACAGTGCTGACCGGCCACCTTTCCAAAGGCGGCGTTTCGGGCTTCGGGAATTCGGGCTTCGGATTTCTTTCGGACCTCGGGTTTCGGACTTCGGGTTTCGGGTTCACCCAAATCTCCCCGAAAGAGTTGGCCTGATCCGGTCGGGCTACTGTCCGGCGGCCTCCGTCGGCGCGGCGGGCGCGACGCCCAGTTCCTTGAGCTGCCGCATGGCAGCCGCCTTCGCCTCCGCGTCGTCCGCGTCCACCGGCTCCAGCGCGAGGCAGCGCTGCAACTGCGCGACCGCGTCGGTCTTCTTGCGCAGCGCCAGCAGCGTCTGCGCGAGCTGATGCCGGTGGATGACGCGGCCCGGGGCCAGCGCGACGGCCCGCTCGAAGTTCGCCCGCGCGTCCGCCAGCGTGCCTTTCGGGATGCCGCCATAGACCAGCTTGGCGATGCCCCGCAGCACGAAGTTCATCTCCGCCACCTCGAAGTGCCAGCGCGCGAGCATGTGGTAGGCGAGGTCCAGCTTCGGATCGAGCGCGATGGCCCGCTCGGTCTCCTCCTTCAGGCGGCGCGAGTAGTTCACCTTGGTCTGGTTGTCCACATGGGGAAAGTTCTTCGCGAGGCAGATGCCCACGGACAGCCGCGCCCGCGCGCTGTTCGTGTCGGCGGCCACGGCGCGCTCGGCGGTCGCGAGGCACAGCGCGGCGAGGCGCTTCTTCTCCGCGTCATTCGGCGCAGTGAAGATCTGGTTCGACTGCTGCTTGGCCAGCCGGATGAGTATTTCCGCCTGACCGGGAAAGCGCGCCTGCGCCGGCTCCAGCAGTTTCAACGCGCCGGTCACGTCCCGCCGCGCGTCCAGCTCGTCCGCGCGCCGCAACACCTCCTCCAACGTCGTCCCATCCGCCGCCCGCACCGTGACACCCGCCAGCACGCCGGCCAGCAGCGCCAGCCAGCGAGCGGCGCGGCCCCGGCGGCGTGGTGGCGAAGTCACGCCGGGAATCTGCCAGCCACGACCTGTCGCGCAAGCCGGCATTCGAGCCGCAAATGGCCCTTGTCAGGCGCGGGCGGGCCGCTACTTTGCGCGCCGCGTTACGCAAGTCGAACAACTCAACCGCATCATGAAACAAGTCACCGTCCGTTTCCTCACCGCCGCCGCGCTGGCCGCCGGCCTGCTGGCCGCCGGCCTGCTGGCCGCCGCCGCGCAAAACCCCGCCGCGCCGCTCACGCCGCCGCCGCCCCAGCCCGCCTGGGAGACGCTCGCCTCCGCCGGCCTCACGCTCACCAAGGGCAACAGCGACACCATGCTGGCCAACCTCGGCGTGACCACCGCGAAGAAGTGGACCGGCAACGAGATTTCCCTCGGCGCGAACATGACCTACGGCGAGGCCTCGGGGGTGCAAAATGTGAACAATTACAACGCCTTCGGCCAATACAACCGGCTTTTCTCCGACCGTGCCTACGGCGGCCTCAAGCTCACCGCGATGAAGGACGACATCGCCAACATTGACTACCGCTTCACGATCAGCCCCTTGGCCGGCTACTACTTCCTCAAAAACGCCACCACGCAGTTGAGCGTGGAAGGCGGTCCCTCCTACGTGGTCGAGGATCTTGGCGGCGTGAGCCGGAGCTACGCGGGCTTGCGCGTCGGCGAGCGCTTCGAGCACAAGTTCAGCGACGCCGCCAAGCTCTGGCAGACCGCCGAGTTCATCCCGCAGGTGGACCGCTTCAGCCAGTATCTCTTCAATTTCGAGCTGGGCGTGGACTCCGCCATCACCAAGCAGGTGAGCCTCCGCGCCGTGCTGCAGGACAACTACAACAGCAACCCCGCCCTCGGCCGCAAGGCGAACGACCTCCGGCTCATCACCGGCGTCGCCTACAAGTTCTGAGCCAGCCAGCCGGCTTGCGCGAAGGGGCCGCCGCGCGACTCCCTCTCCCCCACCGTGGGAGAGGGTCGGGGTGAGGGGGCGAAGGCAGCAGCAATTCGAGCCGCCAATCATCAGCCCGAAACCCGAAGTCCGAAATCCGAGATCCGAAAGAAGTCCGAAGTCCGAAGCCCGAAACGCTGCTTTTGGAAAGGCGGCTGACCAGCAGTGTTTCGCACCAATGGCTGAAACTCGATTCGGCCTTCGGATTTCGGGCTTCTTTCGGGTTTCGGGAATTCGGATTTCGGAATTCAGGATCAAGACACGGTCTCTCAGCTCGCCTTTGAGGCGAAACGCCCCGCTACTTCCCGCGCCCGCCCCCTCACCCTGCCCTCTCCCCCGATGGGGGAGAGGGTGGACTTCAGTGCCCGCACGCTCCCTGTCACTACCCGTTCAACCCATCCGGGAACCATTTCCGTTACCTCGGCGAAAATCCCCTTGCGCCCAGCCAAAGTTTCGGTATTTTCTGTCCAGACAGAAACAACCGACGCCGCTTATGCCAACCCTCAGCCCAGTCCAGCAGAAGTTCGTCCTCCACTGGGGCGAGATGGGCACGCGCTGGGGCATCAACCGCACCGTGGCCCAGATTCACGCCCTCCTCTTCATCGCGCCCAAGCCGCTCCCCGCCGTGGACATCGCCGACACCCTTCAGGTCGCCCGCTCAAACGTCAGCACCAGTCTCAAGGAGTTGCAGGCTTGGGGCATCATCCGCCGCGTCCATGTGCTGGGCGACAGCCGCGACCACTTCGAGTGCATGAAGGACGTGTGGGAGATGTTCCGCGTGGTGCTGGACGAGCGGAAGAAACGCGAGATTGACCCCACCCTCACCGTCCTGCGCGACTGCATCATCGAAGCCGAGCGCGACCAGGAGACCGACGAATACACCGAGCAGAAGCTCCGTGAGCTGGCCGGCTTCTTCGAGACGACCAACGCCTGGTATGCCCAAATCCGCAACTGGCCGGCCAGCGCCGTGGTGAAGTTCATCAAGCTCGGCGACAAGGTGTGGAAGCTCCTGGGCATCGCGGACGGCGCGGACGGGAAAAAATAGGGACGCACCATGCTACCCGCACCCGCCAATCCATCACGCTGGCTCTCGGGGCTGGGCATGGGATTCAGCGGAGCAGCGGTCTGGGCGTGGCTGATTTTCGTCGTGGCCACGTATGTGAATGGAGAGAGTAGGCGGGCTGCGGGCGTCGTGGTTTATACCTGCATCATGGCGGGTTACATGACCTTGGTGGTCAGCTTGGGGCTCGTTCCGCTTGGGGCGGTCATAGGCTGGCAGATGCCGCGGCACCTCGCGGGGCTGCGGCCTTGGCCGGTGTTTTTCCAGGGGCTGTATCTCGGTGTGCTCGCTGGCGCGCTGACAGCGCTCGGATTGTTTGGGGCGGGGAGCGCCCAAGCAAGTTGGGCGGCGGCCCATGTCCTCTGGTTCTACTTGCTCACGGTGCCACCGGTTTTCGGGGTTTGGACGGGACTCTGGGCGCAGCAGTGGCGCACGCGGTTGCCGCGCGATTACATCGCTGGCTGGCTCTATTACGACGGCGCGTGTCCGTTCTGCTTGCGCTGGGTCGGGCGGCTCGGGTTTATCGCACGCCAAGGCGGGTTTGGGTTGGTCCCGTTGCAATCGGAGGCCGCGCGCCGCGACCTCGGTTTGGCTGCCGGCGAGTTGCCGCCCGAGATGAAACTTCGTCTCGCTGATGGGCGGCTGGTCGGCGGCGTGGACGCTTACATCGTGCTGGCGGAGGCCGCTGGCTGGACTGCGCCGTTGGGCTGGCTCGCGCGTGGGCCCGGGTTCAAACAGCTCGCGCGGTGCGCATACCGGTGGATGGCTTTGAATCGCTACTGTCTCGGCGGTCGATGCGCGATGCCGCCTCAACCGGAAAGGGAACTGCCATGAAACTCCACCTCACCCATCCCCTGCGTGACTGTTGGCTGCGGCTTAGGCTGTTTTTGCCGGCCGTGCCACCGTTTGAAGGCCAGAGGCAACCGCCGCCGCATCGCCCCCGCAAGCCGCATCGCACGACCGCCTTCTTCGAACTGCCATGAATGCGACCTTGCTCATGCCCACGGCGCGCAGCCTCGATGCGCAATTACCTCAACGGGGAAGCTGGTCCGAGTCGCGCACATGGATTCCATCCGTGCGCGCGGTGGTTGACCGGCGGCTGCTCGTCAATTTCCGGGTCGCACCCGAGGCGCTCACGCGAATGCTGCCAGCTCCGTTTCGACCCAAGCTCGTGCGTGGCTGGGGGCTCGCGGGCATCTGCCTGCTGCGGTTGCGGGATGCGCGGCCAGCCGGCCTGCCCGCATTCTTAGGACTGTCTTCGGAGAACGCGGCTCATCGCATCGCCGTGGAGTGGGACGACACTGATGGGGTGACGCGCGAAGGCGTCTTTGTCCCGCGTCGCGACACAGCTTCGCGGTTCAACGAACTCGTCGGCGGGCGGGTTTTTCCTGGCGTGCATCACGGCGCGACTTTCCGGGTGTGGGAGCCGGGCAATCGCTTCAAAATAGCTGTGTTCCCCGCCGCCGACACTGTCCGTCCGCTGCTGAGGGTTCACGCCCATTTGACTGACTCGCTGCCGCGCGACTCGGTCTTCGGCTCGGTGAGGGAAGCGGAGGAGTTCTTCCGCGCCGGAGCCATCGGCTGGTCGCCGGGGCGGCGCGCAGGTGAAATGGACGGGCTGGACATGCGCGCTTTCGATTGGCATCTCGAACCGCTGACGACCGATTGGGTGGAGTCCCGCTTTTTCAGCGACAACCCGTTCCTTCCTGCCGGTTCGTGGAAGTTCGACTCCACCTTCCTGATGCGCAAAGTGGAGTGCGAATGGCATGCTTGCGGCCGCACAGCGCGTCTTTGAAACTGCATCCGACCATGAAGCCAAGCCAAATCTGGAGCCTGCGCGGGGCGGTTTGCCGCCGTGACTATCTGCTTTGGGGCGCGATTCTTTTCGGCATCAAGTGGAACCTCGATCGCTTCGTGCTGGGAGCCGTGGGGCCGGACGGGCGCGAGATTTCTATTTTTGATTACCTGCAAGCTGGATTCCCGGCGAGCGACTGGCTGGTTCCCGAACGGGTGCTTGGTGCCGGCTGGTCGGTGCTCCTGGTCGCCCTGCCGTTTCTCGTAGCGGGAGTCACCTTGACGGTTGCCCGCCTCCGTGACGCGGGCCTCCCGGCAGCGCTGGTGGTGCTCTTTGTTATTCCCGTGCTCAAGTGGTTCCTGTTCCTAGTGGCCGCCACGGCCCCAACGCGCCTGCGTCCGGAAGCGCCAACCTCGCCGCCCGCTGCGCAGCCCAGTTGGCTCCAAGGCATTTTTCCACGCAGTCGGCTGGGCAGCGCGCTTGCCGGTGTGGCGATGGCATGTGCTCTCCTGTGGGGAGCCACGCTGCTGGGAACGCAGACCTTGGGGCAATATGGCTGGGGCCTGTTTCTTGGTCTGCCGTTTGTGGCGGGCTTCATCGCCGCCTTCACCTACGGAGTGCATGAGATGCGCAACGCTGGCGAGTGCGTCGGGGTGGGGATACTCGCGGTGCTGGTTGGCGCCTTGGGCTTTGTCGTCTTCGCCATTGAAGGTGTCATCTGCATCGTCATGGCCGCACCGCTCGCGGTGCCACTGGCCATTGTCGGAGCATTCTTCGGCCAGATGGTATCCCCGGCCCGGTGGCGGCAAGGGACCAACCAGATGCTCTGCGCGGGCCTTCTCGCGGTGCCACTGATGCTCACTGGCGAACGACTCGCCGACGCACCCGCGCCGTTGCTTGAAGTGAAATCGTCGCTGGACGTGGCCGCGCCACCAGAGCGCGTTTGGAGTCATGTGGTCGCGTTCACCGAACTACCTGCGCCGACGGAACTCCTGTTTCGCCTCGGCATTGCCTACCCGCTGCGGGCGGAGATGTTTGGCAGCGGGCCGGGCGCGGTGCGGCATTGCGTTTTTTCGACCGGCCCGTTCGTCGATCCGATTGAAGTCTGGGATGAACCGCGTCTGCTCCGCTTTGGCGTGACGAAGAACCCGCCGCCCATGGAGGAGTGGACGCCTTACGAACACGTCCATCCGCCGCATCTGGAAGGATTCCTTGCTTCGGAACGCGGGCAGTTCCAGCTCGTTGCGCTGCCGGATGGAGGAACGCGACTGGAAGGCACGACATGGTATCGGCACAACATGTGGCCGGTCGCCTACTGGCAGACCTGGTCGGACTACATCATTCAGCGCATTCACCTGCGCGTGTTGCAGCACATCAAGGTGCGTGCGGAGACGCCCTGAAAAACTCCATGAACAGACAACGACTCATCCTCGCCGGTGGCTCCGGTTTCCTCGGCCAGGCGCTGGCGAAGCACTTTCAGGCGCTCGGCTGGGAAGTCGTGGTGCTCGCGCGGCAGCCGCAGGCGGGCCGCGCGGCCCGAGAAGTGCGCTGGGACGCGGAGACAGTTGGCGAGTGGGCGCACGAGTTGGAGGGCGCGGCGGCGGTGATCAACCTCACCGGGCGCTCGGTGGATTGCCGTTACACCGAGGCGAACCGGCGGCTCATCCTCGACTCGCGGGTGAACTCGACGCGCGTCATCGGACAGGCCATTGCGCAGTGCGCGCAGCCGCCGCGCGTGTGGCTGAATGCGAGTTCCGCCACCATCTACCGGCACACGCTCGGCCCCGCGTGGGATGAGTCGGGCGCGGACTTCGCGCCGACGCCGGCGGTGAAAGACGAGTTCTCACTGGAGGTCATCCACGCGTGGGAGCGGGCGCTCAACGAAGGGCAGACGCCGCGGACGCGCAAGGTCGCGCTGCGCACGACGATGGTGCTGGGCCGCGCGCGCACCAGTGTCGTCCCCGTGCTGTGCCGACGGGCGCGATTTGGCCTCGGCGGGCGCATGGGCAGCGGCGGGCAGTTCGTGTCGTGGCTGCACGAGGCGGACTTCGTGCGCGCGG
>Ga0172376_10002718_pt1 | contig 21423 bp, 17 predicted proteins | sample Lak35m_FD_121114 | JGI IMG/M metagenome (GOLD analysis project Ga0172376, IMG submission 121114) | Freshwater microbial communities from Kabuno Bay, South-Kivu, Congo - kab_092012_35m | ecosystem: Environmental > Aquatic > Freshwater > Lake | place: Democratic Republic of the Congo: South-Kivu... | reverse complement strand
TGGCTTGCCACCGCCGGGTGCGCAGGGGAGTTCGATGGTCGTGCCCGCTGACGACCAGGCGTGGCTGAAACCGCCGCACCGCCATCCCCCACTCGGCGCTCGCTGGGTTGGCCGAACTGAGACCCGTGCCGGTCGGTGGCTCGTGCATCAGCCAGATCATGCGGGCGTCCGGCCCGTGTTCGTCCAGCACATCGGGCAGCCACTCCATCGGATCCGCTGCCAACGCTTCGCGGGCTTCAAGAAATGGATCTTCGTAGCCCTCGAAACACGGAAAGCCCAGCTCCCCGGTGGCTCCGACGTGGTGGCATTCGCCGTGCGGCGTGACAATTTTCCGCCCTTTGCCGCGCAGCAGCTAGGCAAAGGCCGGCCAGTTGTCCTCTTCGTGATTACCGCGCACGAAGACCAACTCCGGCGTCTGAAGGTGGGCCATCAGTTCCGCACATTCCTCCAACCCGGCCATCCCCGGACCGGAACCGTTGGAATCGAGCAAGTCGCCCACAAACGCAACGGCAGCGGGACGCACGCGCGCTACCGCACGGTCTAGTTCCAGGAGCAAGACGCGATACTGATGCACATCGCCCAAGGTCAGGATGCGCGTCGCGGACATGGTGGGAGACTACGAAGTCATTTTCTCAGATCAACGACTTACGCCGTTTTTAGGGTTCTGTAGCCATGCAAAAAAAGCATGACCCTGATTTCGTGCCGTATTGGCGCGGGGAAAACCGCCCCAAAGCGTCGCCAATTTGTCGCCAAATTTTCTCGGTTCCTAGCCAACGCATGGGTCCGTATGGAAAAGAAGCGGCAAGGAGGGGAAGTGGGATTTTGACCGATTTTGTCTGGCTACAAAATGCAGAAACCCCTGTTTTCACAGGGGTTTCATGCATAATGAACTGGTTGCGGGGCTAGGATTTGAACCTAGGACCTTCAGGTTATGAGCCTGACGAGCTACCGGGCTGCTCCACCCCGCGATCAAGGTTCGCGGAAGATAGGTGAACGGGAAGGGCACGCAAGCCATTTTCTTGGCAGCCATTCCCGGGCTTGGCGGGAGAGTTGCCGGGGTGCATCCCAAGCTGCCCGATGTCCCCCACTCGGGCGCGGAGGTTCAGCAGCGAAGGTTGGCGCGCGTGGTCTCCGCCGGCAGGGCAGTTCTTCAGGTTCAGCGCAGTGCGTGGCGTCCGCAGTGGAACCTTACTTTTCCAGGGGCGGGCGCTTGCCATCGGTGCCGGAGCCACCGGTGCGGGATTTGAGGCGCTCGGCCAGGGCTTCGGCCTCCCGGCGGTCAATTGCACCGTCGCGGTTCGCGTCGCCGCGCTCGAAAATGCTTTGCAACGCCCCTGGCAGTTCGCTCTTCGTGAGCTTGCCGTCGTTGTTCTTGTCGTTCTGGAAAAGGCGCGAGACGAAGTCCCCTTCGCTCTTCGGGGTCTGCCCGCCCACGTTCTGTCCGTCCCGTCCGCCGGGTTCGCCACCGAAGCCGCCCTGCTGCCCCGGCCCTTTCTGGCCCGGCCCACCCGGCCCGCCGCCCTGTCCACCGGGGCCACCGAAGCCGCCGCCGGGGCGCATGGGGCGGAACTCTTCGTTGGTGAGCCGGCCATCGCCGTTCTTGTCGAGGCGCTTGAGCACGGCGACGGCGTTGGCGAGTTCCTTCGCGTCAATCACGCCGTCGCCGTTGGCATCGAGGGCCGTTTCGAGCGGATGCGGCGGCGGACGGAAACCTTCGCCGCCTTGTCCGCCGAAGTTCCCGCCGCCCTGCCCGCCGAAGCCGCCTTTCTGGCCGGGCGGGCCTTTCTGTCCCGGCCCGCCCTGGCCGAAGCCGCCCTGCGGCGGGCGTTGTGGTTCCTGCGCGGTGAGCGCGAGGGCGGCGGCCAGGAGGGCGAGCGTGGTGAGGAGCGGGAGCTTGGTTTTCATGGCGCTGATGGTTACTGGGTGGCGAGGCAGTAGAGAAATTTGTCCGAGCGCAGGAACAAGTCCTTGCCGCTGAGGGCGGGCGTGGCGTTGAACTGCGTGGCATCCGATGAGAGCGAGTTGTGCGCGACGAGTTTGAACTGCGGCTTGGCCTGGATGACGAAGGTGCCGTTGCGTCGGCTCACGGCGTAGAAGTTTCCGTTCGCCAGGACCGCCGAGGCGTAGAAGGGCTTGCCGCCGCGACCCGTGGCGCTCGCGCCGGGGAGGCGCTCCTTGAAGACCAGCTCGCCGGACTTCGCGTCGAGGCAGAGCGCGAAACCCTGGTCAGTCACGACGTAGAGCCGGCCCTCATGCAGCACAGGCGTGGGGACGTAGGTGCTGTCGCGCGTGCGCCAGAGCTGGTGCGAGCCGCTCACGTCGCCCTTGCCACCGGTCTTCACGGCCACCGCGCCGAGCTGCGGGAAGCCGCCAAACGCAAAGACCACGCCGTCGCCCGCGACGACGCTGGGCGCGATGTTGCCGGGCAGGTTGGAGGTGGCGAACCAGCGCAGCTTGCCGGTGTCGGGATTGAGCGCCCACAACTCCTCCGGCAGCGAGAAGACGAGTTCCGGCTGCGCGGCACTGCCGGTGAGGACCGGCGTGCCGAAGACGTATTCGAGCGCGGCACCGGGCGCGCGCCAGACTTCCTTCCCGGTCTGCTTGTCGAGCGCGACGACCGCGTGCGCTTCCTCGGACGCGGTGATGATGACGGTGTCCTTGTAGAGCACGGGGCTGGCGGCGGAACCCCAATTCTTCTGGTTCGCGCTGTTGCCGAGCTTGACGTGCCAGAGCTGCCGGCCATCGAGGTCGAAGGCCGCCGCGCCGCCGCGCCCGAAATAGACGAAGACACGCTCGCCGTCGCTGCACGGCGTGTGGCTCGCGTAACCGTGCTCGGGCAGATAACCCTCGTATTGGTCGGCGGGCGCTTCGCCCGTCACGGACTTGACCCACTTCACCTTGCCGCTGGCGCGATCCACACAGACCAACTCGCGGGTGAGCGTGCTCTTGCCCGTCGTCGCGCCGTAGCCCGTCCAGCACGTCAGGAACACGCGGTCGCCGACAACGATGGGACTCGACGTGCCGGGGCCGGGCAGTTCGGTCTTCCATTTCAGGTTTTGCGTGTCGCTCCAAGTGGCCGGCGGCTGCGCGCCGGTGGCGATGCCGGAGCCGTTGGGACCACGGAAGCGCGGCCAGTCGGAGTCGGCGGCCTGAGCCGAGAGCTGGATGGCGAGTTGCAACGCGAGCGCAACCAGGACGACCCGCGATGAAGCCCGGCGGCGAGTTCCCTCTCCCCCATCGGGGGAGAGGGAGAAGAAAAAGCCTGCGCGTCGTGTCTTCATCGCCGCCTCGGTTCAAAATTGGGCGGCATGGACTGGCTTAAGATGCGGCTGATTTCCTCGTCGGTCTCGCGGTTGCGCCAGTTCTGCGGATAGGCCAGCCAGACTTCGAAGGCTTCCTGCGGCTTGTTCTGCTTGAGCAAGGCCTCCATCTGCGCCTGCAGCTTCTCAACCAGCTCGTGGCTCTTGAGTTCGTGCGCCAGCGCCGCGTTGTCCATCTTGCGCCGGGCCTCCACTCCCACCGGTGTGCCCGGTGCTTGGTCGGCAATCTGCCAGTAGCGGTCAATGATGCCGATGAAATCGTCCTTCTTCTCGGCGGCGTAGCGGTCGGCCTCGGCCATCATCTCGGGCAGCGGCGCGTCCTTGAGCGGCCTGTGGTCCTTGGGCGGCGGCGGCGGGAACGGCAGGAGCAGATTGCCGCCGCCGCCGCCGGAGCCTTTGGCCTTCTTGCCGGGCGCGTTGGGGTCGCCGAAGCGGTTCCGCCCGGCCCGGTCGTCAGGCGGTTCCGACGACTGCGCCAAGCCCGGAGCGGCGCCCTGGCCGGCCGGGCCGGCGGGGGGCTGCTTGTCCGGCAGCATCATCGGCACCGCGAGCGCAGCGATGAGGACGACCACGGCGGCGATGGCGAGGCGCTGGAGGTTGCGCGGGTCGCGCAAGACCTGGCCCCAGTTCACGGTCGGCCGATGGCCGGCCTTCACGCGCTGGAGGTCGGCGAGCAGTTCGTCGTAATCCTGGTAGCGACCCTCGGGGCGCTTCGCGGTCATGCGCTTGATGAAGCGCTCGATCTCCTCCGGCAGCGGCGTGCCCAGCTCGAAGCCCGTGGGCAGCGGCTTGTTCGCGTGCGCGAGGACGACGGAGAAGTTCGACGCGCCCTCGAAGGGCCGCTTCCCCGTGAGCAGGTAAAGCAGCGTGACGCCCAGCGCGTAAATGTCCGCGCGGTGGTCCACGTGCGCGGCGTCGTCCGCCTGCTCGGGCGCGAGGAAGTGCGGCGAGCCCATGCCCACGCCGGTCATGGTCACGTCGGAGTCGTCGGTGAGCTTCTTGGCGAGGCCGAGGTCGGAGACCTTCACCGTGCCGTCGCGCGTGAGCATCAGGTTCGCGGGCTTGATGTCGCGGTGGATGATGGCGTGGCGCGCGGCGAACTTGAGCGCGTTGACGGCCTGCTCGAAATAGTTCAGCGCGTCGGGAATGGGCAGCTTGCCGTGCTCCTTCACGTGAATGGACAGGTCCGTGCCGTCCACCAGCTCCATCACGAAGTAATACTGCCCCTCGGCGCAGCCGTAGTCATAGACCTGCACGACGTTGGGGTGGTTGAGCGCGGCGGCGGACTTGGCCTCGCGCTCGAAGCGGGCGAGGAACTCCTGCTCGCGCGACAGCTCCTCGGACAGCAGCTTCACGGCAACGCGCCGGTCGAGCTTGAGCTGCACGCCCTCATAGACCTCGCCCATGCCGCCGACGGCAATTTTGCGCACAAGCTGGTATTCGCCGAGCTGCGCGCCCGAGAGGTCGCGCTCCTTGGCCTTGAAGGCCAGCGCCGAACCCGCCGTGGGCGCGCCGCGCGGCATCTGACCGCTCGCCAGCGTCTCGTCCTCCGCGCCCGGCGGGTTCTGCGCGGAGCGGTTTGACGTCGGCTGCGAATCGGAAACGGTCTCGTCCATGCGGTCAGAGTTTCAGGGCCACGCCCTCGCGGGCGGCGAAGATGGGCAGCTCGGCCCCCAGCTTGGCGGCACGGGCCAGGCAGAGCTTCACTTTCGCTTCCACGTCGGAGTCGCGGTCGTCCGGGTCGTGATGAAACAGGGCAAGGTTTTTCACATCCGCCTGGATGGCGAGGTCCGTCGCGGTCAGGCAACTCGAATGTCCACTGCCCATACGAGACCGATACTGCGGGTCGTCGTATTGCCCGTCCACAATTAACAGGTCCGCCCCGCGCGCCGCGTTCAGCAACGCGCGCGGCACGGGCCGCAACGTCATCACGTCGCTGGTGGCGGTGCGCTCCCTCGCGCCGGACGCCCCACCGTCCAGGTCCACGTCCGACGCATAGACGACCTTGCGCCCGTCGTGCTCGAAGACGAACGCATGGCAGCCGCCGGGATGCTTCAACGGCAGGCTGCGCACGCGCACTTCGCCGATGGTGCTCGGCTCCTCGTCGTCGAGATGGTCGAAGGCCAGGCTGGCGCGGGGCTGTTCCACGTTTTGCGGGAAGAACTCCGCGCCCAGCTCGCCGGAGAGCAGCCGGCGGCGGCTCGTGTCGTCGTCGGTGACGCCATAAACGTGGACGCGCAGGTCCGGCATCGCCGCGAGGAAGAACGGGAGACCTTGAATGTGGTCGAGGTGCAGATGGCTCAGGAAAAGGTGTGCCGCCTTCGGCGCGGGCAGGCGGCGGGCGAGGTCGCGGCCCAGCTCGCGGATGCCCGTGCCCGCGTCGCAGATGAACAGCTCGCCGTCGCAGCGCAGCTCCACGCACGGCGTGTTGCCGCCGAAGACCCGCGCCCGCTGCGCGGTGACCGGGATGGACCCGCGCACGCCCCAGAATTTGACAATCATCGGCATGGTCAGCTCTCGTGATACACGAACACCCCGTCGGCCACCTGCACCACGTCGCCATCGCGCAGCACGGCGGAGAAGACCTTCAGCCCGTTGAGCAGGACGCCGTTGCGGCTCTCGTTGTCCAGCAGCTCGAAGCCTTCCTCGTGCCGCCGGATGAGCGCGTGCCGGCGCGACGCCCGCGCGGAGTTGATGCGGATGTTCGCCGCCTCGTCGCGGCCCATGACGAACTCCTCGCGGTCCAGCGAAATGAGCCGGGGCGCGCCCGCGCCTTCGATTTGCTGCAACCGGTGCGGGCGCACGTCCCGCTCGCGGCGCGCGGCCACGATGAGCGTCGGCACGGTGGCTTCACTGCGGCGGTGGGAAGAGGTTTCAGCCATGCGAAGGTGCGGGTTAGAACGGCCGGCCCTTGCCCGGCGGCCCCTTGCCGCCCGGCCCGCCCTTGAAGTTCACGTCGCCCGCGCCGAAGCGCATCGGGCCGGGGCCGTGCCGGAAGAAGCTGCTGTCCGGCGTGCCCTTGAACTGGCGCGGGATGAACGGAAAATCGTCCGTCAACACGTAGTGATATGTGCCCTGCGGAAACTCCGGCGTCACGCCGAAACGCCCGTTGGCCTCGTCGAGATCGCCCGCGCCCTTCACGAACTCGAAGTCCTCGACGTAGCTGCCGTCGAACTTCCCGCCCGGCCCGCTGGCGCGCGTGCCTTCGCGCAGCCTGTAGCCCGACTTCATCCGCTTCACCGCGCTGTTCGTGCTCTTCGCGTCCGTGTAATCCCACGGCCCGTAAATCGGAAACCCGTCCGCCGCCCAGCCCACTTGCACGACCTTCGGCTGCCCGCTCGTGAGCTTCTCGACGAGGCCCGTCGGCATTCCGTGATAGTGATACGCACCGCTCGGCTGCACATGCGCGTTGTGCCGGTCAATGCCCAGCTTCTGCGAGCCACTGATGGGGTCGAGCGTCCAGCCCGAGCGCGGGTCCATCTGCCACCACTCCGCCGCGCCAGGGTCGAACACCACGCCGTTGAGCGCGACGCCAAACGGATGCATCCCCAGCCGCGTGAACTGCGCGCCGGCCTGTGGCTGCGCCGGCACGCGGTAGTTATAGCTCTGCGCCGCGACGACATTCGGGTTGCCGCGATTCGGGAACTGCCCCGGTGCATGGTCCGGCAGGCCGTTGGCTTTGATGACGCGGAACCCGCCCTCCACCGTGATGCTCACCTGGCTGGGCGCGGGATTCTTTCCATCGCCCGCCGGCGCGGCGTATTGCTTGCCCTTCTGCTCGCCGCCGCGCCCGCCCTGCCCCTTCGGCTCGGGCGGACGGTTTTGCGCGTGAACCAGCGCGGCGAGGGAAACCACCGCGAGGAGCATCACGGTTCGGCGGGTGAAGGTGCGATGGTTCATGCAAGTGCTGGCTGGCAGATTACTGGACGACGGAAGCGAAGGCCCCTTCCAAGAATTCGCGGCGGACGGACCGGGCACACGACTGCTTCCGGTCCGCCCGCCGTTCGCCCACACGGGCAAAGTGAAAGGCGGCATTCATGGCGGCGGCACGATGGCGGCGCGGCTCTTGTCCGCCCGCAAAGATTCGTCCGTCAGCGTTCTCAGGAACGCCACGAGCGCCTGCAAGTCCTGCGGCGGGAGGCGCACGCCGCCGGGCGGGTGCTTGGCGAGGTTCGGGTCGAGCGTCTCGCTGCGCTGCACGTTGCGCACGTAGTGGAAGACGGCCTCCTCCAACGTGCGATGCCGGCCGTCGTGCATGTAGGGCGCGGTCAGTTCCACGTTGCGCAGCGAGGGCACGGAGAACTTGCCCTTGTCGCCGTCCCGCCCGGTCACGAGGAAGCGGCCCAGGTCGCGCGGCTCGCGGTCGAGGCCGTTGTTGGCGAACGCGACATTTTGAAACAACGGCCCGCCGTGGCAGTGAAAGCAGTCCGCTCCGAACAGTCCGCGTCGCGGGTCGAACTCGGTGTGGAACAGATCGAAGCCGCGCTGCTCGTCCGCCGTGAACGTCGCCTCGCCGCGCATCACGCGGTCGAACTTCGCGTCGAACGACGTGACGGTGAGAAGGAACTGCTCCAGCGCCAGCCCAACGCGCTCCGCCGTGATGTCGGGCGAGCCGAAGGCGCGGGTGAAGAGGGTGGCGTAGGGCGGTTCGGACGCCTGGCGTGGAGCGCGGACGCCCACGTCCGCCGCCGGCGTCGTCCGCTTTTCGGTGGCTGCGGACGTGGGCGTCCGCACTCCATTCGTCAGTTTGCCCACCACGTTCGGCAGCGTCTCGTGCATCTCCAGCTCGTCCTGAATCGGCATGAGCGCCTGCTGGCGCAGCGACTTCGCGCGGCCGTCCCAGAAGAACTCGGACTTCCACGCGAGGTTGTAGAGCGGCATCGCGTTGCGCTTCCCCTCCAGCCCGTCCACGCCGAGGCTGAACGCCTTGCCCGCGTCCACCGTGCCGCCGTCCATTTGATGACACGCCGCGCACGACTGCTTCTCGCCGCGCGAGAGCAACGGGTCGTTGAAAAGCCGCCGCCCCAGCGCGACGCCTTCCTCCGTGAGCGGATTGTCCAGCGGCAGCGCGGGCTTCGGGAAATGCGCCGCGTAGGTGAAGCGATACGGCGTGCCGACCAGCTTGGCCGGGTTCACGACAGACTTTTCTCCCTCTCCTCCGCGGAGTGGAGGAGAGGGCCGGGGAGAGGAGGTGCTCACTGCATCTGGATTTGGCTCCCCTCTCCCCTGCCCTCTCCCCGCTCCTTCGTCGCGGGGCGAGGGAGAAGTCGCTTTGACCACGAGCGCCGCAGACGGCATACCGCCGGCACGGCTCACGGTGAACGCCCGCTCCACGTTGCCGCGCAGCCAGTCCGCCAGTTCATCGCCCTCGCGTGAATGCGTCGCCATCGTGTCGCGGTCCAGCGTGAGTTCGCCGAACACCGTCGCGAGGTCGAAGGTCAGCCGCACGCCAGCGGGCACGGGGCCGACGGCCAGCGTCACTGGCACGTCCACCGTCATCAACTGCCGGTCGGTCGCGAGATGCCACGCGAAGCCGGCGGCCATCTGCGGCGAGCGCGGGCCGCGCAGTTCCGGCCCCGGCAACGCGGGCGATGGATGACTCAGCCCCGACGCGGCGAGGCCCGTGTTCAGCGCGTTCACCCGCTCGCCGCCCACGCCGTCGCGCTCGCCCGCGACGCGCGGCGGGAGCACCCACTTGCCTTCGAGCGCGAGGAAGACGTAGCCACCCTGCCAGTTCCAGTGCAGGCCGTTGATCTGCGGGTTGAGCGGATGCGCCGCGTCCCACTGCGCGGGGCTGGCGTGGTTTTCCTCCGGCGGCACGCCGATGTTGAAGCGCAGCCGGTCGTAATCGCCCGCCGGCAGGCCGCGCAGCACGAAGTTCGTGCGGCCCTCGCGCGCGTTGATGAAGGCGAACCAGTGCTGCTTCTCCAGCCACGAGCCGTTCGCACGCCGCACGGCGACGCCGGAAAGCAGCAGGTCCAGCCGCGTCACGGCGAGCGCCTGGCCGGTGGCATTGGTGCAGCGCATCTGGTCGAACACCAGCGGCTCGCCGTGAAAGCGCGGCGAAATGGAGACAGTGACCTCCGCCTCCGCGCCGCGCGCGTGCTGCGTGAGCCAGAGCAGCAGCGCCAGCACTGCGAGCAGTGCCCAGGCGCGGGCGATGCGCTGGTTGGTGCTGATGGGCTGCGGCTTCATGGCCCGAGCTTACTGGATCGTCACCCCGCCCGTCAGCGTGTAAGTCGCGCCCATCGGCTGGCCCGGCGGCGGCGGAAAGGTGACGACCACGTTCTGCGCGCCGGTCGGCGCATTGGCCGGGATGACGAACGTGGCGACCACCGTGCCCTGCGCGGGCCGCGAGACGCTCGTGCCCGTGATGCCGGCGAGCGTGACCGACGACGGCAGAATCGGCTGCGCCATCATGTCCGTGAGCGGCGGCAGGTTCGGTGGTGCGGTGAGGGTGATGGTCACCGTCACCGTGGTGCCGCGCGTGGCCGTGCCACCTGGCGCGGTGGTGCTCGAAGTCCCGCCGCCCCCGCCACCCGCAGCGTTGACGGTGAAGACGTTCGTTCCCGTGATGGTCAGCGCGGGCTGGCCCTGTGGCACCGGGAAATCAATCACGATGTTCTTCAGCCCCGTCGTGGCCGGCAGCGTGAACGTAGCCGTCACCGCCGAGCCATTGTAGGAGACGCCCGTGCCCGTCACGCCACCGAGCGTGACCGAGGTGGGCGTCGTGCCGGTGGGTGGAAGGTTCGTCCCGCTCAAGGTGATGGTCACGGTCGCCGAAGCGTTCGCGTTGCCGCTGTTGGGCGTGACATTGCCAATGGTCGGTGGAACGGGCGTGCCGCCACCGCCGCCGCCCGCCGCGTTCACCGTGAAGACGTTGGTGCCGGTGATGGTGAGCGCCACGCCGCCCGTCGGTGGCGCAGGGAAAGTCACGACGACGTTCTGCAAACCTGTGGTCGCCGGCAGCGTGAAGTTCGCCGTCACCGCGCTGCCGTTGTAGCTGATGCCCGTGCCGCTTGCGCTGCCCAGCGTGACAGAAGTCGGCACCGCATCCGCCGGCGGGAGGTTCGTGCCGCCAAGCGTGATGGTGACGGTGGCAGACGCGCTGGCTGTGCCGCTGTTGGGGGTGACGCTCGCGATGGTGGGCGGTGCGGGCGTTCCACCTCCGCCCCCACCGCCACCCGCCGCGTTCACGGTGAAGACGTTGGTGCCGGTGATGGTCAACGCGACGCCACCCGTCGGCGGCGCGGGGAAGGTCACGGCGATGTTCTGCAGGCCCGTCGTCACCGGCAGCGTGAACGTCGCGGTGACCGCACTGCCGTTGTAGGAAATGCCGCTGCCGCTCGCGCTGCCGAGCGTGACGGAGGTCGGCACGGCATCGGCGGGAGGGAGGTTGGTTCCGCCGAGGGTTATGGTGACGGACTGCGACGCGCCGGCCGTGCCGCTGTTCGGCGTGACGCTAGCGATGGTCGGCGGCAACGGCGTGCCCCCACCGCCTCCGCCTCCGCCTCCCCCGCCACCACCGCCCGTGCCGGCAGCCGTCGTCGAGTAGCTCGCCAGCGCAGTGCGGGCGACGCGGTAGAAGGCGCGGCTGCCGGCGGGCGTCACCGCGCGGGAACCCGCATTGCCCGTCGGCGCGACGCCCGTCGCCACCGGCGTCCACGAGCCGTTCACTTCGGAGCGGCTTTCCACCGTGTAAGTCCCGCCCTCCGCCGCGCTCCACGCCAGCGTCACCGTTCCGCCGCCGACAGTCGGCCGCGCCACGTTCACCGGCACGTTCGGCCCGCCGACGAAGTTGGTCGTGACGGCTTCCGTGATACTTGTGACCGGGCCGCCGCTCGTGTTGCCGTAGAAGACGCGGCCAATGTTGTAGGGATAGACCGGCGTCCCGCTGGCATTGATGGTCATGAAGTAGGCGTAGGTGCCGTTGGGAAATTCCGGCGTGACGCAGAAGCGGCCGTTGTGCTCGTCGAGGTCGAAGTTCACGCCCTGCGTCTGGCCCACGTCGCCAAGGTATTCGTAGTCCTCGTGGTAGCGGCCGACGGTGTAGATGCCCGTGACGTTCGGGCCGTATTCGTTCGCGGCGAGCGTGGCGGAACGCACGCGTCCGCGCGCGGCCCAGACAGGCAACGTGACGCGGCCAGTCGTGGCGAGGTTCACCGTGCTGTTCTGGCCGTTGCGCAATACGTAGCCCGTGGTCATGCGCCGGATGCCGCTGCTGGAGTTGCTCGGCGAGGAGTAACCGTAAGGCCCGTAGATGGGATAGCCGTCCTTCACCCAGCCGAGGATGGGCGAGTGCTTCGTCGGCGCGGCGACGCTCTCGCTCCAGGTTTTCGTGCCCGCGTTGTAGGTGACGTTGTCGCCGAGTTGGAAGCGCAGCGCGAGCGGGTTGGCGTGGTAGTGATACGTGCCGGTCTGCTCCTGGTGGGCGTTGCCGGGGTCGAAGGTGACGCCCTCGACGGGATACGCGTCGCGATTCCACAAGCCGCCCGTGCCGCTCTGCGCCTCCGCCGTGCCGTTCCAAAAATAACCGTCCTGCCCGTCGAACATCGCCACGCCGTCCACGAAGTAACCAATCGCGCCGAGCGTGGTGAGCGTGGGCGTGACGGCGGCGGATGGCGTGCGGGGGAAACGCCAGATGGTGGCAGTGTTGCCGGGGAGGTTCGGGAAGAGCTGCGACTTGCCCGCGTCCAGATACCACGGTCCCATGTTGTGGAAGCCCAGGCCCGTCGTGCGGACATACACGTAGCTCGCGGAGGAGCTGATTTCCTGCACGCCCGCGTAGGCCGGCAGGGCCTGCGCCACCGCGCCGCGTGACCACGTCAGCGAAGTCGTGCCGCCGTTCTGGTTCGCGATGGTCTCGTAGATGCGCGCGTATTTGCCGGAGTCCCTCGTGAACCACGACGTGATGAGCGCGTCGGAAACCGGGACATCGGCGGCGCGGGCCGGAACGAGCAAGGCCAGCGCGGCGAGGCAGCGAAGGAGATGGGTTTTCATGGCGGCGATGTTTGCTGCGGCCAAGGTGCCGCGCGTGTGTAAAGGGATTGTGAGCCGTGCCCGACAGATTTGTTAAGCCGTTGTAAATCTGCTCGCCGCCCCGCGCCCGCGCGGAAATCTTCAGTCAAAACCCGATGCCGCCATGATCGCGAATCCTTCCCTGCCCGGCGTGCGCGAGTTTCCAAACGCGCTCGCCTCTGTTATCACCCTCCCGAACGCACTCATGGCCGCGCCTCCGAAAACCGCCGCTCCCGCCGCCCCGGCCACGCGCATCCTCGTCATTGACGACGACCGCAAGCTCTGCCGGCTCATCCAAGGCTACCTCGAGCCGCTCGGCTACAGCGTGCAGGCCGCGCACACCGGGCCGGAGGGCGCGGAGCGCGCTGTGGCCGAGTCGTGGCACGCGGTCATCCTCGACCTCATGCTGCCGGGCTGCGACGGCTTCGAGGTGCTCAAGCGCATCCGCACGCAGTCGGCCGTGCCCGTGCTCATGCTCACCGCGCGCGGCGACGAGGCGGACCGCATCGTCGGCCTCGAACTCGGCGCGGACGACTACCTGCCGAAAACTTTCTCCACCCGCGAACTGCTCGCGCGCCTGCGCGCCGTGACCCGCCGCGGCACACAGAGTTCCGCGAACGCCCAGCCGGACGCGGACGAGGAAGTGGTGGCCGGCGACCTGCGCATCAACCCCGCCGCGCGCACCGCCTCGCTGGGCAGGGCGTCGCTCATGCTCACGCCCGTCGAGTTCGACCTGCTGCTCTCGCTCACGCGCGCACAGGGCCGCGTGAAGTCCCGCGAGCAGTTGCTCGACGAAATTCGCAACCGCAACTACGAGGTGTTCGACCGCTCGATTGACGTGCACATCTCCGCGCTCCGCAAAAAACTCGGCGACGACCCGAAGGAGCCGCGCTTCATCCGCACCGTGCGTTCGGCGGGCTACATGCTGATACGGCCGGAGGCGGGGTGAGGCAATGAACGCGATGCGAACACTCACTGATTTTGGCTTCGGCGTGGCGCGTGGCGCGTGGTGCGTGGTGCGTGAGCAGGCGGGACGCGTTCGTCTCTTCTCACGCACCACGCACCACGCACCATGTTTCCCATCGCATCCGACCATGGTTAAATCCTCCCCCAAATGACCCCCCGCTTCCCGCTCACCGCGAAAATCCTCATCTGGTTCTCCGCGAATCTCCTGCTGCTCATGGTCATCGCGTGGCTGGGGCTGCGCTTCGCCACGCGCAGCGGGTTCGACTCCTTCCTCGCCGGCCATGTCGGCGGGCGCGTCGAGGCCACGGCGCGCGCCATCTTCGGCGAGCTGGAGGCCAAGCCGCGCGGCGAGTGGAACGGCGTGCTCGCGCGCTACGGCGAGGCGCACGGCGTGAAGTTCATCCTGCTGGGCGAGGAATTGCTGACGCTCGCGGGCGAAGAAGTGGATTTGCCGGAGAGCCTGCGCTCCCAGCTTCCCCGTCCGCCGCGCAGCGGCGAGGGCCTCGGCCCGAACCGGCGCGGCCCGTCGCCCGGTGAGTTCGGCAGCACCGTCAACCCCGGCCCGCCCGGCGCGAAAGGCCCCGGCGGCAAGAAAGGCCCGCCCGTGGAAAGCGACTGGACGGAAACCAACACGCCCGGCGCGGCGGGCGCGGGCAAGCAGGAGCCACCCGGCTCCGCGCCGATTCACCGCCGCTTCCTCGTGCAGTCGGAGAACCCGCGCACCTACTGGGTCGGGCTGATGGGCGCGCTGCGGCCCGGCGCGGGCGGCTCGGGGCATCTGCGCTGCACGCTGCTCGCGCGCTCGGCCACGTTCAGCGCGGGGGGATTCTTCTTCGACTACCGGCCGTGGGTGCTGGCCTGCGCGGGCGTGGCCGTGCTGTCCGCGCTGTTCTGGCTGCCGCTGGTGCGCGGCATCACCCAGAGCATCGCGCAGCTCACGCGCGCCACCCGGCAGATTGCCGACGGCCAGTTCGACGTGCGCGTGGACGAGACACGCCCGGACGAACTCGGCCAGCTCGGCGCGTCCATCAACCGCATGAGCACGCGGCTCGAGGGCTTCGTCACCGGCCAGAAGCGCTCGCTCGGCGACATCGCCCATGAGCTCTGCTCGCCACTGGCGCGGCTGCAAATGTCCGTGGGCATCCTCGAACAGAACGCCACGCCCGAGCAGAAGGAGCCAATCGAGGACCTCCGCGAAGAAGTCCAGCACATGAGCGACCTTGTCAACGAACTGCTCTCCATCTCGAAGGCCTCGCTCAAGCCCGGCAACGTCAAGCGCGAGCGCGTCAACGTGAAGAGCATCGCCGACCACGCCGCGCAACGCGAAGCCGCGAACAAGGGGGAGGTCGTCGTCGAAGTCCCCGCCGACCTCACCTGTTTCGCACGGCCCGAGCTGCTGCAACGCGCGCTCTCGAACCTCGTCCGCAACGCGCTGCGTTACGCCGGCGAGTTCGGCCCCATCACCATCACCGCGCGCCGCGAAGGGACGAGTTGCATCATCCTCGTCACCGACCTCGGCCCCGGCGTGCCGCCCGAGCACCTCGACCGCATCTTCGACGCCTTTTACCGCACCGACCCCGACCGGGCACGCAACACCGGCGGCGCGGGCCTCGGCCTGGCGATTGTGAAAACGTGCATCGAAGCCTGCGGCGGCACCGCCACCGCGAAGAACCGCCAGCCGAAGGGCCTCGAAGTCCGCCTCACCCTGCCGGTGCAGTAACCCCGAACTCCGAAGTGGGCGGCAACCGACGATGAGGAGCGCGGCATTCATGCCGCAGATACGTGCGCAAGCCAGTCGTTGTCGAGCGCACCTTTCCTGCCGAGGCTCTCTGCGGCATGAATGCCGCGCTCCATGAGAATTGACTGCGCCGCACTGGCTGCTTCGGATTCGGAATGACTACTTCTTCGGCGGCGCGGGCGCAGGCGCGGGTGTCGGAGCCGGCAACGGTGGCGGCACGGGAATGGTGCGCGGGACGGCGGGGAAGGCGCGGTAGGAGGCGTTGCCCACCGTGTCGTTCGGGCCGGTGAAGTTCGGCCCGCCGGCGGCCACCGGCCCCATGCTGCGGCCCAACTGCCCCGGCCCCACCCAGAAGCTGTAGAGGCTCGCGTTCTTCAGGTGGAAGCGGAACCGCACGGCCCGGCCCGCGAGCATTGAAAGATCCTGGATGCCGTTCTGCCAGCTCACGCCCATGAGCGTCTGGTCGCCGTTGGCGGGCACGGATTTGTCCGGCGTGAAGGGCACCACCTGCTCCTTGGTGTCGCTCTTGTTGAGGGTGATGGGCCGGCCATCGGGATGAAGGATCTCGATCCGCAGCTCGCCGTCGGGCGCGTGGGTCTTGAGGTTCACGAACATGAACCGCGCGTTGAACTTCACCGGGCGCGTGGTCAGCGTGCCGCCCTGCGGGCCGGCGTCCATCGAGCAGAAGCCGTCGCGGCGCAGCGTGGCCAGGCCCATCGCACCGCCGCCGTCGCGCTTGCCCGGCTCGCCCGCCCGGCCGCTGAAGTAGAAGTGCAGGTTGCGCCCGACGACGTGGAAGCCGCCCGCGACGGACTGCACGTTGCCCCAGTTCCAGTCGCCCTTGGTCTCGGACACGTCGAGGAACGGCTGGCGCACGGGGCGATCCCAATGGTAGCCATCGCGGCTGAAGCCGAGCCAGACCGAGTTCGGTTTGGGCCGGCCCTCGGGAATGTTCTTGTCGCCGCGCCAGATGGTGAACAGGCCGACCATCAGGCTCTCGTAGCCGACCGCGTCGAGGTTGTAGAGCTGCGGCGCTTCCTGCAAATCGGCGCGCATCGGGTCGAGCCGGTCCGCGCCCACCCACATCGGCGGCTCGCCGATGGCCTGCCAGTGCGGGCCGGCGAGCAGGTCCTTCACCTCCCAGTAACGCCGGGCGCGCGGCTGGCCCCAGCCGTGGCGCAGGCTATAGATCCACACCTTGCGGAACGGATTCCAGAAAACCGTGGTGCGGTCGCCGGACGAGCCGGTGCGCAGCGCGCGCGGCCCCCAGTGGATGCCGTCGGGCGAGAAGTGCAGCGAGAGGCCGAAGGTGTCGCCGTCCTTGTGCGAGCGCCACATCTTGTAGCGGCGCTGCGGGTCGGGATCGGACTGGTCGAGCCAGACGGTCGAGGAATCGCGCGGGTCGGTCTGCACGAGGTTGCTGCCGGGGCGCACGCCGAAGTCCGGCTTTTCCCAGTCGAAGCCGTTGGTCGAGATGGCGAGCGCGGTGCCGCGTCCGTAGCCGGCCAGGTAGTGGCAGGTGAACAGGGGCTGCATCCGGAACAACTCGCGCGGGAAGGCGTCCTCCAGCAGCCAGCGGTTGAGGCGCTTGAGGCGGTCGCCGTTCGGGTTCTGCGCGAGCAGCGCGCCGGTGCGCTCCGCCATCCGCACGCCTTGGAAGCGCGTGGCCTCGAAGACGGATGGCCCGGCGATGACGCGGTTCAGTTCGGCGGCAAGCAACGTCTGCATCGCGGTGATCTCGGTGACGTTGGTGCTGCGGAAGTCCTTGAGCTTCGCCTGCGCGGCGGGGGCAATCTGCGAGGCGAACCACGTCGCCAGCGCGTTGGTGCCGGGCTGGAGGAGCGCGGCGAGGCGGAACACGTCCTGCACTTCCGCCGGCTTGAACTCGGGCGGCGTGATCCAGTTCATCGGGTCGAGCCACACGCCGTCGCTGAAGGGCATGGCCATCGCGCCGCCGGCCTTTTCCCATTCGCGGTCGGGCTTGAGCACGGGGTTGTTCGAGTGGAGCGCGGGCTGGTGCCAGGTCCGCTTGAGGGTGTTGCTCTCGATGAGGAAGTCGTCCACGAAGAGCTGGCGGCCGGTGGTGATGTCAACGACGGGCGGCGGATTGCTCAGGTAGGGCACGGCCATTGGTTCGCCGGGCCGGTATTCGTTTTTCGGCGGCCAGACGGCGGGGAGGACGATGCCGTTGTAAAGCGCCTCGCCGGCCGGGGCGGCGGTCGGAATGACGGGCGGCGCGATGGGCGGCTGCGCCTGCGCGGTCAGGAGCGGTGGCGGCGCGGCGTTGGTGGCCGGCAACACGGCCGCGCGGTTGGTCATCTGGAAGATGGCGTTCGACTGCGCGGGCGTGAGCGCGGGAGGCGACGGCTTCGCAACGGCGGCCAGCACGGACGCGGCCGGGGCCGGGGCCGGCGCGGTGGCATGGGCGGGCGGGCGGGAGAAACCGCCGTTGCCCAAGGCCCAGCCCAGCAGCCCGCCCGCCGCGATGGCCAGCCCCAGCCACAACCACGGGATCGGACGCGACGGCGGCGGGAGGGAGGCGGGGGCAGGTTTTGCTGGCTTCGGCATGGAACGATTAAGCCAAAGCCAGCGGGGGATGCCATCCGTTTTTCACCGGAGCCGGCGCGACGCCCAACCGGAACGATGCGGTTGGAGTGGGGAGCGCGCCCGCCCCGGGCGCAGCGAACCGCGCCCTCGCGGTTCGCCCGACGCGGAGGAACACCCACACCGTTTAGTTGCTTTGTGAATGCCCGAGTTCGCCGCGAGGGCGCGGCGAACAGCAGCCGAGGCGGCTGCGGTCCCCCGATCCGGCAACTGCATGGTTGTGGCTCAGAGCTTGTTGGACATCTCCGGCAGCTCGATCCGGCCCTTCACGCCGAAGCGGAAGGTCAGCATCAGGCTGTTCAGCGCGTAGGTGAACTCCTCCTTGTCCGCCGCGCTGGTGAGCAGGTGGAACTCCATGACCCCGGCGGGCGTGGGAATGAAGGCGAGGCGGCTTTGCAGCGGGAACCCCCCGGCGTTGCGCCAGCCGAAGTCGAAGGCCGGGCCGGGCGAACCGCCGGCGGTGAGGCTGTGTTCCTCGGTGATGCGCGCGTCGGGATGCCGGGCGAGCAGCAGGTCGCGGAACACGGCCGGCTTCAGCTCCCCCGTGGCCTTGTCCACCGCGTTCGTCGGCGGGTCGAACAGGCGCACGGTGATGGAGCACTTGTCCTCGCGCTCGACGGCGCGGAGCTGGCGGGCGGCCTCGTCGAGGCGGATCAGGTAGCCCTTGGGCACGATGAAGGCGAACTGGTTCGTGCCGAGCGTGGCCACCGCCCGGAAATAATGCCCGATGCCCTCCACCTCGTGGCGGGTGGTGACGACCGAATACGCGGGGGCGTTGGTGGGCGCGGCGGTCTGCGCGACCGCCCGGCCAACGGGCAGGAGCAGCAGGAAACCCAGCAGGCAGACAGGCAGTTTAGAACGAAGCCACATAGTTTGTCCGGTTTGGCGGCGCGGCGGCCCAGGCACCGCGGATGAGCACGCGCAGCTCCGGCGAGCCGGGCGGCATCTTGGTCGAGTCGAGGAAGTTGGGGTCGAAGTTGAAGTTGCGATTGGGGGCGGAGTAATAGACGCCGGGATTCTGGAACGGGGCGGTGGCGCGCGCGCTGTTGAACAAATTCACGAGGGAGCCGTTGAGCGTGAGCGTGTCCCCGCTCCAGGCCTCCAAGAGCCGGGGAAAATTCACCACGCCGCCGCTCCGCGGACTGGTGCCGGTGGCCCCCCCGGCATAGACCACGCCTGCCAGCAGAGCGCCGTTGACGGTGGTGCTGGTGGCGTTGCGCGAGGTGTAGGAGGAAGCGCTGGCGGCGTCGCTCCAACTGCCGGAGAGGATCGTCAACGCGTCCGCGACCAGCGAGGCCGGCCGCGTGGAGGTGGTATTGGTGGTGCCGAGGTGCGCATTGTTGGAGCAGTTAAAATGGCCCTTGACGTAGAGCGGGTTGACGGTGGCCAGCGTCAGGCCGCGCGTGGGCAGGGTCTGCCCGTTGATGAGGCGCACGGCGGTCTTCTGGCTGGTGGTCGTGCTGCGGTTGTCGGCCACATAGACGATGTTGGGCGAATTGCCCGCCCCCAGCTTGGCCGCGACGTAGGAATTGGTGGCTGCCCAGGTGCGGAACTTGGTGATGTCCAGCTCGGTGGCCCGCATGGTCTTGCCCTCGCGCTGGTCAGTGAAGGAGGTGTTCGTGGCGATGAAGTATTTGGCCGCGTTCCACGGCACCGTGACCGGGGCGGCGTCAAAGGGGGTCTTGACCTTGACGGTGACGGTGGTGTTGCTCACCAGGATGAGCATCTCGGCCTTGTTGTAGAAGCGCTGCTGCCCCATCGCGGAACTCATGGACTCGCCGGCGGGCGGGATATTGATGACCTCGCGAACGGCGGCAGCGGTGTTATTGGTGCCAATGGGCAGCGTCAGCGCGCTGGTGTTGCTGGTCACGGTGCCGCCGTAGGTGATGGAGCCGGTAAAATTGGCCATCGAATAGCCGCCCCACGCCTTCTTGCCGATGGTGCCGGTGGCGGTGACGTTCTCGCGCAGATCCAGCGAGGCGGAGGAACCGAGATAGATGTTGCTGTTGGCATGGACACGCCCGCGCACCACGAGCGGCGCGGCCCAGGTGAACTCCAGCAGGCTGTTGTAGTAGATCGCGAACTGAAACACCGGGATGGAGGCGAGCTGGAGATCCTGCTGCACGGCGTTGGTCAACGGGAAGCGGCCCGTGGTCTGCCGCGCGTTCGACACGACGCGGTAGTTCGACACGAACCCGCGCAAGCCGGCGTAGGGGCCGCTCAGGTTGGTGTAAATCTGCGTCTGCGTGCGGTTCACGTAGTTCTGGCCGGCCGTGCCGGCTCCGTTGGAGAACTGAAAGGCGCTCCAGTAGGAGCTTTGGCCGTAGGTGGGCACGTTCGTGCGATACGAGTTGAGATTCGCAAACACCGTCGCCTCTCCGCTCGCCTTGTAGTCGTGCATCAGGCGCGACACGATGCGCTCCGTGGAGGCCTCGGCCGCGAAGAGCGTCGTGGTCATCTGGTTGCTGCGCTCGTTCATCAGCGCCGTCTGCGACGCCCAGTTCATGGTGCCCGTGAGCACGGTCAGGCCGATGGCGGCGAAGACCATGACCATCACCAGCGCGTAGCCGGCGGGGCGGGGCGGGCGGGGGTGGGCAATGGTTTTCATGGCAGCTTATTGCAGGATGCGGCGCGTGATGCGCGACTGAAGCTGGTAATACTCGTAGTAGTTGTTGGACCCCACCTTCGTCACCGGATAGGTGAGCTGGTAGAACTGGAGCCGGACGTTGAGGGTGGAGTTCCCGCTGTCCGCGGTGAGCGTGTTGCCGAGGTGATCCTCCTTCGAGAAGATTACAGCATTGGTGACGTAGGAGGCGATGACCTGGGGCGTGCTGTTGCTGGACGTGACGCGGCGCAGCTCGCCGGTGTTGGTCTGGTAGTAGTAGCGGATCCACCAGTTCTGGTTGGTCGTGGGGTAAATCTGAATCCCCCGGCCCTGCTGCGCGACGCCATTGGTGACGGCCGCGAACGAGGTGGCGGTGCCGTTGCCGACCCGGATCGTCGTCGACGCGCGAATCTCGTCCTGCAGCTTGCCAAACGCCTTCCGGGCCGAGTCCGACGCGCCGAGCTTCGCCGCCGCGAACTGCATCAATTTGCCCCCCATCAGGTGGCTGTAAACCACCCCGCCCAGCACCACGATCATCAGCGACGCAGTGATGAGCAGCTCCGTCAGCGTCGTGGCCCGCTGGCGGCGGCCGGGCGAACCGAAAATGCCGGTCAGAATTCTCATCTCAGGCGTCGGGTGAACGGTAGGTGACCACGGTGTTCGTGAAGACCCGCTTGGTCGTCGGGAAGCGCCAGGTGCAATCCACCCGGATCATCCGCAACTGCGGGGCGGCGGCGGAAATGGTCGTGATGGTTGTGATGTTCGTCCCGTAGAACGCGTTGGTCCCCACCACGGGAATGTCCAGCAGCACGACCTGCTGCGGGAAGTTCGCCGCCACAAGCTGGTCCACGCCCGTCTCCGTGTCCCACCGGCACGCGCGCGTCTGCTCCAGCCGCTGCGTCGCCGCCGCGTGCGCCGCCAGCGAGTAGCCGGACCACTCGGCCCGCTGGCTGGATTGCGTGTAGCCGTAGATGATGCCTGCCACCGTCATGAGGGCGATGGCGGCGGCCATGCCCACTTCCGCCAGCGTGAAGCCTGCCGTGGCCGCGCGGCGGGAGCCGCTCGTTGCCGGGCTGAGGTTGGGAAGTTTCATGCGGTGCTTCGGCGATAGATTCGCCAAGCTTGATAGAGCCAAAAGGGTGCCAAGTCAAACTTTGTTAGGGCCGTTAGGC
>Ga0172376_10002717_pt1 | contig 21425 bp, 6 predicted proteins | sample Lak35m_FD_121114 | JGI IMG/M metagenome (GOLD analysis project Ga0172376, IMG submission 121114) | Freshwater microbial communities from Kabuno Bay, South-Kivu, Congo - kab_092012_35m | ecosystem: Environmental > Aquatic > Freshwater > Lake | place: Democratic Republic of the Congo: South-Kivu... | reverse complement strand
TTCCACCACCACCTGCACCAATGATTATAACCGGAGCATTAACGGTACTGGGAACCAAGGCTTCCGAAAGATTAATAATCTCAATATTATTTATCCTCAATGTATCCTGAGCGTCCGCATTGGTTGCAGTAAAACAAACCTGAAACAAAGTATTTGCAGCAGGAATAGTAATACCTTTCAACTGATCATCAAACCAGGCCATATTTAATTTGGCAGATTTATTATCAGCAGCAACGACATTGGCAAAGGCTCCTGAAAGGCCAGATGCAGCGGGATGAAAGCCCTGAACTTTGCTGTAGGTTAGTTTTTGAGGATTATAATTTAGTGTTAACTGAACACCAATCAGATTGGTAAAATTAGTTACCGTAACATTAGAACAGAAAGCCGCTCCCTTGGCTACGGTAGTATCTTTTATAGCGATGGTTAAGGTTTGGGAGAATAAGGATTGACTGAAAATCAAAAACCCCAAAAAAAGAACCCGGCTAAATGTTAATTTCATAAGAATCGGTTTTGGAATGAATGCTTAAATAAAAATGCGGCAACACAGCATCAATTTGCCGGCATATATATGATTTGTTGATTTGACTGAAAAATTCCCTGTTTAATCTGCAGATTATAATAACCCTTCGCAGGGAAATCAGTAACAGGAATTTGTAAATACTGCGTACCAGTGCCAATCCTATTCAACCATTTTTTTATGATACTACCCTTTACATCTGTTAATGTATATTCCACCGTACCCGGAATAGAAGAGAACCAGTTTACGGAAACTTCACCTGTGGATACCGGATTTGGATAAACCTTTTCAATCCGAAGCTGATCAGGGTCTATGCCTGGAGCAGAAGAGGTAGCACCCATTTTCAAAACCACAAAACCATCTACATAGAAAGCGGTAACTGCCTTATAGGAGCTGTCTGCTGTTTCTCTGATATTAGTTGGCGTATCTACGAAGGTAATGGGAGATTTTAAGCCTCTTAATCCTTTAACTTTGAAATAAAGTGAAAACAGGACTTTTTTATCAGGCAGGGTTATGCCTTTTAATGATTCATCAAACCATTGAAAGCTTAAGACCCCTTTTGATTTTGAAACTAATCCAAAATGATCATCTAATTTTAAGGGAAGCCCAAAATTACCTACACTATCCAGGCTAAGCAGGGTTGAATCCCATGCCACATTAAATTGAGTACCCACTATAAACTTAAAATTACTAACCTGAATATCAGCCCGGTACACATCAACATTTGCCAGGATAGAATCCTTTGGCGCCCAGAAAGAAACCGATTGGGCATTTACCCCAGCATTAAAAAAACAAACTAAAAAAACAAAAAGAGATAAAAACCTGCGCATTTTCAAAATTTTAAATTTTACAATGGACCAAAACCAATACAAAATTAAGGATTTATGTTAAAAAAAGGACCATTTGTTAATCATTCCAATTTGACCATTTTCAGCGTCTTATTAAATGCTGCCGATTCAAAAGTAAAATAATAAATACCTGGCGAGTGGAAGGTATTTTTCTCAAATTCCAGAACATGCTCGCCGGCATCAAATAATTGATTTGATACTACTATAATTTTTCCTGTAACATCAGAAATCTTCCAGTTAACCTTACTTTTTGCGGGTATCTGAAAGAATATCCTGGTATTTTCCTTAAAAGGATTAGGAAAATTAGGTTGAATGTCAGTGTATTCAATATTTTTCTTCTTTTCAATCCAATTTAATCCTAAACGGAATAATTCATTGTTTATATATGCTTCAGGTGACATAAATCTTGAATTTAATGAAATAGCCTCTTTGAGTATTACTTTTTTCCTGGCCTGAAGTACCAATGTACTTAATAAAGTATCAGAAACAGATCCGTTCCAGCTTGCCGTAATTAATCCATCTTTTGGGAATAGTCCAAAAAATTCTTTGGAAGCTAAGCCTTGTTTCATATCTATCCAATCAAATGCATTTTCATCATATTGAAGGGCAAACTGGAAACCTTCTACTCCTTTTGTATTTTTTAACAAGATGGGAATCTCTACAATCTCACCTGCTTCGACCACATCATTTTCAATATTCAGATGCCATTCCCCCATTTCTTCACCACTTCTTATTCCCGGGGTTACCGGACCATTTATTTGCGCTGAACCGTTTACATCTCCAACTTTGATACCAATGAAATCCGCTCTTTTATGGCCATCGATGGGATTAAATGAAATCTCCTCAGGAAAAACTGTTTTCCAGGGATTATTTGGATCTGGAAATACAAAAGAAGTTGGTACAAATCGCCAGCTTTCATTAAATTGAAAGGTTAAATCTACTCCCAGAATTAATTTTCTAAGTTGAATTAAATCAATGGTGCTCAATGTTTTAGAATTATTAACATCTGCCGCAATGATTTTGTAAGGCGAATCAAAAGGTTGTACATTTAAGATATGTTTACTTATCAACACGAGGTCAAAAGTAGTTATACCATTTAAAAATCCTTTATTAAGAGAAGGTTTGACTGTATAATTTCTATTCAGGACAAGGGATGGTATTGAATATCTGCCGTCGATTGCGGTATTAACAGTAGCATTTGCTGTACCCGATAATTTCACTGAAACGCCTTCCAGTCGAGCCTGATTTTCATTCGTGATGACCCCTGATATAGATGCAGAACCACTTCCCTTGCAAATATTGATATTATCCTCCACATTAATATAGGTGGTACAATAATTATGATTCCCCTTTTTATCCCAACCGTGAATTTCAACAAAAACAAGATCTGCTGTGTCTGAACACATTAAGGTAATAGAAGTTGAATCACGGTTAAAAGGTTCTCCAACCCGGTTAATTGAGTAATGTGTAATCTGGTTTTGTTTATTATTTTGTGCATTGACTGCGCCTTGGCCATTACAATCAAAAACGGCAGCACTTATGAAATCTGATGCCCATACCACCATCATTCCTTCCCCGTTAGCACCGGGCATCAATCCGGTAACCACTCCATTCAAACATAAAGGAGGTGTAGCTATTTTATCGGCCACAACAAATGGAATCCTGCTTACCGCAACATTACCACAACCATCTCTGACTGACACAATCAGATCATGTTTTCCTTCAGGCAGATTTTTAAGCCTAACACTTCCTGTTGCCAGTGAATCTGTTGTCATACCTGTATTAGCTGTTAAAGTCCAGTCAGACTGGAAGGTGACTGGGGCTGCTACAGCATTTCCCTGGTTTAAAGCAACACTCACAGCTGTAATGGTAAGATTACTTGGACATACATCTGCTGCTTTAAATCTGACATCCACGTTAGCCAGACATGTATTCGGAAAGGTGGGGAAAGTATCTGGAACCGGCACATTTACAATAGGAGGTGTTGAATCAAATATTTTGACAATCTGGGTATATTGATATGAAAAGGCAGGTGTAGAGTCTCTGGAGAAAGTTGGCCAAATCGGATTTGGCAGAAAACAGGATTTATTATCATTTTTAAATGTAAAAGGCGTTCCCAGGGGTTTTGGTGAATTATCCTGTGTAGCAGGAAATACCCTTTCTCGGTAATTGAAGGAAGAGTAATTGGTTGGCACCCTATCCTTAGAAATAAAAAACTCTTCCACCCCATTTGTTCCTGGAGAGGTACCCCTGGTAAAGGTTGTATTATTTAGCTCCCTGTCTCTCACCAGCAGATAAAAACCAGTACCTTCCGCCACATCATAGGTACCATTAAACTGACCATCCCGATTTTGATCAAAACTACGGGGAATTACCTGCGTAAATTTGGCAGGATCCAGCGTATTGGGACAAGAACTGGCCCATTCCCCCATTTCACACCAGTTTATGACCGTATAAGTCCTGTATTCCTTTGAACATACATTGGTTTCACTGCTATCGGCAGCAAATTTAGTAATAGATAAGTTAACCGCCAGAATATCGCAGGCAACCTCATAAGTTTCCATCACTGGAATAGCAGTAGGTACCTGACAATTCAGATTTATATCTGCGGGAAAAAGGATATCATATTCGTGAACTGGCAGGACCCTTACTCTTTGAGTGCATAAATTAGTGCGTACCACCTGGCCTTTAATTGTTTTTACGGCCACCCATTTTCTGGTATAAAAACCAGCGCCACAAGTCAGGCTTGAGTCTAGGGAATATTCTACAGTACCCGAACATTCCAATCCGCCTATGACTGGGGTACCAAAACGGGCATTTGCAGTTTTTACATCATACAGAATAAATCGATCTTCGGGTTTATTACAATAAAAGAAAGATTCAGCAGGTGCCTGGCAAAAAGGGGTGGTTTTGTCTTCTATGTTCAACATTAACCAACAAAAGGAAGAATTTCCCTGAATATCGGTACCATGTAATTCCACCATAACAGGATTAAATACATCACAACAATAAAACTCAGCAAAATCAACAAGTGGCGTGTAGTAATTACCTGCCATATTCCCTGAGGTTATTAAGGTAAAATGCTCCCTGATATCCCCGTCCTGATCAAGATCATATTTGGTGTTTGTCAGGAAATTATCCAGACACGATGCTTCTACGGTTCTCCTCATTTTTAACTGGGCCACCGTACAGTTATCCCTCGAACCTTCATTGATATCATTGATAGATATTTTTGCATAAGATAAACCCTCATTTACGCCATCATAATAACTGCTTCCAGTAGGGGTAGTTAGTGTAACATTCAGTTGATTGTCACAAATCATGGTTGGGGGTACTCTATCCACTACATTAAAATAAAAGGTATCACGGGTAAGATTTTGACAATTATCATAAACATCCATAATCAGCCGGTGACGACCATACGTTATGCCTGTATAAAAGGTTTTACCATTTCTGACAACGGCAGGATAAACACCATCAAACCAGGTAGTGCTGGGTTGTGGAAAACCGTTGGTAACCCGATCCAATGATTGAATTCTATAGCCGAACGTTAATCTTGTTGCACAATTATCTGTAATTTTCATACCGTATAATAAAGCCAGATTTGTGGTATCAACATTTAATTCCGCTTCGCAGGATACGGGACTTGTTGAAATATCAACGGTATCTTTAATGGTAGTTATGACAGGTTTTTCAATATCATAAGCTTTAATCATCATGGTATCTTTAAACCGATTACCGGTACACCAGTCCCATACTTCAACCTGAACAAAAACCTTTTCACCTGATTGACAAACGGGAATGGTATTTTTTACAACGGAGGTGGTGTAAGCACAGGTGAGATCAAATAAACTCACATCTCTTCCCGTTCTTGGATGAACCGCTCTGTAATTAGCTTTAATAACGCTATCGACACCTCCTTGAATTTGGGAAGAGGAACAAACATTATAAATCAGTGTATCTCTGGACGGAGGGGGTAAAAACAGAGCAGATGATGGTCTTTTAAACCTAATAATCTGATTAATTATGGTATCGTTTGAACGGGCATCAATAGCCTGAAAAGATCTTCTTAATGTTGCAAAAATACTATCAGACTGACAATTTGTGTTTGACAGATTATCGGTTACTTTGATTTGAATCTGTCCCCCACATAAATCTGTGAAAACTGGCATACCCATATAATACCGATAGCCGGGGACCCGCCAGCTACCATCTACATTATTAACCAGATTCACATCGTTGCACCATAAATCTATCGTATCAATGAGCGCGAATGCAGCAGCATTTAGCACAGGCGGCGCATCATCTGTTGCGGAAATTGTACCTTGACATACCACCAGCGTACCCTTGAAAACCCCGTAAGACCAGCCTACACCCTGAGGACTAATGCCGTCGATGATATTATTATTATTTGAATTTAAATCTGCAATTTTCAGCACCATTCCTGTAGTATCACAAGAGCCAGGGGTATTTCCTGCATTAGGAAAAATATTTTTCAGAAAAAGAGGAAACTGGCAATTATCATTCAGGGAAACATTCAAATTGGTACAACCACATGGGTTATTCTGACCGCTTAACTGTAAACCACTCAATAGAAATATCCCAAAGAATAGCCATACAAAGGGAATCCTCACCGGCATCCCTAATATGGGCCTTTGCTTAATTAAAATGGCGTTAGAATTTGTATTCATTTCGTATCATATATATTTTCAGTTCTGATAGTCAACTCAAAAAGCATACCATTTTTTAATAATACCTGGTAGAATTATAAATAAACTATCAGTAAGGTTTCCACACTCACCGATACACACATACCGAAAAACGAAACAAGGTCAATAAATCAACCAAATCACCTAATGAATAGGCATATTTTTTGAGAGAGAGATTAAATATATCAGCAATTGCCAGCAAAGCATTTATTTATGAACGCGAGAAAAAAATTAAAATTTTCTTTACATTCAAAAAAATACTTCATGCAAATATATAAATAGAAATAATATACAACTTAAAATAAATGTAATTTTTACAAATTTATTTTTATCATACTTTGAAAATCAAATAAATAAAGGCATTTTTAAAAGGGATAATATCAGATAGATGCAGCTAAGAAAGCTGCTTCCCTGATGGCCTTTTTGGCATCCAGTTCTCTTGCCTCCTTTACACCACCTATCCAATGGATTTTACCTTGAAAATCTGGAATCTTAAAGGATTTATCAAAAACGGGTTGTTGACCGGCACAGATAACAATCTGATCAACATCCAGGCATTCCCTTTGTCCGTTTTGCTTTTTAATAAGTAGCCCCTGGTCATCGATTTTCTCATAGGAAACACCCGATATGAAATTGACGCCCCTTTTTTGCAATTCTTTTTTATGTATCCAACCTGTAGTTTTACCCAATGAATTACCCGGTTTTCCTTCTTTTCTTTGAAGGAGAAAAATTTGTCGTTCCATCCTCTCCTTTGGTTTTACATTTAATAATCCACCTGGTACGGAAAAAGTAGCATCGACATTCCATGAAGTTAAAAAGGTATCTGTCGTATAGGCATTTTCATGAGCCAGGAAAGAAGCTACATCGAAACCCACGCCGCCTGCACCAATAATAGCTATTTTATTTCCTTTGGACACCTTACCCGAAATTAAATCGGCATAAGAAACGACCATTTGATGATCAATGCCCGGAATATTAAAAATCTCCCTGGGTTTTACTCCTGCTGATAAAATAATCTCCTCAAATCCTTCTTTTTGAACAGCATTAAAATCGAATGGCGTATTAAGGTATAAGTTTACCTTATGTAGTGTCAGCTGTACCTTAAAATAGCGCAACGTTTCTCTAAACTCTTCTTTTCCGGGTATTTGGGCAGCTAATCTGAATTGACCGCCAATTTCCATATCTTTTTCAAAAAGATGCACTTCATGTCCGCGCCCGGCAGCATGAATAGCAAAGGTCAGCCCTGCAGGGCCAGCACCAATAACCGCCAGTTTCTTACTTTTAAATGCTTTATTAAAATGTAGGCTTGTTTCTGAACAAGCCCTTGGATTTACCAGACAACCGGCGGGTTTACCATCAAACACATGATCCAGACAAGCCTGATTACAGGCGATACATGTATTTATCTCATTTACACGTCCGCTGGCTGCTTTTAACGGCCATTCAGGATCTGCTAAAAATGGGCGTGCCATTGAGATCATATCTGCTTGTCCACTTGAGATAATCCTTTCCGCCTCATCAGGCATATTTATCCGGTTGGTGGCTATAACAGGGATTACCACTTCCTTTTTTAAAGCTGCAGTTAACCAGGTAAATGCACCTCTTGGCACCTGAGTGGCAATGGTTGGTACCCTGGCCTCATGCCAGCCAATACCTGAATTGAATATATTAATTCCTTCTTTTTCCAATTCCTTTGCCAGTAAAACAATTTCTGACCAGGAAGAACCATTTGGAATTAAATCGATCAGGGACAATCTAAAAATAAGGATAAAATCGGGTCCGACCGCTTTTCTTACCTTTCTTACTATTTCCAGTGGAAATTGAATCCTGTTTTCATAGGCACCACCCCATTTATCTTTTCGCTGATTTGTATGTAAAACCAGAAACTGATTGATGAGGTAGCCTTCTGACCCCATTATTTCAACACCATCATAACCAGCGTCCTGAGCCAATCGCGCTGAATGGGCAAAATCGTTTATAGTATTTCGAATAGATGATTCTCTTAAAGCCCAGGGTTTAAAAGGACTTATTGGAGATTTAATAGCCGAAGGGGCTACACAAATAGGATGATAACCGTATCTTCCTGAATGAAGTATCTGCATACATATTTTTCCATCATTTGCATGAACGGCCTCCGTAATAAGCTGATGATCAGATACTGAGCGTTTGCTGCTAAGTCTTGCGGAAAATGGAGCTACCCATCCAGCTCTGTTTGGTGCTATTCCCCCAGTAACCATTAATCCTGCACCGCCGGCGGCCCTTTCTCCAAAGTAAGCTGCTAATTGCTTAAATCCGTTTTTCGCTTCTTCCAATCCAGTATGCATAGAACCCATTAGAATTCTATTTTTAAGTTTGGTGAAGCCTAAATCTAACGGCTCAAAAAGGTGGGGAAAATGTGTAGCATTCATAAGTAGCGAAATTTCGCTCTAAAATGCATTTTATTTTTGCAGCATCCAAACTTTACCCGCTTTTTTATGTCCTGAATCTGTCCTTATTTCATAAAAATAAATGCCGCTATGAGACAATCTGTCTCCGGAAATTATCCAGCTTCCCTTACCTGAAGGCATTAATCTTCTTTCTTCATAAATCAACTTTCCTGTCACATCGAAAAGGTGCATTACACCAAAAGTGGAGGTATCCAGCGTGTAAGGAATAATGGTCTCCGCAATAAATGGATTGGGTTGAGGGGGATAAGTATTGAAATCCTTAAATAAGTTAGGCAAGACAACCATATTCACATTCCCGGTTGATATATCTGATAAATAAACTTCCGGTGCCAGACCTTCCCTGGCAAATGTCAATACATCATGGATAAAACCAGCCTTTTTTGCTTTTAATTTAAGCGTAAACAATACCCTGTCCTTATCAAAAAAAGGAATATTAACACCTGCATAATTCCAGGAAACATGAATCACATCTGTGCCTTTCTCCCATTTTATATTGTCTTCAAAAAATTCGGGAAAGTTGGCAAACTGAATAGTTTCCAGATCAACTAAATCGGTATTAATTGAAAAAGAAAACTGAAATCCAGCCCAATTACCGCCATTTAAAAATTGAATGGGTATGTCAATAGGTTGACCTGAAATAAAATCCTTGTCACTGATAACTATAGAGGCAATATTAGGATCATTTGTTGGTGAATTGTACCAATTTCCATCAACATCACCTTTTTTGATTAAGTAATACTCCTTTACAGTGCCATAAGGATTACTTTCCAGGAATTTAACTGTACCCGGAAATTCACCCATGGAAGAAACGGAAGCATTTACATACTGCCACATATTTTCCTTTGAAAAATCAGTAGGATAACCAACTAATAATTTGCGTATCATTATTATATCAAGGGATGAAACAGATCCAGAGTTGTCCATATCAGCTGCAATCAGGGTGGGTATTGATTTTAGCTTATTAATACCAAGAATATGATGCTGGATTAAAATAATATCTTTTGTAGAAAGACCTGTTAGCAGACTGGCTGGTTCGGTCGCCAGTTTAAACTCGTAGGTATGGCAGGCTGATAGGTTTTTGACTGAAAAAGAACCTTTTTCATTTGTTGAATTCAACAACTGGTTGGAAAAATAAACCCCCATATTGGAAATGGGAGTTCCATTTACATTTTTGAAACTAAAAGATGCCTCCATGGCCATTTTATCGCAAATTTCAGGGTAAGTCACCTGGGAGAAAACCTGCGATTGCATCTTGTTAATACGCGTATTGGAGAGAACCAGATGATTGAATTTTACCTCCCTGATCAGTTTTTTATCCTCCTCGTTCAACACGGGATCTATTTCAAAATAAAAGCGGTCACCATCGCGTACATTGGTAAATGTGTAAGTCAGGAAATGAAACATCGTTTCTCCGAAAATGGTCCCATCCATTTTCTTCTCTGAGAGTAATGCCACCCACAAATCCACAGATTCAATATCCCGGTACAAAGATTCAAGTTTTCTTGTCAGCGTAATATTATCCGGATTGATTTCTCCAATTGTCTTATATGCAGGTAAATTTAATACCTTTCTAACATCATTGACACCGGGCAAACCCCGCTCTCTTCCTCTCTGAATATTGATGGCAGCCAGATCAAAACCACCCTGACCAGGTTTTCCAAATAAAAAATTCCGGATATCATCTACTATTTTTGAATCAAAACGTTGTTGAACCTGTGTCCCCATACCTTGTAAAAAAGACTCAATGCCACCTGCCTCCCTTAATGCTGACACTTTGAAGAAAACATCCCGTAATCTGAGATCAGTGCCATTTTGAAAAGGCGTACCGTCAGTATTCAATCTTCTGATTTTACCGCTTAACAACGTATGTCCAAGGCGAAAACCCGCACCGGTAAATTCGTTGCTAACCATAGGATTGACCTGCGCTTTATAACCATTATATACAGGTAATTTAACTCCAACCGAGGGCAGCCATTCGTAAAATAAAATTTGTTGTATGAATCCTCCAACTATTTTTCTGGCATACTGATAAATTTCCTCATCCGTCCAATTTGGATTTTTTGAACTTATTAAATCACATTGTCTGTTATGTTCCCTTACAAATAATGTATGTAGGGAGGCTAACAGCGGATTTTCATTAGCCCGGACATCACCTGCTACAAATAGCTTAGATTCCTCCCCAGTATCGTTTCCCATCTCGGGAGCAGACGGATCAACAGGTGAGTTAAATTCACCATCTATGGTATTATAGGGCATTAGATTCCCCTGCGAAACTTTTAATTTTCCTTTTTTAAAAGATCTTAACCAGCTGGCCCGCTTCAAATCAGAACCATAAACAGCAGAACCATCTATAAAAGAGGTAACCATATTAACATGCTGCCTTGGATTAGCGCCGGAAGTACCTGTCGATTTATCAAATAAATTTCTTTTCATTTGAATCACCGCATTGCCACTATCATTCGGGTCAAACCAGATATCACCGGGGGGAACGGCAATATCAAACCTTTCTGTATTGTTTGGCGTTAAACCGAATTCATGATCTATAAACTGTCCGAAAACCCAGCAAAAATCACTTAAATTGGTAGGGTCTTTAATGTCAATTTCATCTTGTGCAAAAATTTCATTACTAATCACCCTGCCACTAATTTTGCCTGTAAAGGGTTGAAAAATACCATCCTGATAATTGGCTTTTCCTATTCTTACTAAATTTGAACCCGCTGAACCCCAGGATGGATTAGCTAAATTATTAAAAGTACCGTCAATAGTTCTACATTTGTTAACCTCAGTTGATTGTGAAAAACCAGACGTAAGTAATAACCCATTGACTAAAATGAATAAAGTAAATGTGCGGTACATGGCAATGATTTTGAGCGTAGCAGGAAGATTACGGTTTAACTTTGCAAAAATACTATATTTTAATTTATAAATGTTCGAAATATTCCAATAAATACAGAGAAAAACGAGTTGCTGGCTTGAAAAATTCAGGTTGGTTCAATATAAAACTGTTTGATTTTTTAACCTGTTTTTATGGCAAAATGGTGTTTTTTATTCTTGTATATATTCCCGATTTGTGTAATGTCCCAAAGCATGAACACAGAGGGGAATCTGCATGAAAAAACGTTCATTTTTCAAGGCAAGGATATATTACTGGACAGTTTACCCTTGTTTTCATCAACCGTTATCGTCCATTCCATCAGTCCATACCGATTAATTCCCGATAGTCTTTATTATGTGGTCTCTGGAATGTTGATCTGGAAAAATAAGACATTCCTTATCATGGGTACACCCTTAATTATCCGGTACAGAACTTTTCCAACTGACTGGCAAATGGATAAAACCCCTGCATTTTTAATCGTTCCCGATTCTTCAGGAATGTATTTTTTATCGGGGAAACCAGAGATGGAATCCTTTTCTATGGCAAATGAATTCAGACGAATTGAATATAACGGCGGCTTCATGAGAGGATTGTCTGTTGGAAATCGTCAGGACCTGATCTTAAATTCTCAATTAAATTTGCAATTGAATGGAGAAATTGCTCCCGGATTTACCCTTCGGGCCGCTATCACCGATGAAAATTTGCCCATACAAGCTGCGGGAAATACCCTTCAGCTTCAGGAATTTGACAAAGTATATCTGACCCTGGAAAAAGACAGATTCCATTTTACCGCCGGAGATTTTGAAATTCAAAGGGAAAACAGCCGCTTCAATAATTATTACAAAAAAGTTCAAGGTTTATTACTCGCGTTTTATGATGCAGAAGGTAATTGGAAAACAACCAGTAGTGCCTCCTATTCCAGAGGCCAATTTCAGCGGATAAACCTAAATGTTTCCGAGGGGAATCAAGGACCTTACCGGCTTTCAACCCAACAAACAAATGCATTTACAGTTATTTTAGCCGGAACTGAAAAGGTTTTTATTAATGGAAAAAGAGCGGTCAGGGGAACTTCAGGTGATTATATCATGGATTATAACCGAGGGGAAATAACATTTACCACCAATCAATTAATCCTGAGGGAAAGTCGGGTGGTAGTTGAATATGAATATGCGAACACCAATCAAAACAGATCCATTATTACTTTTAATAGTCAGTATCAGGCAAAAAATACTACTTTTTTTATCCATGGTCTGAATCAACAGGAAAGCAAAACCAGTGCTGAATATAGAAATCTTGAAGGGGACCAGTTATTGTCATTAACAAAAACAGGTTACCAAACCGAGACTATTAATCTTCCTGGCTGGACCCTTTCCAATGATTCCGATCCGACCAGAACTTATTATGCCAGGATAGACACCCTCCTGCCCTGTGGGAAAAGAGATACTGTTTTTGCCTATACTTCTCCTGCAACTTCAGCTAAATATTTAGTCAAATTTGCCATACCTGCTTCTGGCAGAGGGAATTATAAACTGGCTGAAAATATTATTGGGAATGACCGAATATATGAATACATTGCCCCTGATCCCATTACCTGTCAGCCTTCAGGTCAATATGAACCGGTTATTTCACTGGATCTACCCGCCGCTAACAGGGTTTTAAATTTTGGTCAGGAAACCAGGATTTTTAATAAACTGGGCTGGCGGTCAGAAGTTGGATTCTCTCAAAATGAACAAAACAGATTTTCAAAAATAAAGAAGGGGGGCAATACGGGTTGGGCCAGCTGGAATGAATGGCATTGGATTCCTGCCAATCCTAAGGGTAAGTTCAATGCCTTGCTTAGTCATGAATTTATTAGTAAAAAGTATGCCTCCTTAGAACCAATCAGACCACCTGATTTCCTGAGAGACTGGGGGCTTACCAATCAAATGGGACAAACGGTATTACCAATTCATAACGAAAATACGGTTAAACTTAACCTGTCTTTTGACAATCAGAAAAGCTTGAAAATGGAATATCAGATAGCTCACTATCTTCGGATTGGATTCTTTAAAGGAATAAGGCAGCAATCAGGCATCTACTGGAACCAAAAAAATACTTCCCTTACCGGCTTATTTAATCAGGTTTCGGCCAGACTCGGAGAGGAAGTAACTTCTTTTTCAAGACCCACCTTACATTTCAGCCATTTTCTCAGAGAGAACAAAAAATGGCAAATCATCGGCCGTTTTGAAGGTGAGCGAAAAGTCCAGAAAAATCAACTGACTGACCTCTTAAATAACAGCAGTTTTGCTTTTCATGAAACCCAGTTTACCCTCAGATCATCAGAGCAAAAATCTAATTTTATAGCTATTCACCTTCAAAACAGATTGGATTTTACACCGGAAAAGGAAAAACTTCAGGCTGGATATATGGCCAGACTAATTAAAATAGAGGGAACGCATACCCTGGGCAAACAATTTAAAATCAAACAGCGCTGGCAATTCAGGACCTTATCAATCCTGAATCAGCCATTTGTGCAAAAAACTTCTAAAGGTGTTATTTTAGGCCAGTTACAAGCAGATGGTACCTTTTTGAAAGGATTAGTCCGAGGAAATATGGTTTATGAGAGAGGCAGTGGACAAGAACCCAGACTGGAATATAGTTATATAAAGGTAGCACCGGGCGAGGGCACCCATATATGGCTGGACTCCTTGTTTAATAAAGATGGCATTTTACAGCAACAGGAAATGATGCCGGCACCTTTCCAGGATCAGGCCGATTTCATTAGGGTAAATGCTTTAGGCAATCAATATTTACCTACCCGCTTTTTACATTTCAATCAATCCTTTTTAATTGATCCTTCGCGGTACAAAGGAAAATTAAATGCAAAATTAAAAAAATGGCAATGGAATTCAACCTGGAAAATGGACAGAAAAACTGCTGAGGAATATGGTCTTTCTGCATTTAATCCGTTTTTTTACCAACTCAATGATCCCAGTCTGGTTTCCCTGAGTTATCAACAAAAGAATGTGTTGTTCCTGAATAAGGGGAACAAATACTGGGACGTACAGATTGGCAATCAGCAACAGGTTCAGAAATGGTTGCAGGTAATCGGTTCCGAATTTCGGGAACAAAAGGAAATATTCTTAAAATGCCGTTGGAATCCAACGTCCCGATGGCTGGTCAGAGGCGAATTGGCTAAGGCTTCCAATATACAGGAAGCGGAGCGGTTTTCCGAAAAAAATTACCGGATGAACACCCATAAAAGGACGGCTTCTTTACAATTTATGCCTTCCATTTCCTTCAGATCAACCTTCCAGTATGCCCTGGAGAAAGGTAAACCACTCAATCAGGCAGAATCAACAGGTATGCTGAATAAAAGAGAATTCCTTTTTTCAGGCAGTTGGAATGCAAAAGAAGGTCAGGCCGTTCAAGGTCAGATATCCCGCATTTTTATTCAGTATAATGGCATGGCTTCAAGCCCTGCTACTTTTGCTTTGCTGCAAGGATTACAAATTGGGAATAACTGGCAATGGACGCTCCAGTTTGAGAAAATCTTAGGTAAAAATCTTAGACTACAATGCAAATACCAGGGTCGAAAAGCAGGAAACGGTCCTAATTATCATATAGGTAATATACAGCTTGGTGCTACTTTTTAACATCATATCAATAAGGTTCTTATTTTTGTATTATAAAGACCACCCGAAAATAATTTTTATGCTTTATTTACGTACTCCCCTTTCCATTTTATTCCTTTTTTCCCTGCATTTTATGACTGCTCAATCCTACTGGAAAAGTCATTGGGTGAACCAGCATACTCATTTGCAATCGCTAAAAACAGATGAAGGGAGAAGGTGGTCCTGCGATTTCAGCGCCCTACAAAAAGTCTTTTCAAATAAAGAAAAAATATCTGTTGAAATTCCTCAGCCAGATGGCCGGTTCATTTCCTTTGAATTAAAGGAAGAACAGGTTATGGCAAGGGAATTGTCTGCAAAATATCCTGATATCCGCGCCTACTCCGGCACGGCCGTTCAGGATAAACAGATGACCCTCCGTCTGGAAATGAATACGCATCAACTTTTTGCTGCCATCAGAAAGGGTTCGGAAATATGGTACATTGAACCTGATCCAATAAATGCCCATCTTTTTCTGGTGTATGCAGCCAGCAATAGCATCAGCACCTCGACATCTTCCCTGAAATGTGAAGCCGAAGCAAGAAGCCTGGAAGAAATGGTCCGGAATCAAACAGGAGCCGCAAGCTTTGGAAGTATGCTCAGAAATGGAACGGTAACCTTAAAGAAGTATAGGTTTGCCCTTTCCTGTACGGCTGAATATGCAAAATATAAAGGAGGAACAACAGAATCAGTTTTAACCAGTTTTGTCACATCGGTAAACCGGATCAATCAGATTTTATTAAGAGAAGCAGCCATTCAACTAGAACTGATTGCTAAAAATGATTCCCTTATTTTTTTTGATGCTGAAAAAGATCCTTTTCCGGAACCTAACAATCTTACACAATTATTAAATCAAAACGGGGCTGTTATCAATAGCATAGTTGGGGCAAACAGTTATGATATCGGCCATATTTTCACTTCAGGATGCAATGGGGGGGTTGTAGGAATTGCCACACTGGGGAACGTATGTTCTGCTGGAAAAGCAAGAGGAGTGACTTGTCATTATTCAGCTAATTTGATAAATATTGCAGTCAATGTTTTTGCTCATGAATTGGGACATCAATTTTCTTGTTCTCATTCATTCAACAGCTGTTCCGGCAATCGGGACAATGTTTCTCCGGCCGATGGTTTCGAGCCAGGCGGTGGTTCAACCATTATGTCTTATGCCAGTGCCTGTGGAAGTGATAATTATCAGTTCAGCGCGGATGATTACTTTCACGGAGGTAGTCTGGATGACCTCATCCCATTTGTCCAAACAGGCGCTGGAGCAGGTTGTGGTACCAATATTCCGACACCCAATAATAAGCCTAACTTAACTCTACCCTATAAAAATGGGTTCTCCATTCCTGTATCTACCCCATTTAAATTAACGGCAACAGCAGTTGATGCTGATAAAGACAAATTAACCTATAATTGGGAGCAGATGGATTCAGGTCCAACTACCCCCTTAGGTGAACCAAAGAACAATGCTCCTCTTTTCCGTTCCTTTCCAGCAAAAGATGAACCTTTCCGCATTTTTCCAACCATGGCCAGTTTATTGACAGGAAGCATGTCCAGAGTAGAAATTTTACCTAATTATGCCAGAAATTTATCCTTTCGTTGCACAGTAAGAGATAATAACCCTCAGGGAGGAGCGGTGGAATGGAAAGATGTACAGTTCAAAGTAACGGATCAGGCCGGGCCCTTTATTGTAAATACCCCTGTAACCAAAGCTGTTGCAGGAGGGTTACTGAATGTCACCTGGCAGGTAGCTGGAACTAATAAATTACCTGTCAATTGTCAGTTTGTACATATCAGGTTATCCGTTGATAAAGGAGAGAGCTTTCCTTATGTGCTGGCCCTTAACACACCAAACGACGGAAATGCGTTGATTACACTTCCTTCTGTAATTTCACAAAACGCCAGGTTGTTGATCGAAGCGGCAGACAACATATTTTTCCAGTTATCCGACAAAGAATTCGTCATTGAAAATCCATCTAACCCTTTCTTTTCATGGAAAGTGGAACCCGCTGGAATACCTCTTCATTGTTTACCAAATAGTGCCACCTTCAGATTGACTACCAGTGGAATGCTGGGATTTGATTCAACGATGACTTTAGATCTAAAAAGTGGATTGCCCCCGGATGCCTCCTTTTCGTTTAGTAAAAATCCGGTTAAACCCGGAGATTCCGTTAGGTTAACGCTTTTTTTCAATGGGATAAGACGAGATACCCTGCCTTTGGTTATCACAGCCAAAACGTCAGGAGGAACCACGTATTTACAGGAAATTTATCTGCAGACCCTATCCACTGATTTCAGCGGATTAAGAACAATAAAACCATCAAATGGTCAGTCCGGAATTATCTTGTCCACCCCATTTGAATGGGCTACCATTCCAAATGCTTCTTCTTATGATTTTCAACTTTCTACTTCACCCCGATTTGGTCAAGAGGATATCATAAGCAGTTCTCAAGGTCTTAAAACAGGTAACTTCACCCCTACGCAATTTTTATCAGACAATCAGCTTTATTACTGGAGAGTCAGAGCCAGTAATGAATGTGTAAACGGGGAATGGACACCAGTAGCTACCTTCCACACGGCGGTAACTAAATGTGAAGCATCGAGAAATACCAATCTGCTGACCATCCCGGGTCAGGGAACACCTACAGTGGAGAGTTCTATTGTAATAAATGAAGAAGGAAATATAAAAGACATCAATATACCTTTAATCAGGGCCACTTTTGAATACGTAAGAAATTTAAGGGTTTCGCTGGTTAGTCCCAAAGGAACAGAAGTCATTCTTTTTGACCAGAAATGTGCCTTAACCAATAAATTTATTCTCGGTTTTGACGATGAATCTCCCAAGGATATTATCTGTCCGCCCGATGATGGCATTGTGTTCAAACCAAACCAGTCGCTGTCAGCATTCAAGGGAGAACCTCTTAAAGGTACCTGGATACTTCGATTTAAAGTCGTTAAGAGAGAGAGCATCACCCCCGGCTCCATTGAAAGCTGGAATATTGAATTTTGTTCTACAAGCTCTCCTGTGACTCCAGTTTTAGTGAAATCAGATACCTTATTGGTGAAATCAGGAGGAAGAAATGCAATCACACCCTTAAACCTGACCGTAAATAGTCCGGGAGTTGCCGATACCGCTTTACGATTTATCCTAACCAACCTTCCTGGTAATGGATTTCTTATCAGAAGAACTGATACCTTAAAGGTAGGACAGTTTTTTACTCAGGCAGAAATAAAAGCGGGACTGATATATTACATTAATACCAATAAAAACGCCGTGCAGGATGCCTTTGGCTATATCCTTTCCAATGGGATAGGCGGATTTATTCCACTCCATTATTTTCAGGTTAAAATTGATAATACCGTGGGATTTCAGGAAATTTTCTCTGAACTCAACTGTACTATTTTTCCAAATCCAACTACCGATTTGTTACAAATGGAATGGGAATCCTCCGGAAATCATCAGACCATGCTAAAAATCCATGATATGGCAGGGAAATTAATATTGAACCATATTTATCCTCCTATGCAACAAAGCATTCAGCTTGATTGCGCCCAGTGGCATAAAGGTTCCTACCTGATGACTTTACAACAAGCAAACAGACGTATTTCTAAGCTGTTTATAATCCATTGATGGTATGAAAATAAAGGTTGGTATTATATTTGGCGGTCATTCCAGGCAACGGGTAAAATCATTCCATGGCGCAACCTTTTTATATTTCCATTTGCCAGCCTACAGCGTCGATAAAGTGCTTATCTGGATAGATAAGGAAGGAAAATATTTTAGTGTTAATGATTCCTGTTTTTTACAAGGTGACCTGGAAAAAAATATTTCCAGTGAAATAGACCCCAAAACACTGGGTCAACAAATTCATATTGCCCTGGCCACCTTGGCATCCGATGATAATCAGATGGCGTTTCTGTTTGAAACCTTACAACAGTTAAATATTCCAAATAACCTCCATACCCTCTCCAGAAAATATGCGCTAAATCTGGAAAATTGGTGGCATGACCTTAAAATGTTTAATTTCAGGAGTCCTTCTTCAAGAGTATGCACTGTTTCCGAATGGGACCAAACCACAACAGAGGTATTTTCTGCTGAATTAAAAAGGGATTTAGGGGGGGTTATTCAAATCATCCCAATGCCATATTCAGCCAAAAATGCAGGAAGTTTCCTGATGTCTGATACAAAGGATGATATGATTCAGGAAAGAATGAATCGTTCATTTTTCAGAGACTGGATTAGTAAAGTTGATTGGCAAACCAGATCTGATTACGAAAAAACGGCTTGGGTAAACTGGTTATCGGATCCTTTGGAAGGACTTGATTTTCCTCTGTACCTGGTTGCAAAAAATATTGAAAAAACAATAATCAATAGTCCTCAGGATTTACCGGAAAGGATAGACCATATTTTTGCTGGCAGTGAATCTGATGAATATATCATAGGAATTGAACCCTTTCTGGAAAATACTTGTGTTCAGCTGGTCAGTATTCCAAATGGTATCCCTTTTCAATCTATGATATGGTATCATGAAGGTACATGGCACTGTTTACCTCCATTTTCAAGTAATGAATTATTAACAGGTAAACCCAACCTTGAATACTTTACAGCGCTTCAATCGGCCGGGATTTCAGCACAAATGATACAAATAGGTGAAAGTTTTCAGTTTAATTCTCCTCAGGTAATCTCTGGATTTGTAACTGCCTCCGGCAAATGTTATTCAATTGAAATTCAACCTTTCCTGGAAATAGCAGACGAAAAAAAATGGTTTGAACATTTGGGAATGATTGACCTGACGCCAACCTCATTTTTAGACATTATTTTACATCAAATAATTGGTTTCCAGGCATTTTCCGAAGGAATTGCAGGTAAAATTGCCCTTCAGTTGATGAATATCCTTACCGAAAAGAAAAATGAGTCCCCATTCGTTTTCCCAAACTCGATTATCCTTGATTCCACTGGAAATATCGATATATCACAATGGGCAGAAGCTTTAAGTTGGTATGAAAAATTAGCTGTTTCAAGTTCATTGGATGCCCCTATTATAGTTTCAGAAAACAATAGTCTTGGTCAATTATTTCATGTGGTACCAGCCAGATGGTTATATCTCGCCATTCAACACAAGGCAGAACAAGATGTTTTCTTTGAAAAAATCAGAAAACATTGCCCTAAGACAGATGTCCGGAAATTAAAAGAAAATGGGCATGTCATGATTCCCATAACTTGCGGAAAGGAAGCAGCACAAGGCCATCTTTTCCAATGTTTTGAAAGTGAAAAAATACCTTATTGGGGTCCAGGATCTTCTCTGGCGGGGGTGATTTATAAAAAAAGCACCCAGATGCAAACCCTGGAGCGAAATGGATTTAAAACCTTGCCCTCCCGGCAACTTTCAAACTGGTTGAAGGAGGGTTTCTCAAATGACGGTTATTACAGGTGTTCTGCAAATGAATATAATTACGATGAAAAACACCTGGTTCTGCAGGGCGAACACGAAATTAATGCCTTCCGACAATTTTTAACTGATTCCCCAAGACCAACAGAAACACAACGAAACCGTAAATACTGGAAGCATTTTTTTGAAGAGATTCAGGAGACAGATCGATTACAAACATTTATACAGGAACAGAAAAATAAAGATGAAATAATTTTTAGTTTCTTTTATTCTAAAAATGCAAATGAAATATTTGAACGTCGTTTTTTGACACCTGTTCATGTTGTTATTTCCGAAGATCAACAAATCGATTATCTTTTCACCTCCACGGAAAGCAAGCTGATTGAAAAACTTATATCTTGCGGGGAATCATTGACAGAACAACTGGAAAACGCCTTACAGGTATTGCACTTCAGTAGCCCCGGCTATATCAGATGTCATATCGACCTTTTTGAGGACTTAAGTTTTCACATCACTTTTAAAGAAATCAATCCATTATTTTCTGTCAGGAAAGAATGGATAGAGAAGCAATTGATAAATAATAACATCAGCTGGAATTCCATTATTGCTGAACAAAATGAATATGCAACCTTTAAAATTCCTACAGAAAATAAATTACCTTTTCATCATGTAAATTCGGACATTGTGATTGAAAATGCAGTAGTATGGGAAGAAAAACCTGATGAGGAAAGAGAAAAAAGAATAAACGAAGCCATGAATAACTTAACACCAACCCGTTTTTCAAAAAACGTAAACGATTATTTAACTGAAATCTGGCTGTTTTTGAAGTCCTGGTTTTTTATCAAAAATATCCTGGCCTTAGTTCTGGGCATTTTTGTTATGGTAAATCTTGTAAAAGGAGTATTATTCCTTTATACCAGACATGGCTCTGGTAAGGTTGTGATGGATTATGCCGGTATGAGATTTGAAACTGCCACTGAAAAAGCAAG
>Ga0172376_10002716_pt1 | contig 21435 bp, 23 predicted proteins | sample Lak35m_FD_121114 | JGI IMG/M metagenome (GOLD analysis project Ga0172376, IMG submission 121114) | Freshwater microbial communities from Kabuno Bay, South-Kivu, Congo - kab_092012_35m | ecosystem: Environmental > Aquatic > Freshwater > Lake | place: Democratic Republic of the Congo: South-Kivu... | reverse complement strand
TTATAGAAAAGTGTTTTATGAAAAAATGAATGTATACGCTATTGTAGGTATTGGGTTGGTAGATGCACTAGGACAAAGTAGATCCGAGAATTGGAAAAAATATATTTTAGGAAAAACTGCTGTCAGACCAATTTCTAATTTTAATCTAAATGACTACCCTATTATCAAAGTAACTCATGCAGCAGAGATTAATATAGATGAAATATCTGTAAACGAACATATATTAGACAATGAAAGACGTAGCCTTGATAGATATAGCCTAATCGGCTTCAGTGCTACAGTAGAGGCACTAAAAGAATGTAATATAGTTAATGCACAGAACACTGCTGTAATTTTTAGTTCTTTAGGCGGTAGTCAAATTACCACCTTAAATTGTACAAAAAATTTGTTAGCCAATAAGCGTTCAACCCCTAGACAATGTTTAGCCGCTCAACGAGATTCGCTAGTTGGTTTAATAAGTAGGAAATTTGGTTTTAATGGCGCAAATTTAAACATTACAAGTGCATGTGCTAGTGGTATAATTGGGTTGGACTATGCAACAAAATTATTACGTGACGACGACTATGATCAAGTTGTAGTTGGAGGCTGTGATGTTATGGTTGACCCTTTAGACATATATATGTTTCAATCTATAGGCGCTCTTGATACTAGGACCATACCAAAAAGTTCTCCCTTTGATATTAATAGAAACGGTTTTATTATGGGAGAAGGAGCGGCTGTATTTGTTATTAAGAAACTAGAAAAAGCATTATCAGATGGTGATAAAATTTTATCAATTATAAAAGGAATTGGATTCGCATCAGAAGCATACCACGATACAGCAGTTCATCCTGATGGGATTGGCGGAAGAATGAGTATAGACATAGCCTTAAAAAAAGCCAATTTGAAAAGAACTGATATTGATCTTATAGGATCTCATGCTACAAGTACTCCTAACGGAGATGAAATAGAATATAATATTCTTGCAGAGTATTTTCCTAATAAACCAGTAATGGCACTGAAAGCCAATATAGGGCACACGATGGCCGCTTGCTCGTTAGTTGAATTGGCTTATATGATAGAAAGTATGAATAATAGCACTATAGGACCTATTCCAACTTTACAAAACAGTTTAGGTGAGGAGATAAATTTGCCTAAAGAAAAAATAAACAGCACTTTCAATATTGGCTTAAAAACAAGTTTTGGGTTTGGTGGTAAAAGTGCTGCGGTTATTGTAGAAAAATATAATGCTAGTTGAAGATTTTAATATTAGACAGTTGAACGAAAATGATCGTGATGATTATGTCTCATTATTCAACAGCAATAACAAACTACTTACTTTGAAAAAGACAGAACTATTTTCTAAAGCTATGATAGATCAATTGGAAAAAGATTTAGTAATGAAAGAGAAAATGGTTATAGGTGCATTTTATAATAATGAATTGATGTGTTCTCACAGTGGTTATTTTCCAGAAAATTTGCAATATTGGTTTAGTCATAACCAATTTAGTAATTTTAAAAAAAACGATTTAAATAATTATAAATTAAGTATATTGGTATGGAGCAAATGTATCTATAAAATAATGGAATATGCAGAACACAATCAGTACTTTAGTTTTTATGCTAGAAGACCTATAAAACATCAACTTGCCCTTGAAAAAGTGCAAAAAAAATTAGCTGCTGAAGGTTTAATAGAAAATAAGTATAAATGCTTTTACGAGGCAATATATAAAGAAAATCAACCTTGCAGGTTCAGATTACATAGTTTTTACTTTCCAGAGTATAGGAAAACAGTCGAAATAGAAACAGTAATTTGTCTATACACATTAAAACAAGAAAATCGTTTAAAATTGTTAAACCTTAACTCTCAAAATGTTTAGAATAATTAATTCAATAACAACTATTCGAGACAGACTGTCTATGAATATAATCCCATTACATCAAGATATTAATTTTGTTGACGAAGGAAGCCAACGATTTATAGTCGGCGTAGGGGATTTAATTAGTAGTAATTTAGTAATTAGAAACTCCGTTTTTGCTGCATCTACAAATAAATCACTGCGGCTATGTAATTTTAACCAAAAGGCTAAAGGGATGGTTATCGAAATGCCTGGATATTGCTATACAGAACAAAGTGCGCTAACGATTGATCCGACAGTGCCGGGTAGTCTATCGTACATTAATGGGTGTAGTAATAGTAACTTAATCTCACCGCCTAGAAACGGTGAACCTTGTTTAAATTACCTATACTTTCCAGAAAATATTAATCAAACATTTCATACTCATCCTAGTATCAGGGTTGGATGTGTATTAACTGGAAAAGGTATAGCTGAAACATCTACTGGAGAATTTGAATTAAATATAGGCGATGTTTTTGTTCTAGATAGATTTACAAGACATAGATTTAAAACATTTAACAATACAATGAGTCTTATAGCTTTTCACCCTGATAGCGAGGATGGGCCAACAGATGAATTTAATCCTATGAAATCAAGAACTCATCTCTAAGATGTTCCAGACAATACAAGAAAATAATTCTTATTACATAGTAAATAATCGTCGCTTTTCTAATAAAATAGATGCTGTTCTTGCAGTTAATCTACATAAGCATAAAGTTGAATGGTATTTCAATGATATCGAATTTGCAAACATAAATTGGTATGATGAGCCTAATGACTCTTTAGACTCACTTTATGCACGTCGAGCCAAAGAGCTTAGAGAAAAGTTTGATTACTTAGTGGTATTTTGTAGTGGTGGTGCTGATAGTCGTAATGTTGCTCTGTCGTTTTTAGAAAATAACATACATATAGATGAGATAGTTGCATCAGCCCCACTTAGTGGTTTGAGTAATTTTCAGCATAACAATTTAGACACATCCCATACTAATACTATGAGTGAAACATATTATGCGCAAATTCCTTTTATAAAGGAGATAGAAAAAAAATATTCTAACGTAAAAATTACATTGCACGATTATTTTCAAGATATTTTAGCATTCAAAACGGATGACTGGTTATATAGGAGCGAAGACTGGATTCATCCATCTGGTATAGCTAGATATAGACTTGAGAGGCATAGTCATCTAGTTAAGCTAGCTGATGCAGGATTAAAAATAGGTTTTATATATGGAATAGATAAACCTATAATTGTCATTAAAGAATCAGAAATTTTTATGGTTTTCAGTGATCTAGCATTAAATGTGTCTAGGCCAGTTTTTGATAGAGATTATCCAAACGTTTGCAATGTGCCTTTTTATTGGGCAACTTCTTGTGCTACCATGTTAATCAAACAAGCCCATACGGTAGCAAGATCGGCAGTCAATAGGGATTGTCAAGTAAGTAAGTATGTAACTGATGTTAGTGTTCATAAACAATCTTCAGATTATCAAAATAGAAAAAGACATAGTAAGTATGAACGTAGTATTATTCCAATAATTTATCCAAAAACCTATAGGCCTGTTTTTCAAGCAGAAAAGCCTACAAAAATATTTTTAGGTGAACATGATCAGTGGTTTTATGATTTACATAAAAATACGAGAACTTTTGAAATGATAGCATCCGATACAAAGTACTTTTATGAATCAATTAATAGTATGTATTTAAATTCTAGTAAAACTGGAATATTAACTATGCTCAAGTTCTTTTATATAGGCACAGTAGATCATTTTAAAAAATTAGTTTCTAAGTAGTTTTATAATGTAATATGTCGGATCAAACTCCCACCATTTCTCGCCAAAGTTGACTCTATTTGGATGTGCATGATGATTATTGTGCCAACATTCTCCTTGTACAAATAAAAACAACCAAGGCATGTTTAGTCCATTGTCTATAGTTGTAAAGTTTTTGTAACCTAATAATTTACAATGGACTACGCTGGTTTGTATGCAGAAACTATGAAATGTTAAAAATACTGGTAGCCCTAAAAGGTATACATAAAGATCCTTATCTAATAAAAATATAGCTGTATGAAAAATTATAAACACCTTAGTTGAATTCTTATGGAAAAATATTACGTCTTTATCTTTTAACAAATCTGCTATACTTCTAATATTGATATCTTTTTCAGTAATTTTAAACATCCACAAAACATAACTATGCCAAAACCCGTTCTTAGGTGTGTGTGGATCTTTATCTTTATCTGCAAAACCATGATGTCCATACCGATGTAGGCCGGCCCAAACCAAAGGACTACCTTGGCCACCAATGGTGGCCAATAATAGCATTAAAAATCTTTTGTATCTGCTTGTATTATATCCACGATGAGAAAGCAGTCTGTGATAGCCCGCTTCTATGCCTATCATTTTTATTACAATAAAACTTAATAAGATGAGAAAATAATATGATATATCTGTTGAACTATGAAATAAGTTGTGTAGACAAAAAAATCCTGCAATGTTTATATAAACTATAACAAATAAGTTAGTGTTAGATAGAAAATTTTTCATAACTTGTTTCATAGCGTATATTTATTGTATGAAAATTACAAAGTTTTTCTTTGCCAACTAGATAATATTTTTTTATCTCCTTGATAGATTATTCTTTGCCAACAACTATCATCCGTTGGGTTCGGACAGGTAAGATAAAAATGTTTATCTTTTTGAAAATTTAAATTATGATTGTTTAAGTTAGTCATTAACCAATCTTGCCAGTTGCCTGTTTGCCTACTTATAAAAACAGTTTTCATATCCGTGTTCTTTTCTAACCATGCTATTTGATCCTTGGCACTGTTGATAATAGATAGACTTAATCTTCTTGGAAATCTTAATCTTTCGTAAGGTTTCCAAGTTCTATTTAAAATTCTAAAGCAATCTCTTGGCCAACAGTCTCTATAGGAGATACTTGAGCAAGCAACTGGTTTTTTATTTTCGAAACATATTGTAAATGCAACACAATATTTTAAAAAGTCTTTACTATAATTTGACCATAGTCTATGAGAACGATCGTTAAATTGTTTTTCTCTAAGTTCATCATATATCTTATCTAGTTCAGAATTTGTAAAAGGAGCCCACGTTATTATATTCATTATGCTAGTTTCATCCAATATATATTTTCTGTTCCCTTACCTGGCCATTCTAAAAATCCATGAGGTTTTATAGTAGAAGGATCTTTTACTGATTCATGCATACCGTATAGTAATCTTTTATACCCCAAGGTTTTTAAATGCTCACATATTGAATTTATTAATAATCTAGTTATTTTTGTATGACGATATTCTTTAACAACGTATATCCATGTCATTAATGGAACAGTGTCTTGAAAGATATAATCCCAAGTTATCATCCCACATATTTCCTGTTTAATTTCGGCAACTAATATCCTATTTCTTTCAATAGTATTTTCTAGCCATTCATCGGGATTATTTACATATATTAAAGTTTTATCATAGCTAAGTTTTTTTAAGACATCAAAGTCATAATGATTTGCAAATCTTATTTTAAGGTCATCAATATTCATAGTTTTTCAATAATACTCTTGTATTCTAATTTAAACTTGATCATACTAGGTAAGATATTGTATGTTAAAGGTTTAGTTCGTAATTCATCTAACTCTAGCCTGGTTATATTAAAAATGTCAAATAAAAGCCAACTAGTAAGTTTATTATGCTGAAGCAAAGTCTTATCTATTTCTCTAACTTTTTTATTGATTCGATTAGAGGTCCAATGGTTGTTATAAAATTCGCCTTTGTCATTTAATTTATATCCATATAGTCGGTAGTTTCGTGTAAATTCACTGTAGCCTCCACCGTCTTCTCTATTTAGATATAAATTTAATCCCACAAACTTATTCATTCCTAAAGTATTATTTGAGCACCATTCAACAGTAGTGTCTACGTCTTGTTCTGTTTCGTATGGCAGTCCTACAATAAAATTGTTCCAGATACTAACTTCTTCATTCCACAAGTTATAATACAGATGAGGTAAAAAATCTTTTCCATGTTTACCACTCCAACCTTTGCCTATTATAGAACTTGCCTTGGGATGGAAACTTTCTATACCAAAAAAACAACTTTTTAATCCTGATTCTAGAAGATAACTGCTACTATCTTTATTACTCCAAACTAAGTCCGCTCTTAAATATCCATTCCAGTTAATTTTATTTTGAAGCCTATTATTAATGCTAGCCAATGCTTTAATTTTTTCAATGTCTTCATTAACAGTGTCGTCTAAAAATAGGTAATGAGTAGTGCCAAAATTATCTAAGTTATATTTCATTTCATCTTCTATTAGATTAAAATGTCGTTGATATGTGTATTTTGGTTTACCTAAGTTATGATGAGAACAAAACTTACATTTAAATATGCATCCTCTACCTAATTCAATCGGTAATACCTCACCTGGTAATATACAATCTTCCCTAATGAAACGATGATCTAACTTTGTTATGTCAAAAGGTTTTATATAAGATTGGTCTTTATTAAGATTTTCATATATGTATTTTGTTAATTGATCTTCGGATTCTCCCACAAAAACTAAATCATATAGGTTTTTAAAAGATGGATTATTTGCCCTTGGTCCTCCAAGGATAACTTTAATACTGGGAAACTGTTCTTTAAATTGTAATATAGCATATTTGAGTGGGCATATATTGTCGGGCCAGAACGAAGTTGTAACACCTAATGCAATGGTATCTTTATCTATAAATTTTTCAGATAACTTTATTAGTTCTGATGGCGAAAAATATGTACAATAATCAATAACTTGTGCTGTTATATTATTTTTACGTAAATGATGCGCTAATTGATAACACCCAATAGGCCGTGTTCTTTGATTAGGAAAAATACTGCTCCAAAAGATGATATTAGCCATAAAATATAAATATATCTGTATTTAAGGAAAATAATATGGACCACGTAGAAATTAAAAAAGCTATAATTAAAAGTCAACATTGCCAAAGAAACTGGGATCTAAATCAAGAAATTCCAGAAGATGACTTAGGTTTAATTATTCATGCTGCAACGCAATGTCCAAGTAAGCAAAATGTAGCGTTTTATAGAGCTCATTTTTTACAAGATAGAGAACTTATAGAACAAGTACATGAATTAACAAGACATAAAAGTAGACACCCTTTATACCAAACTGAAACCAATTCTCAAATTATGGCTAACTTAGTTATTGTTTTTGAAGAAAATAATTTTATTCCTTCTCTAAAAACAGATATCTATAGAAATGAAGAAACACAGGCCATCAATAACAATCAAGCTACAACTGGCCAATATGATGTACTAACAAGAGATAAACATATGGCCGTGGGTATAGCAGCAGGTTATGTTAATCTTACCGCTAGTATCTTAGGATATAGCACAGGATGTTGCGCCTGTTTCGATGATCATGGTATACGAGAAGTATTAGGTCTTGATGGAGAAGTTTTATTACTTATGGGAGTAGGTTTCAAAGATCATACACGCAATAGAAGATTGCATCACACATTGCCAAATTTTGTTTTTTCTACAAAGGTCAAGCAACCTATCCAATATACAATAAGGTAAAATGGAATTAATTTATGAGTTAGACCTTCCATCAATAGATGAGGTATTTCTAGATTCTTTTCAAGGATTCGATGATGATGACCTAATAACTAACTATCAGTTCAGACGGGATATACAAAATGTACTTAAACATGAGTGGTGCAAATTTAGAAACATTCCGTGGAACTTTTTACTTTATTTTAAAAAAGACAACTCGCCCGGTGATATACACACTGACATAGAAAAGGAATATCTAAAACCAGAACTAATTAAAAGGATGCATCCTTGGGGTATAAATTGGGTATGGGGTGGTGATGGATTATTTGAATATTGGAACTTTGAAGATGTGGTTTTTACACAAATGGCTACAGGGTCACTTAATGGCGGACAAGGCAAGGTACAGATGTTTCATTCAAACAAACCTCCTTATAAAATATATCCTATGTATAAAGATAAGGTTTATCTTGTAAATGGAGCATTCCCACATAGAGCGACTGGATTTCAAGGAAGAAAGTTATTAACTTTGCGTAGTCATGCTTTGTCATTTACCCCATGGGAAAAAACTGTTATAAGTTTTCATGATTTGATAAAAAATTAATATATCAGCTACTCTTTCCCAAGAGCCCTGATATGAGTTGTTACCCTGTCCGTGCCTTTTTACGAAGAGGCAACCTCCACACATACTTTTACCCTGCCGGATGAATGGCCCGGAGGGAGGTAGGTATGATAACACCTAAGACTCCTAACGCTAGTCTTATCGCGCCTACTGGATAACCGGCGTAGGGCCGGGGATCATGGAGCGGGTAGTCGGATTCGAACCGGCTTCATCTGCTTGGAAGGCAGAGACCTCTCCCAGGAGAATACCCGCATTTCTATTACTTATAATTTTAAATGGCACCGACGGCATGATTCGAACCTCCACCAGTTTGTAAATTTTACAAGGTTTTGTTTACGTGGTCAACTATCATCGGACCAAAAATTTCCAATGCTTCCTCCCATTTAAGTCTAGTCTTTGTTTTCAAATTCTCGAGAAACAAAGAATAACATTTTCTAAACTGTCCGTTATTATTACCGTTTCTTAATGTGTGTATCACATCTCCAGTCATTATACAATTTGAATTAACCAAAACAGAATACAATTTTTCACATTTATCTTCTTCGTAGTAGATAACAGGTTCGCCTATGTAGTTTTTTCGTATATTTCCAGAATATCCTTCTTTGGTTTTATACCATGACATTATAGTATCGCTACTGTCATAGACTAGGTTAAGTTTAACACAGTCCTGAAGAGAAATTCCGTCAATGTGTAGACTATAAAATTGATTTGGACAGCTATTAAAAAATCTTCCTTGTTGAAAAGTTAAATCAAGCGAGTATAACCATTCGATAAAATCTCTATTCACAGATGATTTATGAAAAGGAATCTCACTATAATAATCATATTGTTTTTCAAACGGAACAAATATATCTGGAATATTAACATTTCTATGAAAGTTTTGCATAGAAATATTTATGGCACCACCTGCAAGAATCGAACTCACATCTCCTGGTTCGTAGCCAAGGGTATTATCCATTATACTAAGGTGGTATTGTGTGGTGCCGCCTCTCTGTATCGAACAGAGTTCTCTGGTTCTTCAGACCAGCGTGAGGACCTCCTTCACCAAAGCGGCATATTGGTGCTGATAGATGGATTTGAACCATCGACTTCCATCTTACCAAGATGGCGATCTACCTCTGATCTATATCAGCATATGTAAAAACAGGATGCACTATACTCTGCTCTACCACTGAGCTACCATAAGACATATCACTATGTCCAACAGGGTGGATTCGAACCACCGACCGGAGGCTCCCAAAGCGAAAGATTGCTGTAGGCATCCTAAAATTGGAGTGAGGGATCGGATTTGAACCGATGGCTTTACAGTTTTGCAGACTGTTCCTTTGGACCACTCAGGCACCCTCACATATATGGTGGAAGGAAAGGGATTCGAACCCTTGGAGCAGGTTTCCCCACTCGACGGTTTAGCAAACCGCTGCCTTCGGCCACTCAGCCATCCTTCCTAATACTACTGGTGCGGGTGACTGGACTCGAACCAGCACGCTCTTTCGAACCCGGACTTCTAAGGACCGGAAGTCTACCAATTTCATCACACCCGCAATAAATCTAAAAACCCTTGTCCTGAAAAATATCTTTTCTTAAATTCTTCTACAGGAACTCTTATGACCTTGTAACCTTTGATAGAAAACCACTTGTCTCTAATAGTATCTTGCTCAACAGTTTTTCTATGTTGAGTTCCGTCTAATTCAATAATTAGTTTTCTACCTTCAAATATAAAATCTGGAAAATAATTCTTACTCAATTGATCATTCCAAAAATGAACTTCGGTTTCCCATCCTGTAATATTATTATCTTTAAGATATTTTTCAAAAGTCAGTTCCATCCAACTTCTTTTATGTCTACCTAAGTTTTTTCTATTTAGAGGATTTTTCAACCATTCTGTTCGTATTTTAGAAAGTTTTTGTTTAGTCTGTTCGGTATGACCAGTTAAAGAAGCACCAAACTTTTTACCGACACTGTGTGGCCTTGCTACTCTTGTATCAATATCTTTTGTAAGACCTCTACTCCAATTCATTCTATCTTTACTTTCTTGGGGAAGATTTTTATATGATTCAATATAATCTCTCCCACATTTTTTAAGTCCCTCGCTATTTTTCTTTTTATTTGCTGGACAGCTATTGCTGCTTTTACAACACATCAACTTATTAGACCCGTTGATAAAATTAGCAATAAATCCGCAACCATAAGAACATAGTTCTGTAGTTTCTATAGGATTAGCAATTCTTTTCATATAAGTATTTATACAAAAAGTCAAGCGTGGCTACCATTTCACCACCAGGGCTATAATTTGGAGCGGGTAGCGAGAATCGAACTCGCAACTTAACTTTGGCAAAGTCATGTGTTACCACTAGCACCATACCCGCATATAAACTTACTTATAATATGTATTGGTGGAGGGCTGGCAGAATCGAACTCCAACCGCGTCAGCGATCCATCTGTTTTCAAGACAGTGCTAGGCCCAGCCTAGTTAACCCTCCATTGATTGGTGCCTCCACCGCGGATTGAACGCAGAATAGCCGATTATCGGTCGGCTGTTATACCATTTAACTATAGAGGCGTAACTGGGGTAACCTATGAGGATCGAACTCATACTGTCTCGGTCACAACGAGAGGTGCAGGCCACTACACTAAGGTCACCATTGATTGGTGCTTCGTGATGGAATCGAACCACCGCTATCCTCCGTGTAAAAGAGGCGTTTTTCCATTAAACTAACGAAGCAATATTTGGTCTCGGATGCAAGAATCGAACTTGCGCCCCATGCTCCCAAAGCACGAATGATACCATTTCACCAATCCGAGTATGTATGGCTCCAGGAGTAGGAATCGAACCTACCTGATGAACGGATTAACAGTCCGCTGCCCCACCTTGTGGCCGTCCTGGAATAATGTGGTGCTCTGTCAAGGAATCGAACCCTGATCCGCGGATTACAAAACCGCCGTATTGCCATTATACTAACAGAGCGTATTTAACAGGATGCTTTTTTACGGTTTAGATTAGAAGTCTAATGTATAAAGTTTGCTGGACGCATCCTAAAAGTGGTAGTGATGGTAGGACTCGAACCTACGATAGATACCCTATGAAAGTACCGCATTAGCCGCTATGCTACATCACTGTTGGTCTGGCCCGACCGGAGGGAATCGAACCCCCATTCTGGATTTAGAAGAACCATGTCCTGTCCATTGAACGACGGTCAGTGTGTATGGAAGCGGGACCCGGAATCGAACCAGGATCTCGAGCTTATGAGACTCGTGAATTTCCGTTACTCTATCCCGCAATTGATACCTATAAATATTTTTATGAATTATTATACAAGATTAAAATTAGATCTACAACCTCTTAAAGATGGTATAGATTGTCTTGATTATGTACAAAACATTCATAAACATACTTTACAAATAGTTAAACATGACTTAAATTTGTTGAATACAAACTTACTTGGACTGTTAAACAGCCTTGGCATACATATAGTTCATTTAGAATCTTTTTTTACATTACCTAATACCGAAACCACACCTCACATTGATTTGTATCCCGGTGACTTAACAAAACTAAATTTTGTTTATCTAGGGAACGGTAGTACAATGAACTGGTATCATCTTAAACCCGGGTATTCAATAAAAAAGTCTATAACAAGTATAGGAACTCCTTATTTTTATGCAGGTATGCAGGATATAGAAAAGATGCACTCTGGCAACCTACAAGGACCTTTCCTTGTTCAAGTTGGAGTACTACACAATATTTCTAATGCACAAGAAGAACGATACTGTATATCATGTGTGATAGTTAATAAAAATAGACAGCGATTAACATATAATGATGCACTTGAAAAATTTGCAAATCTTATCTAGTATGTTCTATAAACCTTTACACCTACTTGACCTAGACGACCTTCAGCGTGATTTTTTATCTACATTCGTTTCGCCTAATTATAAAGATTCTATACTCTATTATCCTAAAGATGGATTCGTCTTTATAACTAGGTCAAACCCCATAAAAAATTGTCTACAACAAATTAACATAACATTATCTGATATATCAGGAGTTGCTATCATCGCTATAGATGCAGGAATATCAATACCTATCCATATAGATGAAGGAAATTACACATATAGTTTAAACATCCCAATTAGCGGATATCATAATACCTATACCAAGTTTTATAAAACTAATAGCCTGCCTACCACAGCAGGTAGAGAAACAGGAAGGTTATATGCTAAATGGATAACTGAAGAATGTGTAGAAATAGATTGTTTTGAGTCTAATATGCCCTATCTTATGAATACCTCAATACCTCATTCTGTAGAGAACAAATCTAAACGCACAAGAATATTTTTATTATTACGAATAAAGAATTCGTCTAATTCAAAATTAATGGTAGGGGCACAGAGAATCGAACTCTGATTTACTGGTTAAAAGCCAGTTACTTTACCATTAAGTTATACCCCCATTAATTTTGGCACACCCAACGGGAGTCGAACCCGTCTTTCCAGATTGAAAGTCTAGCGTCCTAACCGATAGACGATGGGTGCATAAAACTATATTGATTAATATGGTAGGGGCACCTGGAATCGAACCAAGAGCAGTGGAATCAAAATCTACTGTGTTACCATTACACCATACCCCAACAGATTGGCGGTCCCTACGGGAGTCGAACCCGTCTCTGCGGCGTGACAAGCCGCTATCCTAACCGATAGACGAAGAGACCATAACTTGGTGGACCGGCGGAGGATCGAACTCCGACTAAAGGCTTGCAAAGCCCCTGTGCTACCATTATCACTACCAGCCCATATTGGCTCCGAGGGAGGGAATCGAACCCCCACTAACGGTTTTGGAGACCGCCGCACTGCCATTATACTACCCCGGAATTGTTTGGTGGGGACTGAAGGAATCGAACCTAACTGCCACCACTCTACATATTATGGCAACGGATTTACAGTCCGCCGTAGAGAACAGCCCCCAAAATTTGAACACACTCTAGCAGTTTATCTTTCTGCCCCATCTTACTATGTAAGTGTGGACGAATGTGTGTAATAAAGCAGACTACTCATCTGCTTTGGACTTGCCGCTGCAATTTGTCTGTTCGGCAGTCTGCTTTATTACTGACAGTTTTTACACATCTGAGTTATCGCCTCAGACTTATCATCCCTGTCTCCGCCCTCATTTGCGGCATGTTTTACATGCACTGCAGGGTCGCGTTCCCTATAACATGTACTACTATAACAAAAAACCCCAGGGTTGTCAATCCTGGGGTCCTTTAGAGTTTAGTGTAATCTACTTCTATACACTGGTCTCCTTGGACCCCTGACTACCCTCTGGTGTGCGATCGTCACTTGACATTCTAATCGCAGACCATGAACAGGGCGTAAAGCCATAGTTCTGGGCCTTGCTACTATAATGCTGTTCTGATCTTACACTGAGTTTCATTTTTGAATCTTGTTTCCTTTTTAATTACTACAAAACTAATTATACTACTTTGTTTATGTGCTGTCAACCTGTTGTTTTTTAGCAACTTGCTCAATAACAACTAAATCTCTAACGCATGAACATATTATACAGTTATTTAGTCTCTGTGTCAACCTGTTGTTTTTTTACCACAGTTATAGTAGTATATAAATATCACAGCGAGTTAAACATGAAACGACACTTATTGGTAATTCTTAGAACCTGTTCCACAGTAAACATGATAAATGATACAGGTTCGGGTAGGTATATTCAAGTCCCCAAGCATCAACTAGTCAATCAGTGTGTAAGTAGCCTTGTCACCAGTCTCAATCGTGTTAAAAATCATAGCATCGAACTAGTAGTTCTAGATGACCATAGCACAGAAGAGTCTATAGCAGATGTTGCTGCCATACTAAGTCACTGTGAATTTCCTGTTGAGCACATCAGAGTAGAGGATGGCACAGGTAATGGTCATACTATGAGCAGAGTATACAGCATAGTTGAAACTAGAAGCAAAGATTTATGGTATCATGTAGAGGATGACTATCTACATGAACCAGAGGCTATAGAAGATATGCTAGATAGCATTGGACAGTTTGAGCAACAGACAGGCAAGATGGTGGCTATCAATCCGCACGATGATATATGGCGCTATAAAAGAGAAGTATATCCGTCATACCTATTGTTAGGACCTTATAGACACTATAGAACGGTGCAGCATACTACCTATACCTGCTTGGCCAGTAAGGCCATATATCAAAAATATCGTAACCATTTTCAAGATGTAGTTACTTTAACTGCACAGAAAGCGGATTGGGTAGAGAATAAAAGCATTAACCTAGTGTGGCAAAAAGAAGATGTGGCCTTATTCAGTCCTATCCCCGGACTAGCATTTCATATAATGGATCCATCTGGCAAGGATCCTTTTGTAGATATCGACGCAGTATGGGACAGGGTGCCAAAATTATGGCAGACCAATGATTCTACACAGTTTGCCATAGTCAGTATGTACAACGAATCACATAAAGATCTAGGCAGTATATCATGGCCTAATAAAGTAGCCTATGCTGAAAAACATGGGTACGGCCATTTCTGTAAGACGGAAGACTTTACCAACCCAGTTAGTATACAGTTTGAAAAACATATGCTCATGTTGGACCTAATGGAAGCCAATCCTGACCTAGACTGGGTATGGTGGCTTGACAATGATGCTATAATAACTAATTACGATATAAAATTAGAAAGTATTGTGGACCCTGACTATCATGTTATTATGACCACAGATGTTGCTACAGTAAATGGAGGCTGTTTTATTGTTAGAAACAGTCGTCAAGGACGCGAATGGCTACAGTTTATGTTGGATATAGGCATGAAAGAATACAAGGATAACAGGTGGCCAGACCAACAGCCTATGGCAGACTTCTTTATCAAGTATAGAGACATTGTAAAGATAGTTTCACAGCGCACAATGAACAGTTATGATTATAGAATATACCAAGTTGACGGCATAGATCAACTTGGTCAAAGCGGACAATGGCAGCATGGTGACTTTGTAATACACTTTCCTGCCTTGCCTAATGCAGCAAGAATACAATTAATTAATCAATACATACCTCAAATAGTGGATACAACCAATGAAAACCTATGATTGTTTTACCTTTTTTAACGAACTAGATGTTCTTGAATTTAGGCTACAAGAGCTATATGACACTGTGGATCACTTTGTTATAGCAGAAGCAAATATGAGTCATAGCGGTAAGCCTAAAGAATATATTTTACTAGACAACTGGGATAGGTACAAACCTTATGCTGATAAAATTATTCGTGTTCAAGTTGATGACTTTCCTGAAACACCGGATAGTTGGGTAAGGGAGAAATTTCAAAGATATGCCATGCTGCGAGGATTAGAAAATCGTCAGCCAGATGATGTTATTATTACCAGTGACCTAGATGAAATCCCACGTGCTGAAATGATAGAAATGATCAAGCAAGATGAAAATGATTATTCTAGATATATTTTGGCCATTCCAATGTTTCAATATAAAATTAACTACATGAAAATTGTAGAGCGCACTAAACAATGGAATATTATAGTTACTAGGGGCAGGGTATATACTAACCCACAGCAGGAAAGAGAGTATACATTTCCCTGGACGCCCGATCCTGATGATATAGTTTATGTAGACCACGGCGGTTGGCATTTTACATACTTTGGCGATGATGCTCATGCTATTACTAAAATACAAAATTTTGCACATACTGAAACAGATACTCCAGATATGATTGCAAGGCATAACATAGAGTGGATGGTAGCCAACAAATACGGACATCATGGTATCAATCAACCAGAAAGGTTTGAAATTGTGCAAGTAGATGACTACTTTCCTAAGTGCATAACAGACAACTTAGACAAATGGCAACATAGGATAGCACAAGGTGCATCATTTAGAGTAACTGATTTATATAGAGATAAGGATATACGATGAAATCATTTTGTCATTCGGGCACCACAGGTGACACTTTCTGTGCCATGGTAGCAGTTAAGATTTTAGGTGGTGGTGATTTATACCTAAAATTAGAGAACCTAGAAAAAATGGTAAGAGAAAAATTAGGGTGGCCTGATGTAGGGAGACATAAAGGACGCATGACGCAGGAAGATTATGATGTAATGAAGGAACTAGTAGAACATCAACCTTATATTAACAGTTTTAGAGTATGGAACGATGAACACATTGATCATGATTTAGATGATGCTGCGCTAACCCATGAAACAGGTTTCTTTCCTAGGAACTTTAGTAATCAACATGCCTTAGCAAATAAGATAGATCACAAGTATCATTTTAGGGCATTGCAAATTGATCCATGGCTTGAGTGTAAAGAAGTCAGAAAGTTTCCAGGAAGGCCTATTGTTATTCATAGAAGTCCTAATTATCAGGAAGGTAATCCTGTGCTCAGCCCTACCTGGAAAAGTTTTATTGATAGAAGGCTGAATGAGCAGGCTGTATTTGTTGGGGTAGAAAGTGATCATGCCTACTTTGAAGAAACATTTAAAATTAGAGTACCTCATTATAGAACACCGGACTGGATGGAACTTGCCAGAGTAATTATGGGTTCAGAACTAATGATAACAAGTATGGGAGGACCTAGTGCTCTATGCCTATGTCTAGGTAAGACCATGTTATTAGAAAGTAGGAAGAACGTTACACACGAAAGGCTAGAAATTAACTATCCTTATAGATTAAATATCAACTATTTCTAATATGGAACATTTTTATCAAAACATAGATGGATGGTTTAGTTACGAATACATCTACAAAGACATGGTTGACCAGGCAGATGAAGATAGCCTGTTTGTTGAAATAGGTTCATTCAAAGGTCGCAGCACAGCATTTATGGCAGTAGAAATCGCCAATAGTGGAAAGAAAATAAGATTTGATTGTATTGATCCTATGCAATTAACCAGTCATTACGTAGAATCAGCCCAGAACAATCCCAAAGAATTTGAAGGTTATAGTGAAGAAGACTTTCATAATCGACTAGCACCTGTTAAAGGTTACTATAATCTAATTGCTATGACCAGTGATCAAGCAGTTGAGTTATATCAAGATGGTTCGATTGACTTTTTACTTATTGACGGCGATCACAGTTATGAAGCAGTTAAACGTGATATAACAAACTGGTTACCTAAAATGCGTTCGGGTGGATTAATTGCAGGCGATGATGCTTATCATGAGGATATACAACGTGCGTTATATAATGCTGCCGGTCATCTTAACCCAGTTATAAATGGTATACACTTTTTTATAAACATTCCATAGGACATAAAATGTATAATATTGAAGACATAGACTACATAAATGAAGAAACAAGCATAAGGTTTTATGGAGAATGGACTGATCCGTTAGCTGAAAAAAATGCAAACGGCATGGTTAGATGCCATGGCCTTGGATCATAATATACCTGATTGGCTAAGGTATATGTATGGCATGAGCGGAAAGAAATATAGATATTTTATTAACAACTTTATTAGCTCATTAGATGATGTTAGATATTTAGAAGTAGGTAGTTGGAGTGGTAGTACAGCATGTAGTGCCATGATCAATAACAAAGGTAAATTTACATGCATTGATAACTGGAGTGATTTCGGTGGTCCAAGAACCGAGTTTCTTGCCAATATAGATAAGGCTAAAAACAATAATATAGAATTTAAACTAATAGATAGTGATTTTAGAAACGTTGATTATAACAATATAGGACATTATAACATATACCTGTTTGATGGTCCTCATAGCGAACAGGATCAATACGATGGTGTTTGTATGGCGCAGGATGCCTTAGACAACAAGTATATACTGATAATAGATGATTATAATCAAATAGAAGAACAGAAAGGCACAAATGACGCATTAGAGGCATTACAACAAAAAATTATTTGTAGTATAGAGATTATAACAATGCAACCGAGTGTTTATCAACAAGGATGGAAACATCCTTGGATAGCACATCATAGAAGTGATTGGCACAATGGATATCTTATAGCCTTAATAGAAAAATGAAAATAGCATTACTTACAAGTGGCCAACCTAGATTCACTGCCTGCTTTCCTAAACTACAAGGCCAGTTAAAAGGATTTGAACAAGCAGACATATATATGTGTTTATGGTCTACGGATTGGGCCTCGGACAAAGAAACTGCTCGATTAAAAATACAGAAAGTTCTGCAACCTAAGTACAGATTACAGGCAGTTGAGATTGTCAAAGAACCCTGGTTTGATATACCTGCTCATACATTATATCATCCTCCACCTGCTGTAGATAATGTTAGATGGAACTTTCACAGACGAATGGCAATGTGGCATGGTTTACATAAAACTTTTCAAATGTTACCAGATGATTATGATGCTTACGTAAGGTTTAGACTGGATGGTTATGTAAGTGAAGATATAGATTTTACACAACTCGATTTGACAAATAATCTAATATTTCCTTCATGGCCTAGACACGGCATAGAACACTATAAGTTAAATGATCAGTTTGTTATAGGTACATATAAAGGTATAAAATTATACTGCGAACTGGGAACTTGTTTTATAGAATATATGCTTAAAGCAGATCCTAACTGGGAAAAACACAGTCATGGTACATGGGCTAGCGAACATATCTTAGGTACCTATCTTAATGAGAAAGAACAACCTTTAGTTTTAGGTAATTTTAAAAGTCATTTAGCAGGCGCCATGGAGTCGGCAGTTTATGGACGATCGCGCTATACAGATAAACATTTCCATTTGCCTTTTTTACAGGACCCCACAGAATAATATGAGATACATAGCACATAGAGGACTGTTTGACGGTCCGAATACAGAAAGAGAAAATCACCCTGATCAGATAAACCTCGCACTAAAAGCAGGGTTTGAAGTTGAACTAGATTTATGGTTAGTATACAATAATCTTATGTTAGGGCACGACGAACCACAATATAAAGTAGATAGATCATTCTTTGAAAAAGATGGTTTATGGATTCATGCTAAGAATTTAGATGCGCTACTGTGGTTAACTACTACAGACTATAACTATTTTTGGCATCAAGACGATGATTTTGTAATCACCAGTAAACATTATATATGGACCTACCCAGGTAAACCTCTAACAGGCAATAGCATATTTGTATTACCTGAAAACATTGATCCCGAATTAAAGAATGTTCTAGGTAAAACCTGTGCAGGTATTTGTAGTAAATTTGCTAGAAAAGTACAGGATAAGATAGTTAGCAGTTAATTAACAAAGAGTTCAAGTAAATAACTTATGCTTGAACTTATCTATACACTTGCAGTAACTCACATAACGATAGTCTGTGTCACCTTATACCTGCACAGAGGGCAAGCACATAGAGGTATAACCTTTCATCCTTTACTCAGTCATTTTATGCGTATGTGGCTATGGTTGACTACAGGCATGAATACTAAGGAATGGGTGGCAGTTCATCGTAAGCATCATCGCTATTGCGAAGAAGCCGGAGATCCGCACAGCCCAATACAATATGGCATATGGCGTGTTTTACTAGGCGGTGCTTTTTTATATAATACAGCCAGTAAAGATAGAGAAATGGTTAGTCAATATGGCGTAGGAACACCTGCGGACTGGATTGAAAGTAACCTATACCGTTATTCGTGGCTAGGTATTGCTATTATGCTAATTATTAACGTAATACTTTTTAGTTGGTGGGGCATTCTAATATGGGGTATACAGATGATATGGATACCTCTACATGCCGCAGGCATAATAAATGGAATAGGACATTGGTGGGGATATCGTAATGGACAGACTAACGATAATAGTCGTAATATTGTGCCTTGGGGTATTTGGATTGGCGGTGAAGAATTACACAACAACCACCACCTCGATCCCGGCAGTGTCAAGTTCTCGCGGATGAAGTGGGAGTTTGATCTAGGTTATCTATGGTTGAAGTTTTTTAGTTTGATTGGTTTGGCAAAAATTAACAGGCCTAATACCGTTTAGTGTAACACCTAGTTTTTGCCAGTCGTCTAAATTACCCATAATAAAGTAGGGCCAAAACCACATAGTAACAAAGTTCTTGACGATCTGGTCATGTAGGTGATCAGTCATTCTTCTTAGCCTTGCCTGCTTTCATATTGGCCATCCAATGTGCCAATTGTCCCTTACGACCGCCTTGTTTAGCCACCTTACGTAGAGTGCTTACACTGGCCTTAGTTGGAACACCGTGACGTTTGCTGTCACCTTTATCTTGGGGATTACGACCATCAGCAAAGTTTTCCGCCACACCTTGTTTTACTAATTGTAATAATGGAATAGGTTTATCAAACATTTTTTTCTCAGTATCTGATCCGTTGCCCATACTATATCCATATATTGTTCTATCTCTATATTTAGGATTTATTGATAATTTTTTAAGAGCAGCACTGATATCACTGCCGCCGACACTGATACCACCACCGCCGGGACTGGTAATTACTAGGAAACTATTTTGTGCTTTACCCTGTTCTTGTTCTCGTTCTTTTTTACGTTGGCTGTAAAGTTGAATAATACGTTTCTTAACCTGTTCAGGACCGAAGTCTCTACGACCATATACTATAGGAACATTTAATTTGTTAGCATAATCTAAAAAGATATTTCTTTGATCAAATCCTTTTGGTCCGCTAAACAAGTGTATCAATACGTCTGCCAGTTTAGTCACGGGATCTGGATCTATTTCTTGACTAAAATGTTGACTACCTACAGGAGCATCTGCGACTACAATTCCAGTTATATATTTGTTTAGATTAGGTAAGTTTTTAACATTTAAATGTTCTTCACTTTCCCATCTACGACTTTGCGTCACAGTTCCTTTTATGATATCCGTTGGTTCTGCGCCATCATATCTCATACCATTGCCTCGACCAGTTTGTTTAACTTTTTCTATTTCACGAGCATTTTTTGGATCAGATAACCAAGCCTGTCGTTTCTTTTCGTCCCATCCACTATCCTGTCCGCCAGCCTGTAATTTTCTACCATAATCTCTGGATAGTAATTCTTGATCAAGTCTTATTCCGTATGGCTGTTTAAATAATTGTCCTTCATGAGGAATAAATTGTCTAGTATAGTCTCTAGTGAGATAGATCTTGCCTCCAGGAGACACTAATTGATTAGAATGTAGAATCCTAATTAGGTTATTCCAAGAAGTAAAGTGATATAGTGGTGCTGACTTAGATTCTCTTAAAGTCTTTTTTTTTCTTACAGAACCTTCCGCTACACCTTGTTCGCCAGTTATTGCCTGTAACAAGGCTCTAGCCACTACACGATCTTTTTCTTGTTCATCATTGTCTAACTGTGCATAGTTAATTTTCATCAACTTTGCTCTTTGTTGTAACTTAGCCTCTAATTTTCCTGCCTGACGTAACTTTTCAGTATCACTA
>Ga0172376_10002712_pt1 | contig 21445 bp, 16 predicted proteins | sample Lak35m_FD_121114 | JGI IMG/M metagenome (GOLD analysis project Ga0172376, IMG submission 121114) | Freshwater microbial communities from Kabuno Bay, South-Kivu, Congo - kab_092012_35m | ecosystem: Environmental > Aquatic > Freshwater > Lake | place: Democratic Republic of the Congo: South-Kivu... | reverse complement strand
TATCTGCGGAAGCGACCTCCACATGGTGGATCTCGGGCCGAGCCCGGCCACGCTCGGCCACGAGATCGCGGCCCGCGACGAGCACGGTCGTCTGGTCGCGGTCAGGCCGACCGGCGCGTGTCGTAGGTGTCGATTCTGCTCGGAAGGGCGCATCCATCTGTGCGCCGACGCGCTCGGACGCTTCCACGGCGGATCGCTCGACGGCGGCATGGCCGACTCGGTGCTGGTCGATCCCGATCAGATCGTGTCGTTGCCGGACACCATGAACGCATCCACCGCCGCGCTCGTCGAGCCGGTGGCGGTTGCGGTGCACGGCGCTCGCCGCGCCCCCTTGGTCGACGGGCAGCGTGTCGCGGTGATCGGAGCGGGAAGCGTGGGCCTGGCGATGGTGGCCGCCCTGCGGGGTCTCGCTCGTCGTTCGTGGAGTCATTCGGGCACCGAGATGTCGATCGAGGTCGACGTGGAGGCCCGGCACCCCCACCAGGCCTCGGCGGCCGAACGACTCGGCGCCCGGCTGGGGCTGACGGGGCGATACGACGTGGTCTTCGACGCCGTGGGCACGCCTCCGGCCGTCGATCGATCGGTGCGAGTGTGCGAGAACGGCGGAACCATCGTGGAACTCGGCATCTTCTGGGAGCCGGTGTCGTTGGCCGCCGAGTTCACCTTCCGCGAGATCGCGTTGGTTCCGGCGGTTCTGTATTCCGAGCGGGGTCATTCCGGCGGAAGCCCGGACGACTTCCGATCGGCGGTGGCGATCCTGGCCGGCGACTCCGACATCACGTCGGCGATGGTGACCCACCGTTTCCCGTTGGCCGATGCCGTCGAGGCGTTCCGCGTGGCATCCGACCGGTCGAGCGGATCGTTGAAGGTGCAGTTGGTCGTGGAAGAGTGATCGAAGATCGATGACGGAGGTGTCGAGATGGCAATGATCGTGATGCGCTACGACCTGCGAATTCCGCCGGCGGGTTCGGAGGCGGCCGGAGTGACGGCGGCCGGGCAGTACGGGGCCTGTCTCGAACAGGCCCGTTGGGCCGATGCGCTCGGTCTCGACATGGTGGTGCTGTCCGAGCACCACGGAACCGAGGACGGTTTCTGTCCGGCGCCGGTCACGGTGGCCGCCGCGGTGGCGGCCTGCACCGAACGCATCGGCATCAGTGTCTCGGCCGCGTTGGTGATCATGCACGATCCCGTGCGACTGGCCGAGCAGTTGGCGACGGTCGACATCGTGTCGAAGGGGCGCATGAACGTCATTTGCGGCACCGGATACCGCCAGGAGGAATTCGAGATGGCGGGCCTCGAGTTCGCCGACCGGTTCCGCGTGCTGGAGGACACGGTGTCCGTCATGCGGCAGGCCTGGACCGGTGAGTACTTCGAGTGGCAGGGGCGCCAGGTGCGGGTGCGCCCGGTTCCGCACACGCCGGGCGGGCCGCTGTTGCTCATGGGTGGATCGACACCGGCGGCGGCCCGACGGGCGGCGCGACTGCGTTGCTATTTCTCGGCCGCCACCGACGATCCCGCGGTGGGCGAGGCCTACAACGAGGAGTGCCGCAAGGTCGGCTTCCAGGGTTTCGTGATGCTTCCGCCCAAGGCTCCGGGATTCGTGCACGTCACCGACGATCCGGAACGCGACTGGCAGCGTCTGGCGCCGTACGTGATGTGGGAGGCCCGCACCTACGCGTCGTGGCAGCGACCCGGCCAATCGTCGGTCGTGCACGTGCACCATTCGGAAACCCTCGACGACGTGAAAGCGAGCGGCGTGTACGCGGTGGTCACGCCGGACGAGTGCGTCGACTTGGCCAAGCGATTCGGTTCGCTCACGTTCCACCCTCTCATGGGCGGCATCCCGCCCGAACTGGCCGAGGAGAGCCTCGACCGGCTCGAGCAGGACGTGTTGCCGCGGCTCAGGCCGTCCGCTTCCGCCTGATTCCGATCATCAGTGCACCGAGGACCATTGCGCCGAGTCCGAGCACCAGAGCGGTCGGATCCGACGAGGTTCCCGTCGCGGGAAGCAGGCCGGGATTCACGCTCGGTGTCGAGACCGGAACCGTGGTGGCCGGTGCCTCGGCGGGGGCCGCGACCACGGTGATCGACATGCGTCCGCCGAGACCGCTCACCGGCGCATGGAGCGACAGACGGTGGTCGCCGGTGGAGAGCGTTGCCGGAAGATTGGCGGCCAGAGTCACCGACCCGTTAGCGGCGGCGGTTCCGCTGGCAATCACGGTTGGAGTCGATTCCACGATGAGGTTCACCGTCTCGAAGGGAACGAAGCCACCGAGGGTGACGTTCACCGTGGCCCCCGGCAGGTAGCCGGTGGTGGTAGCGGTGAGCGACCGTGCCGGGAGAGCGTCGATCACGCTCGTCGCAGGTGCGGCGGTGGAAGCGGACTCGGGCGTGGGCACCCGCACCTCGTAGATGGTCGTGGTTCCCGACAATTCGTTGGCGACGAGCAGGAGAGGCTTGTCGTTGGGGCTCGCTTCGGCGGGCACGAACGCCATTCCCTCGGGCGAGACGTCGTTGGAACCCGCCCCGGTGGATCCGTCGATGGTGGCGTTCTTGTAGGTGAGGAAGACCGGTGCGTTCGGATTGGAGACGTCGTACATCATCACTCCACCGAGGCGCTCCAGCCCGACGAATGCGAACGTCTTGGTCCCGATGTTGCCGACGGCGAGAGCTTCCGGCTCGACTCCCTTGTCGTCGGATCGACCGTCCACTCGGCTACCGCCGCACATGCTGGCCTTCATCTGCGCCGCGGTGTTCAGGTTGCCCGAGCCGGTGTCGGCATCGGTGTTGAAACACGTGGGATGAGTGGCGGCGATGTACTCCTCGAACTGGGAACCACTGTCCCAGACGAGTTGTCCGGACGAGTTCCAGATGCTGAACGAGCGGCCGCCGTAGGCGAACAACTGTGAGGTGCCCGTCGTGGAGGACGGGAAGGCGGTGGTCGTACGCAGGCGGGCGAGTTTGGCGTTCACCCTGAAGGCGGTGGCGTCGACGCCGGAGGCCGTCCAGATGGAGTTGAAGGAGGCATCCCCCATGCGAACCTCCTCCGAGTAGCAGGTCCAGTCGCGTGAGTCTCCCTCGTTCGCCGTGGCGAGATACGTCTGACCTCCACGGGTGAAGGCGGCGATGGTGTCGGGCATGTACAGGCCCTTCAGGGGGACGCCGGCGTAACTCTGCATGTTCAGGAGCGCGGCGTTGCTCGTTCCATCGCGGTCACTCGTGTCGAGCAGAAGTCCCGCGGTCGCCGACCCCCAGTCCTTGTGACCGAGGCTGACCACGTCGAGAATCGTCCGGTTCACCAGGTCGACGACGGCAAGCGCGTTGGCCTCCTGCAGGGTGACCCAAGCCCGCGTTCCGTCGGGTGCGACGGCGATGTACTCGGGTTCGAGGTCCTGCGCGGCCGTGGAGTTCGGGAAGAACACGCGGACGCCCTCGGCGAGCAGAGCGGTCTTGTCGAACGACGAGAAGTCGAGCAGAGTCGAGGTGGCCGACGTCGCTCCGGCCGAGACGTCGATGATGGCCACCGTGCCCAGCGGATCGGAGGCGAGAGCCGGATCGGAGGCCTCATTGGTCCCGGTGGACGGATCGTTGTCGGAGCAGAGTGGTTCACCCTCGCCGGCCACGAGGATCCTGGTCTTGTCGTTGGTGAAGCTGAGGTGATCCGGTTGGACGCCAACGTTCACGGCGTTCAGGTACACCCCTTGGGGTGTGAACATGACCACCTTGCCGTTGGAGCCGGTCTTGGTGCCGTTCGACGCCACCACGGGCGCGACCTCGACGGCGGCGGCCACGAAGCCATCACCGACGGCCACGCTGTTGACCCCCGATCCGTAGGGCGCGATCTCGAAGTATCCGACTCGGGTCGGACTCGAAACATTGGCGATGGAGATGATGTCGATGCGGCTCTGGGCACCGTTGTTGACGAACATCCGGTCGGTCGCCGGGTCGAACGCCACGATCTCACTTCGGCCGTACCCGCCACCGTCGTACGTTCCGAGGGGAACGAGGCTGTAGCCGGAAACGACGGTTGGGGGTGCGGCCGCGACAGGGTTGCTCGTCGCGCCGATGGCCACCGCAACGGCGGTCGCGATGGCGAGGGAACGGGACAGTGAACGGACGACATTCCGGATCACGGGGACACCTTTCTCGAGGTTGGAAACGCACGGGAAAGATGACAAGACGAGTTTGACGACAGGTGAACGTGGGATTCCCACGAACTGATTTTCGGGAGAACAGGTCCTACCGCCGATGGTGGCGGTCAGCCGCCGGTGATGGCCGACGGAAGGTTGACCACCTTGGCCGTGTAGTTCAGAACCTCGTCGTCGATGCGCTCGAGGTGCACCGGAAGGTGTTTGTAGTTCTGTTCGGTGAGGTCGGCGACCGCCAGGATGTTGTCGCCTCGCAGGACCAGTCGACACGTCGCATCCGGATCCTGGAGTTCCGCGAGTTCCTGGGCCAACTCCTCGGAGGGGAGGACGTCGCCGAGCACGTCGGCCACCACCCGGTAGCACTTGTCGCCGACCCGCTCGTCCTCGGGAATGGCCGAGAGCCACATCGCGTCGGCTCCCATCTCCTCGTTGGTGATGAGGACGAGGTTGCATCCCTGCCACTCGTACTGGAAGTCGCCGACGACTTCGGCGAGATCGTGGCCCCAGGGAGCCACCTTCGGAAGCGCGGCCGTCGTGACGGAGAAACCGTCACCGGAGATCGCGACGACTCCGTTGGACGGTGCCCACAAGGTGATGTCGAAGCTGCGGAACGACGCGGGGTGGCGCAGAACCGACCGCAACTCGGGGTAGGGGAGAGCGAACGACGGGGGGTCGTCGGGATCGACGCCGAAGAAAGTGGCCTTCAGGGTGCAGACGTGCACGCCCGCGTCCTGCGCGGTCCAGTCGACCGAGATGCGGATCTCGCCGCGAGCCGGATCGAAGTCGCACATCGCGGGCGGGCTCGGTTGGTTGGCGTCCACGCCGGTCGGTTCGTCGCCGACCATGCCGAGGACCGCCCAGAGCCCCCCGCCGTCGACCCTGGCCGAGGGAACGCGTCCGTAGGACACCGGAACCACCGGGCACAGTGCCTTGGGGTTCTGCGAAACCTTGATGGACGCCTTGTCGCATCGCAACTCGGCGGTCTCGTGGTCGAGCACGAAAGTGATCGATTCGCCGAACATGATGAAACGTCCGGCGTTGACGAGCAACGCCTCGGGGATCGGGAAACACCACGTCTCGCCGGGGGCCACGGAACCGTCGTCGATGGTGACGACCGAGGTCGTCTCTCCGCACGACGCCGTCCAGACCCGCTGACGCTTGCCGTTGGCGTGCACCCACACCGACTCGCCCAGGGACTCGTTGAATCGAAGTGGCGAGATGTACTGGCTGAGCAGGTGGAACTCTTCGGGAGTGATGTTGATGGTGGCTCGTGAGTGGGTCATGGTGGGAGAACGATGGAAGTGGTCGGTGAAGTGACGCTCAGTATGGCAAGGGGGTGACGAGGGGTTCGAGCAACCCCACGGCCCGGGTCGGCAGTCGCTCGCCGCGGGCCGCCCGACGCAGTGCCGCATCGGCATCGTCGACGTCGGCCACCATGTGGATCCGGTGGCGTTGCACCAGTTCGGCGCAAATCTCGAACACCTCGTCGGTGGCCGAATCGCGGCGGTTCGTGACTCTACCGTCGCACACCCACACGAACGGCTCGTCGGCCCGTCGGCGGGCGGCGGCGAATTCGATGGCCGGTCCGTCGACGCCGTTGCCGGTGTTGCCCAACGGGACGGTGGACGCCACCCGTCCGCGGTGGGCGATCACCCAGATGTTGGGCACATCGGTGCTTCCGGCGAGATGGCTGTAGCCGATCACCGTGCACCCGGGCGCGGCCCGGAGCAGACGTTCGATGTCGTCGGAGTCGAGGCTCATGGAACCCGACTGGTCGATGAGCACCACGCCACCACGGCCGCGCGCCTTGGCCTCGAAGACCCGGCGTTCGGGGTCGACGAGCAGTCGGTGGATGCGGCGCGGATGGATTCCGGAGGGCGCCGGACGCTTGCGTCGACCGAGAGCGCCCTCGACCGTGAGATCGAGGACGAGTTTCCGTTCGACCAGTTCGGCGAACCCCTCCTCGTCGTCGCGGCGCCCTCGGCCCGGTCGATCGACCGGCGTCGCGCGACCGGGCAGAACCCGCGACCCGTCGAACAGCGGCGCACCGGTGACGGGATCGCGGGGTGCCTCGGCCAGACGAAGCTCGATCGGGTCGATATGGGTCGTCGCGTGCGTCGATTCGTCGGTCGATGTATCGGTCGGGGCACCGGCGGGTGGACCTTCCACGATGCCGTGGCAGAACCGCCGGGACGGGAGGTCGCCGTCGTCGTCGGACGGCCGCTGCAGGTGATCGTGGAGGAGGTAGGCCACTTCGAGGGTGAACTCCCAACCGGCGACGGTGTCGTTCCACGGAGCGGTGGACGCGACACGGGAGAGGTCGATGGACTTCTGTCCGTTCTCGTCGGTCGACTCGGTCCACGATCTCCACAGACGGTCGAGCTTCACCGCGAACAGCCGCAGGCGGCGATGCATGTCGCGGTCGCGGCGGTACACGCCGGCCAGAAGGAGAGTGGCCGCCCGAGTGCCGGCGGTGGCCGCCATCATGCGCACCAGCCCGTTCCAGTCGCCGGCGGCGGCGAGCGCGCTACCGACCTGACCCTCGGATCGGTCGTACAGCGCCACCTTCACCGGGAAGCCGGCGGCGCGCACCAGCATGTTGACCCGGAACTCCTCGGCGGCGTCGACGTCGCCAAGGGTCAGATGCGAACAGTCGTCGGGCAACCAACGAACGAAGGGACTGACCTTGGCGTGCATGAGTTCGTGGGCGCGGATGCAACGACTCGTGGGGTCGTCACCGGCCGGAGCCCGCATGAGACCGTCGCCGAGGTTGGTCCAGGCCTGTCCGCGTTGGGCGCGACCGGGCAGCACGCGCCAAGCGGCCGGCGGCCGGTCGGCGCGTTGGATGAGTTCGGGCATGGGAAGCCGGGGTTCGGTCATCAGGCCACCCGGTCGACGCGCAGGGCATCGAGAACGTCGGAGGCCCGGGGGCCGAACACGATGCGGGCGGCTCGCTCCTCGCCCAGCTTCTTGCGGAGCTGATCGAAGGCGAAGAAGGCCCGGATGCTCACCCGTCGGTCGGGGTCGGCGTCGGCCGCGGCGATGGCCGGCCCGCGCAGGTCGAACGGCAGACGGGCCACGGCGTCCGGGTGGGGCTGGTCGATGCGAATGGCCACCGGAAAGCGGTCGCGCAAGGCGACGGGAAGCTCGCGGAGGTTCTCGACGTTGGTGGTCATGATGACGCTGAAGCCCTTGCGCGGCTTGTGGACCTTGCCCGATTCGGGGTGGCGCCAGGTCGCCGATTCGCGGGAGTCGAACATGTTGAGGAGGAGAGAGAGCACGTCGCCCGAGGCGCGGTCGATTTCGTCGGCCACCACCCGACCGCCGAGCAGTCCGTTGCCGCGCCAGGCGCGCACCACGGCGCCGTCGTGCCACGACCAGGTGCCCTCGCCGTTCGGCATCCAGCAGCCGGTGACGTCGGCCGCGGTCATGTCCTCGTTGCAGATGAGTCGTTGCGCGCCCGCGCCGAGATTCCCGAGATGGAGTCCGGCGAAGGTCTTGCCGGTCCCGGGAGGACCGAAAAGAATGATGCGGTCGATGCCCGAGGTGAGGGCGTCGGTGACGTCCTGCCAGCAGGTGGGGAGTTGCTCGGTACTCGTGTCGTCGTTCATATTGGTGCTTCCGTTCGTGGTCGGTCGTCCGAGTGCGGGGTCGATCACCGCGTCGACGGCCGGTTCGCAGACGTGGAGGCCGCTTCCGTCGAGGACGAAACGGCGATGGACGGCTCCGCCGGCGCGAGGCTCGGCGGAGCGCGGACTGAATCGAGGGGTGGCGTGGCTGGAGTCGGCAGGAGTCATGCCGAGGTAACGACACCAAGCGCGCCGATTGTGAGATCGCGCCGGACGCCCCGGCGGACGGATCAGGAACCGAGGACGCGGGAGACCGCGCGGTCGACCAGCGACGGCGCGTGGTTCACGGTGCCCGGACGGTAGGCGAATCGCCCGGACTCGTCCTGGGTGAACACCGGACGCAACCGCGGACCACGACCGAGAACGCCGGCTTCGCCCCGTCGCCAGTCGCGCCAGTTCAGCACGGCGCCGAGTGCGGCACCCACGTTGCTCGAGTGCTCGATCGACCCGTCGAGGTCGAACAACTTCGACACCACCGAGGCTCCCTCGCGCGCGGCGTCGGCCCATCGGGCGAGTCGCGGGTCGTCGGGCTCGGGAAGATCGCGGATCGCGTTCCACCATGAACGGTCCGGATCGTCGCCCGGCCAGTGCGGGTCGCCCGGGAAGGCGGTGGCCTCGGCCAAACGGCCGAGACCGAGGGCGTCGACCTCGGTGCGCCATTCGGCGAGGTGGTCACGTCCGCCGATCCAGGCCATCGCGCTGCGAATCGTGGGTCGAGAGGCGCGGGCGAACTCCATCGGATTGACGAGCAAGCCGGACACGAGTGGTCGCAATTCGACCGGTCGCCCGGTGTACGGGCCGAGATGCAGGAGGTCGCGCATCAGGGCGTCGTTGACCGGGGTGTTGTCCCACAGCAACGGACGTCGTCCGCCGGTGACCGCCGACCTCGCCGTCGCCTCGTCGGGCCCGATGTGGTCGCACACCACGGTGGAACCGGTCCACATCACGGCGATGTCGGCGTGCAATTCGTCGACGAGGGAACGCAGGTACGGAGAATCGGTGGTGCCCGCGTAGTGGGTGGGCACCAGATCCACCGTGGTGCCGAGAGTGGCGAGCACCTCGTTGGCGATGTGGGCGTGACGTCGGCCTCCGTCGTGTTCGTCGAGATCGTCGAAGCAGAGCACGAAGCCGTCGCACCGGTCGGCGACCGGGCCCAACTTGGCGATCACGTCTCCCGGTGTCGCGTCGGATCCGGGTGTGAGGCCGACGCGAATCGCCGCGCCGCGCCCGCGCAACGACGAGAAGCCGTCGCGTTCGTCGACATCGAAGGGTTCGCGCCACGCGTCACGGTGACGGGGTGCGCTCTTCGGAGCCCACACGTACACGTTGCCGCCCCAATCGACGATCGAATCGACGATCTCGCGACGCTCGTCCCATGTCCAGGGCGGACCGTAGAAGCCCTCGATCACTCCGGCCGCGGGTGGGCGAGTGGTCACCCGACCCAGTGTAAACGTGCGAGGTCGGAAGGTCGGGAGACCGGATCAGACGACCAGGTTCACCATGCGGCCGGGGACGACGATGACCTTCGTCGGCGTGGCTCCGGCGAGGGCGGCCAGCACCTTGTCGTCGGCGAGCGCGATGGCCTGCACGGCGGATCGGTCGGCGTCGGCCGGCACGACCACGCGGGCGCGCACCTTTCCGTTCACCTGCACCGGATACTCCACGGTGTCGTCGGTGAGCAACGCCGGATCGGCGACGGGGAACGGGCGATAGGTGATGGATCCGTCGTGTCCGAGTTTCTCCCAGAGTTCCTCGCCGAGATGAGGGCACAGCGGCGACAACATCTGCACGAGAGCATCGGCCACCTCGCGCGGAGTGGCGCCGGAACGCGCGACCTCCTGGGTGAGCGCGTTGTTGAGTTCGATGAGTTTGGCGATCGCGGTGTTGAAGCGCAGATTGTCCATGTCGACGCGCACGCCTTCGATGGTGCGATGCAACAGGCGCCGAAGGTCGTCGGGCGCGACCACGTCGGCCACCTTCACGGCTCCGGACTCCTCGTCGACGAGGTTGCGCCACACCCGCTGCAGGAAACGTTGCATTCCCACCACGTCGCGGGTGTTCCAGGGTCGGCTGGCCTCGAGCGGACCCATGCTCATCTCGTACAAGCGGAAGGTGTCGGCGCCGAACTCGTCGTACATCTCGTCGGGCGTGACGATGTTCTTCAGGCTCTTGCCCATCTTCCCGTACTCGCGCGCGACCTCCTCGCCCTCGTACCAGTACGCGCCGTCGCGTTCCTCGACGTCGCCGGCCGGCACCGGCTGGCCGCGCGGATCGCGGTAGGCGAAGGCCTGGATGTAACCCTGGTTGAAGAGACGATGGAACGGCTCGCTGCTCGACACGTGGCCGAGATCGAACAGCACCTTGTGCCAGAACCGGGCGTAGAGCAGGTGCAGAACCGCGTGCTCGACTCCGCCCACGTACAGGTCGACGCCGCCGGTGTGGCCGGTGCGACCGTCGCCGCCGTCGGCGGGTCCCATCCAGTAGCGCTCGACGGCCGGATCGACGAAGGCCGCGTCGTTGGTGGGGTCGAGGTAGCGCAGTTCGTACCAGCACGAACCGGCCCACTGCGGCATCACGTTGATCTCGCGCCGGTAGCGGCGCGGTCCGTCGCCGAGATCGATGTCGACGTCGAGCCATTCGGTGGCGCGGGCCAGCGGTGGAATCGGGTCGGTGACGTCGTCGTCGGGATCGAGGGCCTGCGGTTTGAAGTCCTCGAGTTCGGGCAGCAGCACCGGCAACTGCGAATCGGGTAGGGCGATCGGAAGTCCGGTCTCGTCGTACACCACGGGGAAGGGTTCGCCCCAGTAGCGCTGGCGGCTGAAGAGCCAATCGCGCAACTTGTAGTTGATGGTCGCGTGGCCGCGCGCCGCGCGCTCGAGCCACTCGTTCACGATGCGCTTGCCCTCGGCAACCGATGCGACTCCGTCGAGCGCCAGATCGCCGCTCGACGAGTTGACGTAGGCGCCATCGCCGACGAAGGCCTCCGGCCAGATCGTGGTGTCGAGCGACGAGGGAATGCCGCGCTCGTCGAACCATGCCGCGGGTGGTTGCTGGATCGCGGGAATCGGTAGCCCGAAGCGACGGGCGAACTCGAAGTCGCGCTGGTCGCCGCACGGCACCGCCATGATGGCGCCGGTTCCGTAACCCATCAGCACGTAGTCGGCGATCCACACCGGCACGGCGGCGCCGTTCACCGGATTGGAGGCGTACGAACCGGTGAAGACTCCGGTCTTCTCGCGACCCTCGGCCTGACGGTCGAGGTCCTTGATGCCGGCGGCCGACGCGCGGTAGTCCTCGACGGCTCCGCGGCGATCGTCGGTGGTGAGCGCCGCGACGAGCGGATGCTCCGGAGCCAGCACCATGAAGGTCGCACCGAACAAGGTGTCGGGTCGGGTGGTGAACACGGTGATGTCGCCGGCCGGCGACGCGAAATCGACTCGTGCTCCCTCGCTGCGACCGATCCAATTCCGCTGCATCAGTTTGATGGGCTCGGGCCAGTCGAGGCGCTCGAGGTCGTCGAGGAGACGATCGGCGTAGGAGGTGATGCGCATCATCCACTGGCGCATGTTCTTCTTGAACACGGGATAGTTGCCGATGTCGCTGCGGCCATCGGCGGTGACTTCCTCGTTGGCCAGAATCGTTCCGAGGCCGGGGCACCAGTTCACCGGTGCCTCCGACAGATAGGCGAGGCGAAGCGAGTCGACGACGCGTCGACGTTCGACGGCGTCGAGCGACGACCAAGCGCGCCCGTCGGGCGTGTCGCGACGTCCGGACTCGAACTCGGCCACCAGTTCGGCGATCGGTCGAGCCCGTCCGATCGATTCGTCGTACCACGAACCGAACACCTGCAGGAAGATCCACTGCGTCCAGCGGTAGAACTCCTCGTCGGTGGTGCTCACGCTGCGGCGCGCATCGTGACCGAGTCCGAGTCGACGCAACTGCCGACGCATGTTGGCCACGTTGGCCTCGGTGTTGACCCGCGGATGCACCCCGGTGGTGATGGCGTGCTGCTCGGCGGGGAGTCCGAAACTGTCGTAGCCGAGTGCGTGCAGCACGTTGTGACCGGTCATGCGCTTGAACCGCGCGTACACGTCGGTTCCGATGTAGCCGAGGGGATGACCGACGTGCAGTCCGGCTCCGCTCGGGTAGGGGAACATGTCGAGCACGAAGAGCTTCGGACGTCCCGACACCCGCTCGGGATCGGCCAGCGGGCCGGCCGGGTTCGGTGCCTCGAAGGTACCCTCGGCCTCCCATCGGTCCTGCCACTTCGTCTCGATGTCGCGAGCCAGATCGGCGGTGTAGCGCATGCGAGGGGATTCGGCGGTCACGAACCGCAAGGGTAACGGCACGACCGGCCGCATAACGCCTGCAAACGGGCCTCGTGGAGGGTTCGCTCCGACGCTCGGCCGGTCAACTAGTTTCGGCGTCCGCATGAACGGGGCAATCGGCGACGGGGCCAAGCGCGAGGGTTCGGTGATCGAACGACTCGAGGCGGCCGCCGATGCGCCGACCGGGGTGCGTTTCGTCGGTGCGAGCGTGATGCCGGTCGACGGCCCGGCTCAGGTGTCGTGGCGGCAGATCCACGACGAGGCTCGCGCGGTGGCGGCCATTCTGCAGTCGCTCGGCATCGCGCCCGGCGATCACGTGGCGATCCTCGGGCCCACCAGTCGATCCTTGATGACGATCGTGAGGGGGTGCTGGTTGGCCGGAGCGGCCAGCATGGTTCTGCCGTTGCCGATGCGCATGGCCTCCCTCGACGCCTTCGTCGAGGGCACCCGGGCGCGGATCCGTCATGGCGAGGCCAAGTTGCTGCTGATCGACGACGCGTTGGCGGCTTTCTACGAACCCACGGCGGGGGATCCGCCCACCATGTCGATGGCCTCGGTGATGCCGGGCCCGGGTCGGGCCACCGGCGACGCGCTCGAGATGCCGTCGGTCGATCCCGATCGTCTGGTGATCCTGCAGTACACGAGCGGCTCGACGTCGGAACCGAAGGGAGTGATGATCCCGGATCGGGTGTTGTGCGCGAACGTCGACGCGTCGTGCGAAGCCGCTCAACTCACGTCGGCCGAGGTGATGGTGTCGTGGCTCCCGCTGTACCACGACATGGGCCTGGTCGGTTTCCTCTCGATCCCGATGCTGAAGGGCGTGCAACTGGTGCAGGCGGCTCCACAGGACTTCATGGCGCATCCCGGTTCCTGGATGCAGTGGATCAGCGACTGGAAGGGAACGGCCACGGCCGGTCCGAACTTCTCGTGGGTGCTGGCGACGCGCGCCTTGAAGCGCATGGCCGACATCGACTTGTCATCGCTCACCCTCGCTCTGTCGGGAGCCGAACCCGTCGATCCGGTCGCCGTCGAAGCCTTCGTCGCCGAGGCCGGACGTTTCGGTTTCCGGCCCGGCGGAGTGTTCCCGGCCTTCGGCATGGCCGAGGTCGCGATCGGTGGGGCGTTCCCGCCCCGGCATCGCGGACTCGTGTGCGACGCGGTCGATCGCATCGTGCTCGAACGCGATCGGGTGGCCAAGGAGGTCGACCCGTCGGACGACGACGTCGCCGTGCGCCGCTTGCCCCTGCTCGGCCGGGCGGTGCCGGGACTCGAGATGAAGATCGTCGACCCCGAGACGCGCGAGGAATTGCCCGAGCGCCACGTGGGCGAGTTGTTCCTTCGCGGAACCAGCGTGACGCCCGGCTACTACCGACGTCCCGACGCCACGACCGCGATGTTCCACGACGGTTGGCTCTGCACCGGCGATCTCGCCTACCTGCTCGACGGCGAACTGGTGATCTGCGGTCGCATCAAGGACGTCATCATCGTGGGTGGACGCAACGTGTTCCCCGAGGACATCGAGCGGGCGGTGGGAGTGATCGACGGTGTGCGAGCCGGCAACGTGATCGCCTTCGGCGTCGACGGCTACAAGGGTAAGGAGTCGGTCGTGGTGGTGGCCGAGGTGAAGGCCGACGATCTGGTGGCGGTACGCGAGGCGGTGCACCACACCGCGCTCGACGTGTCGGGCCTTCCGCCGCGCGACGTCATCTTCGTCCGGCCCGGCACCTTGCCCAAGACGAGCAGTGGCAAGTTGCAGCGTTCGAAGTGTCGCGAGATGTACCTCGAAGGCGGGCTCGAACTCGCCGAGTGATCAGGCGGCCGTGACGGCGGCGAGCACCTTGCGCCACCTCTCGGGATTGCTCTTGTACGGTGTGTAGAACGAGATTCGCTCGATCACGTCGCCGTAGCGATGATGCAATTCGGGGGCGATGGCCTCGGGTTCGCCGACCACGGCGAAGGTGTTCAGGATTTCGTCGTCGATGAGCTTGCCCATCTCGACCCACTGTCCCTGCTTCGACAAGGTGTTGAGGCGATCCTGCAGGTCGCCCCAACCGTGGAGGTCGAGCACCGGTCGGTACGCCGGAGTCGATCCGTAGAACGCGATCTGTTGGCGAGTACCGGCGGCGGCTCGCTCGAGTTCGGCCTCGTCGGTTCCCGTCACCACGAAGCTCGGTCCGACGATCTCGAAGCCCTCCATGGTCTTGCCGGCCTTGGCGCGGCCGCGTTCGAGAGCCGGAATGGTGACCTCGCGCAGGTACTTCTCGGTGGTGAAGCCGTGGCAGATGAACCCGTCGCACACCTCGCCGGCGACTTCGGTCATCAGCTCGCCGACGCCGGCCAGGAAGATCTTGGGAGGCCCGTACGCCGAGATGTCGGATGCCGCCGGCGTGAAGAAGGGCGTCATCAACGTGTGCGTGTAGAACTCGCCCCGGAACTCGAGCTTGGTTCCGTTCAGCCAGCAGTCCCAGATGGCGCGGATCGCGAGCACCATCTCGCGCATGCGCGCGGCGGGCTTGCTCCAGGGCATCGAGAAGCGCTTGGTGATGTGCGGCTGGATCTGACTACCGAGGCCGAGGATGAACCGCCCCTGCGAGAAGGCTTGGAGGTCCCAGCCGGTGTTGGCGAGCGTCATGGGACTGCGCGCGAATGCCACGGCGATCGACGTTCCGAGTTCGATCTTCTCGGTGTGCTCGGCGGCGAGCAACAAGGGCAGGAACGGATCGTGGCTGGTCTCGGCCGTCCAGGCGCCGGAGTAGCCGGCCTCCTCGGCGTCGCGCGCGCTCGCCGCCGCGTCGCGCAGATCGGTGCTGATTCCTCCGTCGACCTTCATCGTGATCTCCTCAGGTTCGTTGCGGCACTCTTCTGCCGCGGGTGGCGTTCGACCTTCGTTGCGCTTCGTTCGCCCGGAGATCCTGACAGAAATCCGAGGCTCAGCCGTTGTCCGGATTGCCGTTGCGCAGGAAGGCTTCCAGTTCGGCGGCTAGTTCGTCGGGCGACGGGATGTCGCTCTCGCGCAGTGGTGCCGGTTCGAGCGGAAGGGTGGGCTGCACGGCCGCGTCGTAGTTGGCTTCGTACTTGGCCACCATCTCCCGATGCTCGTCGTTGCGCCGCACGAGTCGGTCGAGTCGATCGCGCTGGATGATGGCCTCCTGCTCGAGTGCCCGTTTGTCGAAACAGAGACCACTCACCTCGCGCAATCCGTCGATGAGGGCCATCGACGCGGCCGGACAACTCATCGAAGCCGCGTATTGCGGAACTTGGGCCCAGATCGTGATGGACGGGATGCCGATGCCGTGTAGCACCTGTTCGAGGACGGCCTGCATGCCCGCGGGGATGTCGACCGAGGTGCGCAGGAAATGAGTGGAGGCGAGCAGATCCTCGGCCGGCGACGTGCACGACAGGCGACTGGGTCGGGTGTGCGGAGCCGGGAAGGGATACGCGCCGAACCCCACCATCATGCGCACGCCGAACCGCGTGCACACCTCGCGGATCGCCGCGGAGAAACGGTTCCATGCGGCGTCGGGCTCGTGGCCGGTGAGCAGCAACACGTCGCGTCCGTTGGCATCGTGTCCGGCCCACAGATCGATCGACGGCCAATCGATGCCGTCGGTTCGACCCTCGCGGATCTCCATGGTGGGACGTCGGGAGCGGTAATCGATGAACACGTCGGGATCGAACGACGCCACCGGGAGCCGGTCGCTCTGGGCTTCGATGGTCGACATGGCGTCGGCGGCCGCCTCGGCGGCGTCGATCCAGCCCTTCAGTGAGACGAGCAGGACGGGGGAGCGCATCTCGGGAGGCTCGCCGTCCCACAGGATGTCGGGATTGGTTCCACTCACGCGAGACGCTCCAGCATCTCCTCGGCGCGCGACGCCGCGCCGATCACCTGGGCGTTGAAGGGCTCGAGTTCGGCGGGATCGCGCTGGCCGAGCGCGCCGCCGAGGTATCGCGCGTAGACGCCTTCGAGAATGCACGCCAGTTTCCAGTACGCGAAGGCGACGTAGAAGTCGAGCCGCGAGGTGTCGCGTCCGCTCGCGTCGGCGTAGCGGCGGGCGAGATCGGCCCGATTCAGGAATCCGGGAGCGGTGCAGGCCTGGTTGTTCCACGCCGACGAATCGTCACCCGGGCCGGTCCAGTACACCATGAGCAGACCGAGGTCGGCCATCGGGTCGCCGAGCGTGCAGATCTCCCAGTCGAGAACGGCCACCACGTCGCCCTCGGCGTTCACCATGCAGTTGTCGAGCCGGTAGTCGCCGTGGACGAGCGTCGCGGGTCCCTGCTCGGGTATCCGAGTGAGGAGTGCGTCGTGCGCGCGATCGACCGCGGGAAGTTCGCGGGTCTTCTGTGCGTTCCACTGTCCGTACCAACGCTTCAACTGGCGCGCGATGTAACCCTCGTGTCGCCCGAGGTCGCCCAGGCCCACCGCGGTCGGATCGACGGAGTGGATGGCGGCCATCGTGTCGACGATCGACTCGCTCGCCCGCGTGCGCGCGGAGGTCGCGAGCGATCGTTCGGCCGCCTCGCGGTCGCGGATCACGAGGCCGTCGACGAAGCGCATCACGTAGAACGAGGCGCCGTTCACGGCCGGATCGTCGCAATAGCCGAGCGCCGGAGCGACCGGCACCGGCGTGTCGCGAAGGGCGGCGATGATGCGGTGCTCGCGTCCCATGTCGTGCGCGCTCGCCAACACGTGACCCAGTGGCGGGCGACGCAACACGAAGCGAGCGCCATCGGAACCGGTGACGCGATAGGTCAGATTCGAGTGTCCGCCGGCGATCACCTCGAACCGGAACGGGCCTCGGGCGCCGGACACGTTGTGCTCGAGCCATTCGGTGACTCGGGGGAGATCGACCCCGGTAATCCCGTCGTCTACTGGAGACTCCGACCCGTTCGTCACGCGCCGTACGGTATCCGCGGGACGCGAGGTTCCCGACGAGTCGCGGTTCGGGGAGGATCGGAAGTCGGAACCCGGTCGCCGGTATCGTCGGGCGCATGGCGATCGACGTCACCGATGCAACGTTCGAGACCGAGGTCATCGCTCGTTCGATGACCACGCCGGTCGTGGTCGATTTGTGGGCCCCGTGGTGTGGTCCGTGCAAGACCCTCGGACCGATCATCGAAAAGGTCGTCGACGACACCGGCGGCAAGGTCGTGCTCGCCAAGGTGAACGTCGACGACAATCCGGCGGTGGCCGGAGCATTCCGGGTGCAGGGAATACCCGCGGTGTTCGCCATCGCCGAGGGTCGGGTGATCGATGCGTTCCAAGGGGCGCTTCCCGAGCGCGAGGTGCAGGCCTTCGTGGAGCGTTTGCTTCCGACGGCGGCCGACGAGGAAATCGCCCGTCTGATCGAGGCGGGCGACGAGCAGAGTCTGTTGACGGTGCTCGAGGTCGATCCCGGCAACGAGCAGGCCGTGGTGGCTCTGGCCGACATCCTCACCGCTCGCGGTGAAGGGGAGAAGGCGCTCGCGCTGTTGGCTCGAGTGCCCGAGACCGACGCCGTCCGCCACGCCGCCGCGGCCGCCCGACTGTCCTCCCGGCCCGCCGACGACTTCGACGCGCGTCTCGCCGAGTTGCTGGATCGTGTGAAGACCGACGACGAGGCTCGACAACAGTTCGTCGACATCCTCGAGTTGATGGGGGTCGACGATCCGCGCACGGCGGGCTGGCGCAAGAAACTCACCGCGCGACTGTTCTAGAGGATGTCGTAGGTGTTCCGTGTCGAAATTCCCGTCGTGTTCCGCGATCGTCCGATCTCCGCGAGTGGGCGACCCATGGTGGTGACATCGAAGTGAGTCCGGTTCTCTCGCGGCCCGTCGAGCGACTGGGCGAGCAGTTCGACATCGCCATCGTGGGTGGCGGAATCACCGGTGTGAGCGTGGCGCGCGAGGCCGCTCTGCGCGGTCTCCGCACGGTGTTGATCGAACGCAACGACTTCGGATCGGGCACCAGTTCGGCCACCACCAAGTACATCCACGGGGGCATCCGCTACCTCGAGCAGTACGACGTCGGAGTGGTGCGGGAGAGTCTGCGCGAGCGGAGGATCCTGGCGCTCGGTGCGCCGCATCTCGTCGAGCAGACCCGGTTCATCATGCCGGGTTGGCGTTGGAGCAAGCCCCGCACGCCGTTGCTCGGAGCGGGCGTCCTGCTCTACGACCTGTTGGCCTTCGACCGCAATCGCGACGCTCCCGATGCCTTGCGCATCCCGCATCCGAAGTGGCTCTCGAAGAACGAACTGCTGACTGCGGTGCCGTGGCTCGATCCGGTCGAGCTGCAGGGCGGATTCGCGTACCACGACACACTGAACCTGCATCCCGAGCGGCTGTTGTTGGCGTACGCGCAGTCGGCGGCGGCGGCGGGCGCCGTGCTGCTGAACCACCTGGAGGCCGAGGGCTTCCTGTGCGATCGCCGTGGGGACGACCTGGTGGTGAACGGACTCGAGGCCGTCGACGTGCTCGACGGTTCGCGTCACTCGGTCCGGGCCGACGTGGTGGTGAACGCCGCCGGACCTTGGATCGACAAATTTCTCGAGCGCTTGGGAAGGACCACCGGGGTCGGAGTCGCGCGATCGAAGGGTGTGCACGTGCTCACGCGTCCGCTGGGTGGCGGAGGTGTCACCGACGCGGTGTTCGCCCGGGCTCGATCGGGTCGGCACGTCATCGTGTCGCCGTGGCTGGGCAAGTCGTTCATCGGTCCGACCGACACGCCGATCGACGGCGACGAGGCGTCGGTGGTGGCCGATCGCGACGATGTGCGTTCGATTTTGGAGACGGTGAACTCCACCATGTCGGATGTCGAGCGTCCGTTGACCGTCGACGACGTGGAACTGACCACGGTGGGCGTGCGACCCCTCATCCGGCACGACGACCCCGATACGCCCGACGAGACGGGCCCGGCCACCGCGGCCACCTACACCGCGAGCCGTCGCCACGAGCTCTACCATCACGACGACCGCGGCATTCGGAATCTTTGGTCGATCGGCGGAGGCAAGTGGACCACCGCCCGCGCCACCGCCGAGGAGATGGTCGACGCGTTGTTCGAACACGAACTGCGCGATCGGCCCCGGCGCGATCACGACTCGCGGTCCCTCCCGGCGTGGGGTGCCTTCGCGTGGGCCGAGGACGCCGAACCTTTCCTGGTCGATGCCGGAGCACGACTCGTGTCGGCGGGACTCGAGCCCCGATCGGCCGAGTTGGTGGCGCGACTCCACGGAACGGGGGCCGAGCGCATCGCCGATCTGGTCGAGGCCGATCCCACGCTCGCGCGGGCGATCGTCGACGGCGGCGACGTGGCCGCCCAGGTGGTGATCGCCGTCGTGGACGAGGCGGCGCGCACATTGTCCGACATCGTCGATCGTCGTCTCGTGCTCGGCACGCTGCGAGCGCTCGACCGCGACACGTTGCACGCGGTGGCTTCGATCGCCGCTCCCTTCCTCGGATGGGACGGAGACCGCATCGAGTTCGAAGTGTCGAACGAGGTGACCCGTCGGGTCACTCTCGAGTCGCATTGGCGCACCGCCACCTCGTCCTGAGTCGGCCTCGCGCCCGGATCGTCGACACGGGCCGGAGTCCGGCTCGTCCGCCCGAGGTGGTTCGGTGTCCTCACGCCTTTCCCGTCCCGCACCACCCGACGATTCGCCGACCACGGCCATCGTCCGGGTGTGGACGCGCTCGATCGACTGGTTGCGTTGGGTGGGTCCACGGCGAGTGCTCGCTGGCACCGCCACGATGGTCGCCGTCCTCGCGGTCGCGTGGTGGATGTTCCGTCCGGCGGCGCCCGCCGTCGACTCCACGTTGCCGATGGCCGGGTCCGTCACTCCCGCCGGGTCGGCGACTCCTGTCGGAATCGACGACAACGGTGCGACCGCGGCGAACGGAGTCACCACCGCCACGGTGGTCGTGCACGTCACGGGTCAGGTGAGCGCCTCGGGTGTGGTGCGGTTGCCCGAGGGAGCGAGGGTGGTGGACGCGGTGGCGGCAGCGGGTGGTGCCACTCCGGCCGCGGCGTTGCAGTCGCTGAACCTGGCCGCGGTGTTGTCCGACGGTCAACAGGTTCACGTTCCGGCCTTCGGCGAGGCCGTCGCGCCCACCACGTTGGTCGGGGGTTCGGAGCCGTCGGGTTTCCCGGTCGATCTCAACGTCGCCGACGCCGGGGCCCTCGACACCCTGCCCGGAGTGGGCCCCGCCACGGCGGCCGCGATCGTGCGATGGCGCGACGAGAACGGGCCGTTCGCGTCGATCGACGAGTTGCTCGACGTTCCCGGCCTCGGACCGGCCAAGGTGGAGGCACTGCGCGGTCTCGTGATCGTCGGTTGACGGCGGGAATGTCCCGAGTCCTCCGCCGACTCAGCGGTCGACGAGTGTTCGGCGGGTTCGGGCGTGGCTCAGAGGCCGACCGAGAGCAACAACACCGCGACGAGAAGTCCGGCCAGCGCGCCCGACCACGCGCCGACGGCGAGTCGGGTCCATTCGCGGCGCCATTCGGGCCAACTGCTCACGACCCGATTCGTGGAGCGGCGGGCGGCCAACCGGCCGGCGAACCACCAGCCGGCGCCACTCGTGACGACCGCGAGGACCCAGCGAGTGGTTCCGCCCATCACCGGTACTCCGAACAGCGGCAAGGTGGGCACCGCGAGCAATGCCAACACGAACCCGGGAATTCCGCGCCAGGCCGTGTGCGAATCGACGAGCAGCATCGCGGCCACGATGCCGAGTCCGGTGGCCACCGCGACCGACAGCCACGGACCGAGACGTCGGACGGTTTCGCGGTGGTGCACGACGCCGTCGGGAACGGCGGAGCGCGGGCTCTCGAGTCGGACGGTCACGGCGTTCCACGGTACGGGATCGAACCAGTCGAACGGGGGAGCCCGTCGACGAACCGGTGGGTGGTCGTGCTCGTGGTCGCGGCGTTGTTCGGCGTCTGGTCGGGCGACGTGGTGGTGTCGAGCGACGGCCAGTTGCTGGCGAGGCGCGCCGTCGCCCTGGTCGCCGGGTCGTTGATCGTGTCGTTGATCGGTTCGTTGATCGTGTCGTCGATCGGGTCGTGCCGAACCAACTCCCGTCGATCGTCGGATCGATCCTCGGCCCGGCCGCGTCTCGGGTCGATCGTCGCGATCGTCGCGTGTGCCGGGGTCTTCATGGTGCGTTCGAGTTCGGAGTGGACGACGGTCGAGCCGGTCGAGCGACGGCGAGGAGACGTGATCGCAACGTTGGTGGCCGATCCGGCCCCGAACGGTTCGTTCACGCGGGCGACGGCCCGGGTCGACGGGCGCCGTCTCGAGGTCGTCGCGTTCGGTGGAGCCGCCCGCCGACTCGCCGGACTCGAGGCTGGTCAACGGCTGAC
>Ga0172376_10002711_pt1 | contig 21452 bp, 13 predicted proteins | sample Lak35m_FD_121114 | JGI IMG/M metagenome (GOLD analysis project Ga0172376, IMG submission 121114) | Freshwater microbial communities from Kabuno Bay, South-Kivu, Congo - kab_092012_35m | ecosystem: Environmental > Aquatic > Freshwater > Lake | place: Democratic Republic of the Congo: South-Kivu... | reverse complement strand
GTTTCGTCCTGCTGGCTGGGCTGAACCGATTTGAGCGTTCCGGTCAACGTCGACGAACTGACTCTTCCCCGACCCACAAGAATACGAGACGCCGCACGGCTCAAGGGCCAACTGTCTCCGATCCGCAACGGTGACGGCGGCAATAGTTCCAAATCGTTCATGATCGATGGGACGGTCGTCGCGACTTGATGTTCCAGATCGGTGATCTGCCGCTTATCGACGAGAGACAGCACGTTTTCGGCCTCCGGGGCACGCATGGCGAAGATCGTCAGTCCTTCCAGCGGCTTGTTCTTTTCCAGCTCGATTCCCTGCGGGGCCGGGTCGAAGCGAAAGGTTTCGAACCGTCGAATCACAGCGTCGACACGGCCGCCCTGCCCAAGGATCGCCGGACGTTCGGAATAAATCAGTTGCCTTGTTCGCTCTGACTTCGCCGGCGCGCCTTTCGGCGAGTCGACCGTCATCGAGAGCGTTTCCCGAAAGGCGCTTCGAGTCTGCGCGATTTCACCCGGCAAGGGTTCCACATTTTTGACCGAGAACGCCTCCCGGAACCGGTACCGGGTCGAAACGTCCTTGATCGCCTCGTTGACTTCCTGCTGAACGTCAACGGCCGGAGCCTGCATCCAGGGCGCGGCCTGAGGCGCGATCGTTCCACGCAAAATCAGCAGAGCCGCTGGAACCAGCGTCAGAAGATGTCGTCTCGTATGTCCGCCGTGTCTCATTGGCTGATCCTCGAAATCGATATCGGAAGTCGAGCGAAGTGGGGCAACCCGTGCTCGGGCCGTCCGAACCCCAACCGAACCATTACGATCCACGCTAACAAGTTTGGCGTCAGGACTCCACTGCGTGCAGGAATCTCAACGCGACGGATCTTCTTTTTTTGCGGCTCGATCCGACCAGCGAAGAGATTCCGCCAGAGAAAGGCCCGGTTTGCCGCTGCCTTCGGTTTCGGCCTGAGTCGTCGTCACCGTTGCCACATACTGATCACCTTGAGGCGAAGCGAACAAATAATAGTACCAGACCACGGGCAGCTGCTGTACGACACCCTGAACCGCCAGTTTGTATCCGTATCCCTGACCTGCCGGCCGGGTCAATTCGCCTTCGCCGAAGACCTGGCGGAATTGGCTTCCGAGTGCCTCTCGCACATCCTGGAGAAACTGAGCCGTGTCCTGATGATGCCCGGCGGCGACCATCGGCGCCCGTTTGACGTTGCACTGGGCGATCACGGACCCGCCCCGATCGACCCGTTTGAGCACCGATTCGTCCGTGTCGCTCCAGGTCACATGCCAGTCCCGGTCGTGTTCCAGCCGTATCGTGTTCGTCGGATCGTACCACTCGAGCTTCGCCATGGACGATGTGACCGATCCCGGCCAGTTCTTGAGATCTCCCGTCAGCTCGGTCGCCGGGTCGCGAACGATCTCTCGACGAATCGAGACGTGACTTTCGATGTCCAGACCCGCTTCGACCGACCCCGGCCTTCGATTCTCTTTCCGCTCGATCTTCAGCGAAGTCACGAGACCGGAATTCCGGTCGAAACTCAGTTCGCCCTTGATCTTCATGACGCCTTCCGCACCCAGTACCGCCCCCCGCACTTCGCCCGAAAGCACGATCAGAACGGACTCTTCCGTCAATTCCCGCACCTCACCCGCCAGCGCGTTGGTCGCAAGCGTGTCATAAAGCGAAAGGCTCTTTGCGGCGATCCGATCCAGCTCATATCGATCGCCCTTTTCCACTTCACGTTTCGGCAGTAGCGTCCAGAGGCTGGACGCATCCGCAGGCGCCGTAAGCGCTTCCAGCTCGGATCGGGTCAGTGGCCCGTCCATCGAAACGGTCCGCGGCAATTCGTCCTCAAGATCGACCAGAACGCGCCGCCGTGCGCCACGGACCTTCGTGATCGCTGGCCGGATCTCACCGCCGACTTCGGTTTCCGCCGTCTCGACCAACCGGAGAGTCGTCAGGGAATTCGGCGAGGCCGTGCCGGCCGGGTCGCCCAGTCGCCATCGATCCTGTGCCACAAGTTTCGTTTTCGCCGAGATTTTGAGCGTTTCCGGTTTGAGATTGTCCGTCTTGCCGGATTTCGCGGCGTCCGCCGGCGGATCGAGGAAGAAAGTTCCGTCGGCCTGCATCTCGTGCGTGCTCCGGATCACCCGGCCCGGGTCGACCCGCTCACGCAGCGATACCTTCCCGGCCGCCCGTACGGAGGTCGTCAAGAGCCCCAGTGCGACGCACAGGAAAAAAAAACGAATCGGTCCGCGGACACCCGGGTTCGGAAACATTGTTCATAACTCCTTGCTCATACAAGGATTGTCTTCGAGCTGCCGCGATCGTACGAAAAATCGCGTGATGATTCCGCGCACGACTCGTGACCCAAAATCGCGTTCGCTACGTATATCTAGTGGAGGAGAAATGGCAAGACCGAAAGTCGTAGGATTTTTGCCCAAGAGCCGCGAACCACGAGATGTCTGGTGCGTATTGCCGGGTTTTCGGAAGAAAGTTCACGAAGATGTCGCCATGCGGAGCCGAAATGCGATGTGACTTTGGTCGACCTGTCGGAACGTTGTCGGGATCGTGAGCGTATCAACGGGTACGGCGAATGCGGAACGGTGGCGAATCGCCTTAACGGGCAAGACCTCCGGACTCCGTCGACAGAAGGGAAAGCGAGACTGTCCATGGTACGTTCTGCGGAAAGTCATGCGGAACTCGAAAATCGCGAAGGTCGCGAGGTCGCGGAACCTCTGAAGCGTCTTCTCGACCAGATGGTTCGATATACGCCAAGAGACAAACGGCTCGTTCAGATCGATCGTGCCGAGTCTCTCATGGGCGAACTCGAACCAGAGACGAACTATCCGTTCGACTTTCTTCATTTCCGGATCACGGGCGTCCGCCCCCACGGCTCGGAGGGTTTCGTCGCCAGGGGTTCCCAGTGGATCGAAGACCTTCAGGCCTTCGTCGAAGATCTCTCGGAGCGAACCCCCATCGACTCCGACCAGGTAGGGCAGCGATTCTGGTCCGCCGAGGAACTCGCGGAACGTTATGGCGTGTCTGCCCGAACCATCGCCCGCTGGCGGCACCGGGGGCTTCTGTCGCGCCGGATTCAGGCGGAAGGTCGTTCACGACTGGTGTTTCTGGATTCGAGCATGAAGCGGTTCGAGTCGGAAAACGGCGAATTGATCCGCCGAGGCGGTCAATTCCGCAACCTCGACGACGAAGAACGTGAAAGGATCTTCGAACAGGTTCGTGAGGAGCTGGAACGAGACCCTGGTCAGAACATGATGCATATCGTACGGAGAATCGCCATGAAAATGTCCCGTTCGCCGGAAACCGTCCGAACCCTGATCAAGGATCACGATCGCGAACATCCGGAACGGGCCCTGTTTCCGGACCTCACCGGACCGCTTTCGGAAGCGACCAAGGTCCAGATCCAGACGCTCCACTCCCGCGGGGTCAACGTGGCCGCCCTGGCCCGCCAGTTTCGGCGCAGCCGCCAGAGCATCCACCGTGTGCTCGTCGAAATGAGGGCCCTGGATCTGCTCAAAACGCCGCTCGACTTCATCGACAATCCGGAATTCTCCAATCCGGGCGTGGCGGCCACCTTCCTGGCCGACCTCCCCGAAGCCGAAGTTCAGGTCAAGCGGGCGCGAGCACCGAAGGATCTTCCGCCATATCTGGCCAGCCTGTATGAAGTTCCGCTTTTGACCAAGGTTCAGGAACAGCACCTGTTCCGGAAGATGAACTTCCTCAAGTGGCAGGCCAGGCAACTTCGCGATCAGGTCGCTCAGGATCCGGGCCGGGCCCGGTCGTCCGACCTCGATGCGATCGAACGGCGGCAGGAAGAAGCGCTGATGGTCAAAAACCAGATCATTCGGGCCAACCTGCGGCTGGTCGTGTCCATCGCCAAGCGTCACGTCCTCGGTTCGGCGAACTTCTTCGAACTGATCTCCGACGGCAACATGTCCCTCATGCGGGCCGTGGAAAAGTTCGATTATTCGCGGGGCAACAAGTTCAGCACCTATGCCTCCTGGGCGATCGTGAAGAACTTCGCCCGGTCGATTCCGGAAGAGAACAGCCACCGCGACCGGTTCGTCACCGGCCACGAGGAAATGTTCGAATCGGCCGCCGACAACCGGACCGACGAGCAGGAACTGGAAACGGCTCACAAGAACCTGCGGCAAACCGTTCAGGGACTGCTGGGGCAGCTTGATCCCCGCGAACGACTGATCATCGAAAGCCGGTTCGGGCTGGGTGGCAACGAGGAATGCACCCTGGAGAATCTGGGTCGTCAACTCGGGATCACCAAGGAACGCGTGCGTCAAATCGAAGCCCGAGCCCAGGAGAAGATCCGCCGGATCGCGGCCCTGGAAAAGATCGAACTTCCGAGTTGACGGATGGTTGCGAGAAAATCGGATCGGCTCCGGAAATCCGGCTTCGCAAGGAGCCGGATTTTTTCCGGGAAGAGAGTTGCAAGTCCATGGGCCATCTGATACGATCTGGAATCCAATGCCGTTCGAGGCTGGCGTAGCTCAACTGGCAGAGCACCGGTTTTGTAAACCGAAGGTTGTGAGTTCGACTCTCACCGCCAGCTCTTCCTCGCAGGCACGCGAGAATCGTGCGGGTGGATACCCAAGTGGCTAAAGGGGCCAGACTGTAAATCTGGTGGCACTGCCTTCGCAGGTTCGAATCCTGCTCCACCCATTGGAATCAGGGGTCATGTGGCCGACTGATCCAGCGGGCGGGTGTAGCTCAATGGTAGAGCACCTGCCTTCCAAGCAGGACACGTGGGTTCGATTCCCATCACCCGCTTTACCGATCGTGCGGAATGATGATTACGGGATCAGGAGTCTACTGCCTTCGAAGTCGTTCTCCGGAAAACACGATCGGAAATGATGGCTGCCGTGGCTCAGCTGGTAGAGCGCGTCCTTGGTAAGGACGAGGTCCCGGGTTCGATCCCCGGCGGCAGCTTTCTTGGTTACATCTGTCAACCGAGGTACGGGGTGCGGGGCATGACGGTCATGTCCCGCCCGTGAGATGATCGCGAGACGGACATCCGCCCCGGACCCGGTGGCATGTTTCGTTCGCAAGCGGAATTCAAGTGACGGGAGCTGGTAATGGGTAAGGAAACTTACGTCAAGACGAAGCCGCACGTCAACGTCGGGACGATCGGTCACATTGACCACGGCAAGACCACGTTGACCGCCGCCTTGTTGTCGGTTCTCGCCGTACAACCCTGGGCTGGCGCTACGAAGAAAAAAGATTACGCCGATATCGCCAAGGGCGGTACTGTGCGGGATTCCACCAAGACGGTCACCATCGCCGTTTCCCACGTCGAATACGAGTCGGAAAACCGCCACTACGCCCACATCGACTGCCCGGGCCACGCGGACTACATCAAGAACATGATCACCGGTGCCGCCCAGATGGACGGCGCGATCCTGGTCGTGTCGGCCGCTGACGGCCCGATGCCGCAAACCCGCGAGCACATCCTCCTGGCCCGTCAGGTCGGCGTGCCGGCCCTGGTGGTGTTCCTCAACAAGATCGACCTCGTCGACGACCCCGAACTGCTCGAACTCGTCGAGATGGAACTGCGCGAACTTCTCACGAAGTACAAGTTTCCGGGCGACGACATCCCGATCACTCGCGGCTGTGCCCGTCCTGCTTACGACAATCCGACCGATCCGGAAAAGGCCAAGTGCATTCTGGATCTGGTCAAGACGATGGACGACTACATCCCCGAGCCTGTCCGCGATAAGGACAAGCCGTTCCTGATGCCGGTCGAAGACGTCTTCTCGATCATGGGCCGGGGTACCGTGGGTACCGGCAAGATCGACCGCGGTATCGTGAAGGTCGGCGACACGGTCGAAATCATCGGTTTCGACCGCAACAAGACGACGACCGTCACCGGCGTCGAAATGTTCCAGAAGACTCTCGAACTCGGCGAAGCCGGCGACAACGTCGGCATTCTCCTCCGGGGCGTGGCCAAGACTGACCTCGAACGTGGTCAGGTCATCTGCAAGCCCGGTTCGATCACGCCTCACACCAAGTTCGAGGCTGAAGTCTACGTCCTCAGCAAGGAAGAAGGCGGCCGCCACACGCCGTTCTTCAAGAACTACCGTCCTCAGTTCTACTTCCGGACGACGGACGTGACCGGTTCGGTCCTCAGCCTGCACAACCCTGACGATGGCGGCGAAGCCCAGATGTGCATGCCTGGCGACAACATCAAAATGATCGTGGAACTGATCACGCCGATCGCCATGGAAGAGAACCTGCGTTTCGCCATCCGCGAAGGTGGCCGGACCGTGGGTGCCGGGGTCGTCACGAAGATCCTGGCCTGACCTGGCAATTCGAGTTCACCGTTTCGCGGAAGCCGCTGTCGCGGCTTCCGCGAATTCCTTCGAACCGATAAGGTTTCACTGCGATGAGAGAATACGTCTGGCTGGAATGCACCGAGACTGGTGATCGCAACTATCGTGTCCAGAAAGAGACACGTGGTGCTGGCCGTCTGGAGCTCAAGAAATATTGCCCGCGACTCCGCAAACACACCTTGCACAAAGAGTCCCGGAAGAAGTAAACTGATCGATCCGGTCGGTTGCCGGATCCGTCGGTTCCTACGAGCGTAGCTCAATTGGCAGAGCACCGGTTTCCAAAACCGGCGGTTGGGGGTTCGATTCCCTCCGCTCGTGTTACGTACTGTACGACGGTGGCGTCTCCTGTGGGCTTTGAGGTGGTCAATGGCGAAGGTCGACAAAAAACAGGTCTCGGATCGTGGTTCGCGACCAGGCGATTCGGTCGCGAAGTCCTCGTCCTCGAGTCCGCTGAAGTCGGCGTCTTCGTCGGGTTCCGTCCGCAAGACGGCCTCCCGGTTCTTCGCGAATTTCCTTTCTTCGGACCGTTACAAGCCGAATCAGGGTTTCATCGCTCGCGTCACGACAGCTGCTGGACTGGGGCTGATCTTCGTGGCCGGTCTGTGGCGTTTTTCCGAGACGCTTTCGGCCGTCACGACGCCTGGCTGGGTCAGTCAGCCCTACTCCCGTATCGGGATTCCGATGGCTTTGGCCGGGCTCGCGGCATGGTTCGTTTTTCGTCTGGTCAATCAGGAGGACTTCGCTGAATTCCTGATCGCGACCGAAGCCGAGATGAACAAGGTCTCCTGGACCACCTGGAGCGACCTGAAGCGAGCGACCAGCGTCGTTCTCGTGACTGTCGTTCTCATGACGACCTATCTCTGGCTTGTCGATCAGGTCTGGTCCACGCTTCTGACCTGGATCGGGGTCATTCGTATTTGAGGTTTGCCTGATTCGCGGCCTTCGAACCCTTTTCGATCACGATCCCACGAGCCATGCTGAAGATTCCCGACCTGCCACCGGCCACCGACGAAACCGATCCTCCGAATCATGAATGGTTCGTTCTGAAAGTTCAGAGCGGTCGTGAAGATACGATCCGTGACGCCATCGCCCGGCGTGTCAAGATCGAGGGTCTGGATCGATACTTCGATCAGATCGTCGTGCCGACCGAAAAATCGACCGAAGTCCGCAACAACCGCAAGCGGGTCGTCGAGCGCAAGAGCTATCCCGGCTACATCATGATTCACATGGAACTCAACGAGAAAACCTGGTTTCTCGTACGTGAGACTCCCGGTGTCGGCGATTTCATCGGTCCCCATGGTTCCCCTTCGCGGATGAGCGAGGCTGAAGTCCAGCAAATGCTCGGACAGGTCGTTCCCGTGAAGGAAGAAGAAGCCGCCAAGGTCCGGATCGATCTTGAGCGCGGCGACCGCGTCAAGATCAAGGACGGCCCCTTCGAGAATTTCGAGGGAACCGTCGAGGAGATCATCGAAGGTCGCGGTTCCGTGAAGGTGATGCTGATCATCTTCAATCGGCCAACTCCTGTCGACCTTGAGTATTGGCAGGTGGAAAAACTCTGACGCTCGCTCGGGTCGTCTCGGTCCCGATATCGATCCCGTCAGGGATGCTCGTCCTTGTTCCCTTTTTGAGGCTCTCATGGCGAAGGTCGTCACAGCGAAGGTCAAGTTGCAGTGTCCAGGTGGCTCCGCCACACCTGCCCCTCCGGTCGGTCCGGCTCTGGGTCAGCACGGCGTGAACATCGGTCAGTTCGTGATGCAGTTCAACGACCGGACCAAAGAGATGAAGGGGACCATCATCCCTGTCGAAATCACGGTCTATTCCGACCGTTCTTTCGAATTCATCACCAAGAGTCCTCCCGCGGCGGTCCTGCTCAAGCAGTCCGCCGGCATCGCTTCCGGCTCGGCCACGCCCAACAAGGTGAAGGTCGCCTCGGTCTCGATGGATCCGGTCCGGAAGATCGCCGAGACGAAATTCGCCGATCTGAACGCACGCGATCTGGATCATGCCTGCCGCATCATCGCCGGCACGGCTCGGAGTATGGGAATCGACGTCAAGGTCTGAACCGGACCTGGCTCGTTCCCCGGAACCTCGATGACGCATCCGCGACCGCCCGGAGCTTCATCGCGTACGACAGGCGGGAGCTCTCCTCGATAGGAAAGGAGCGCGTTACTTGCCCAAGCACTCGAAACGCTACAACGCCTTGTTGTCGCGGGTCAATCAGGGGGATCCTGTCCCTCTGGCCGAAGCGGTGCGCCAGCTGAAGACCTTCAACTCGACCAAATTCGATCAGACCGTGGAAGTCTCGACCAATCTCGGGATCGATCCGAAGCAAAGCGATCAGAACGTTCGCGGTGCTGTGGCTTTGCCGAACGGGATCGGTAAGACTGTACGCGTCGCGGTATTCGCCCAGGGCGACAATGCCGAGAAAGCGCGTGCCGCGGGGGCCGATATCGTCGGAGGCGACGATCTGGCCAAACAGATCAAAGATGGTGTCATGAATTTCGACGTCGCCCTGGCGACGCCGGACATGATGGGTTTGGTCGGACCGCTCGGTCGCGTTCTGGGGCCCCGGGGCTTGATGCCCTCGCCCCGTTCGGGAACCGTGACGACAGACATTTCCTCCGCCGTGCGTGAATTCAAGGCTGGCAAGATCGAGTTTCGCAACGACAAGGGCGGCAATGTGGCCGCACCGGTCGGCAAGCTGAGTTTCAGCGACGAGAAACTGGTCGAGAACATCCTTGCGTTCCTGACTTATCTCCGTGGCTTGAAGCCGGCGTCCTCGAAAGGGACGTTCGTGCGGACCGTGACGATTTCGGCGACCATGAGTCCCGGGGTTCGGGTCCAGGCCTAAGCCGTTCGAACGTTTCGGAGACAGGAGCAAAGCACAGGCATGAGTCGTTATGTCAAAGAACTGATGATGGATCAGCTCCGTGAGGATTTCGGTGACGCCAAAAGCGTACTGATCCTCGACATGAAGGGGCTGGACGCACAATCCGAGTTTCAGTTCCGGCGCGATCTCCGCAAGAAGTCGATCCGGGTCCGCACGATCAAGAATACTCTCGCCGGCAAAGTGCTGGGCGATCTTGGCATTCATGGTCTCGACAAGTTCCTCAGCGGACCGAGCGTGGCTGTCTGGGGCGGCGAAGGCGTGGCCGAACTGGCCAAGGAAATCAGCGCCCAGCTGAAAAAGCTCAAGAAGCCGGAAATCAAGGGTGGCGTCGTCGATGGCACCGTGATCTCGGCCGACAAGTTCGAGGTTTTGACCAAGCTGCCTTCGCGCGAGGCCCTGATCGCTCGCGTGGTCAATCTGGCTGTGTCACCTGCACAGCGGGTCGTCAGTCTGGCCAACGCACCTGCGAGTCAGATCGCGTCCCAACTCCAGACGATCGCCGAAGGAGCCAGCGTCGAAAGTTGAGCGGCAAGCCTATCGCTCGCCGCTCGTCAGGAATTCCGTACCCGTACATGTTCGCGAGTTTTTCGGGCCCGTCTTGCATCAAGCCTGAAAGACATCCACTTCGAAAGGATCATTTCCTCCCATGGCAACTGCCGAAACCGCCTTCGCCGACAACATCAAGTCTCTGGGTGACTCGATCGTCAAGCTGACCGTCCTGGAAGCCAAGGCTCTGGGCGATTACCTCGAAACCGTACACGGCATCAAGGCCGCCGCCGCCGCTGTCGTCGCCGGACCCGCCGTCGCGGCCGAAGCCGCCCCCGCCGCTGAAGCCCAGACCGAGTTCGAGGTCATCCTCGAAGCCTTCGGGGCCAAGAAGCTGGAAGTCATCAAGGTCGTCCGTCAGATCACGGGTCTCGGCCTGGCTGACGCCAAGGGCCTGGTCGAAGCCGCTCCCAAGAGCGTCAAGGCCGCGATTCCCAAGGAAGAAGCCGAGAAGATCAAAAAGGATCTCGAAGAAGCTGGCGCTACCGTCAAGATCAAGTGACGAACGTCGTTCCGACGTTCTCTTCGACAAGCTCGGGGGATGGCGAATCGACTCGATTCGCCATCCTGCGAGTCATTTTCGTCTGCATGACGAGTCGATTTCTCTTTAGCTCCGTCGCGAGGTTTCGACTTCTCCCGAATCCGCGACCGGTTGCAGCACCTGTTGCGCGTCTGAGTACCTGAACCTCACCGCCTTCCGCTTCCGATTCCCACGAGGAGTTCCACAGGCGATGTCCAGCACCGTCCGACACAAATCTTCCGCTCGTCGCATCATTCCCCAAAAAGTACGTAATTTCGGACGGATCAAAGACGATTTTCCGATCCCCGACCTGACCAAGATCCAGACCGCTTCGTATGCGCGATTCCTGCAGGCGGACGTTTCCGCCGAAAACCGCGAAGACTTCGGTCTCGAGTCGGTCCTGCGGGAAATTTTTCCGATCGAGAATCACGACAAGACCATTCGACTGGAATACATCCGTTACGAGCTGGGAAGTGCCCGGTACGATCAGGACGAATGCCGCCAATTGCGGCTGACTTTCGGCCGTCCTCTCAACGTTTGGCTCCGCCTCTACAAAGGTGACACGCCGACCGAACAGTCGGTCTATCTCGGCGAATTGCCGATCATGATCGGCGGCGGCGAGTTCATCATCAACGGCGCCGAGCGGGTCGTCGTTTCGCAGCTTCACCGTAGCCCCGGCGTCGATTTCGTCGAAGAAACCGAGATCGGCGACAAAAAGATCCATGCCTGCCGCATCATTCCCGAACGGGGCAGCTGGGTCGAACTTCAAGTCACCAAAAAGGACTCGCTCGGCGTACGCATCGATCAGTCGGGCAAGTTCTCGGCGATCACGCTTCTGAGGGCCCTGGATCCCAAATACACCGACGACGAAGCCATCCTCCAGGAATTCTACGTGACCGAAAAGGTCAAGGTCGGTACCGCCGCCGCCGCCGAGAAACTCGTCAACAAGATCGCCTGCGGTGACATCATCAACCCGGACGACGGCGAAGTCCTTTACGAATCGGGCCAGCGCATCAACGAGACGGCGGCCAAGATCCTGGCCGAATCTCCGAACCTGGTTTCCATTCGGGTCTTGAAGGACGTCAAGGACGAGTTGATCCTGCGTTCCATCCAGGAAGACGCCACGACCGACCACCCCAGCGCTTTGCTGCGGATCTATCAGCGTCTGCGTCCGGGCAACCCGCCGCAGCTCGAGAAGGCGCGGGATCTCTTCGCCGAGAAGTTCTACGACGCCAATCGGTATCGTCTGGGTCGCGTGGGCCGCTTCCGGATCAACCGCAAGTTCGACCAGAACGTCCCCGACGACAAGATGACGTTCGACGTGCTCGATTACGTCAACTCGATCAAGTACATCCTCGATCTGCGGCGCGGCAAGGGTCAACGCGACGATATCGACCACCTGGGCAACCGGCGTCTGCGAACGATCGACGAACTCGCCGCCGAAGAGTTGCGCAAGGGCTTCCTCAAGCTTCGCCGTACGGTTCAGGAGCGGATGAACCATAAGGACGTCGCCGATCTGGAGCCCCGCACCCTGATCAACCAGAAATCGATCGGCGCCGCCATCGACTATTTCTTCGGCCGGGGCGAACTTTCCCAGGTCGTCGACCAGACCAATCCCCTGGCTCAGCTGACCCACGAACGGCGTCTTTCGGCACTCGGACCTGGCGGTCTGAACCGGAAACGGGCCGGATTCGAAGTCCGCGACGTGCACATTTCGCACTACGGCCGGATCTGCCCGATCGAGACGCCGGAAGGAACGAACATCGGCCTGATTTCGAGCCTCGCCATCTACGGCGGCGTCGACGAATACGGCTTCCTGGTCGCTCCCTACCGGGCCGTCAAGAAAGGCCGACTGACAGAGGACGTCCGCTGGATGCGTGCCGACGAGGAAAGCCGTGTCTTCCTCGCCCCAGCCGATAGCCCCGTGGATGCCGAGGGCAGGCTGAAGAATCCCGTCCTGGCGCGGTTCGAAGGCGATTTTCGCTATGTTTCGCCGGACGATGTCGAATTCATCGACATTTCGCCCAAGCAGATGGTCGGCATCTCGGCCGGTCTGATTCCGTTCCTCGAACACGACGACGCCAACCGGGCGCTGATGGGTTCGAACATGCAGCGTCAGGCGGTTCCTCTCCTGGTGGCCGAACCGCCCGTGGTCGCGACCGGCATGGAACACGCGGTCGCCCAGAACTCGGGCATGCTGATCAAGGCCGAGGGCGACGGCACCGTCAGTTACGTCGATTCGACCCGTATCGTGGTCGACTACGTCAAAGGCCAGCCGACGGTTTACAACCTGCGTAAGTACGTGGGGCTCAACGAGCAAACCTGCCTGAACCAGAAGCCGATCGTCGAAGTCGGCCAGAAGGTCAAGTCGGGCGAGATCATCGCGGACGGAGCCAGCACCTTCCGCGGCGAACTGGCCCTGGGCCGCAACGTGCTCGTGGCCTTCATGGCCTGGGACGGCTACAACTTCGAGGACGCCATCATCATCAGCGAAAAGCTGGTGAAGCAGGACGTCTACACCTCGATCCACATCGAGGAATTCGAAGTCGAAATCAAGGAAACGAAGCTCGGCCGCGAGGAATTCACCCGCGACATCCCGAACGTTTCCGAGAAGATGCTGCGAAACCTCGACGAAAACGGTGTCGTCCGGATCGGCACCTACGTCAAGACCGGCGACATTCTCGTCGGCAAGGTTTCGCCCAAGTCGAAGAGCGAACTGACCCCCGAAGAAAAGCTGCTGCACGCGATCTTCGGCCGCGCCGGCGAAGACGTGAAGAACGACTCGCTGGAGGTGCCCTCCGGCGTGGAAGGCATCGTCATCAACACGCAGCGGTTCTCCCGGAAAATGAGTCTGCCGGAAGACGAACGCAAGGAACTCGAGCGCGAAATCAAGAACGCCGAGGGTGAGGAAGACACCCGGATCGCGGGCGAGTATCGCCAGATGATCCGCAAGCTTGAGCACGTCTTCGACGGTCCGGTCGCCCGCAAGGGCAAGACGTTCGGTCAGGACAAGGACGCCAGGATCCTGGTCGACGAAGCGAAGAGCTTCAAGCTGGAAGATCTCGACCTGCGGACCCCCGAAATCCGCGAGCAGGCCGAGAAGATCGTACGCGACTACCGTCCGCGGATCGAGAACCTGATGCACGAAAAGGAACGCCGCATCAGCAGCATGAAGCGGGGCGACGAACTGCCCGCCGGTGTGCTTCAGATGGTGAAGGTTTACGTGGCCACGAAGCGGGTCATCTCCGTCGGCGACAAGATGGCCGGCCGTCACGGCAACAAGGGGGTCATCTCCAAGATTCTGCCCGCAGAGGACATGCCGTTCCTGGAAGACGGCACCTCGGTCGAAATCCTGCTCAACCCGCTGGGTGTGCCGAGCCGGATGAACGTGGGCCAGATTCTGGAAACCCACCTTGGCTGGGCCGCGGTGAAGCAGGGCTTCCAGGCCCTTTGTCCGGTCTTCGACGGCGCCCATGAGGACGTCATCCGCAAGTGCCTCGTCGAGGCTGGTCTGCCGGAAAACGGCAAGGCTCGTCTCTTCGACGGCCGCACGGGCGATCCGTTCGACCAGCGCGTGACGGTCGGCTACATCTACATGCTGAAGCTGCACCACCTTGTCGACGACAAGATCCACGCCCGTGCGACAGGCCCCTACTCGCTCATCACCCAGCAGCCTCTGGGCGGCAAGGCCCGCTTCGGCGGTCAACGCTTCGGCGAGATGGAAGTCTGGGCCCTGGAAGCCTATGGCGCGGCTTACATCCTGCAGGAGCTACTGACGGTCAAGAGCGACGACGTCGAAGGGCGTACCAAGATCTACGAGTCCATGGTCAAGGGCGAGAACACGCTGGAAGCGGGCACGCCCGCCAGCTTCGACGTCCTTACCAATGAAATCTGCGGTCTGGGTCTGCACATGCAGCTGATCAAGAAGCGGATCTGACGAAACACGGTGGCGGCCCGTGCGAACGCTCGGGCCGCCACGGATCCGACCGAAACCCTCTTGACAACACGTCCGCGATAGGTTAAGAGAGTTGTTTGCGGCATGCTTCAGGGCCCATGACCCTGCTTTCCGCTTATCACTCCCGGAGTTGCGACGAATGATCCGAATCCCTGGCGGGTTGAGGTTCGCTCTGGTTCGAGCCAAAGGCATTCCAGAGGCACGCATTCCGCGGTCAAGACGCTGACGAAATCGCGACATGTTCGACGACCGAACCGCACAATCGAAACGTTCCACCATACATACAGCGAAATGGCGTCCTCACCCCCTCTGAAGGAGTGTGTTCTGTGAGCATGGGCGAAAGTGCCTACGATCGGGTCAACGATTACGGTGCCGTGAAGGTCAGCCTGGCGAGCCCTTCCGACATCCGCAGCCGTTCCTCGGCGAAGTCAAAAAGCCGGAAACCATCAATTACCGCACCTATCGCCCCGAGAAGGACGGCCTTTTCTGCGAAAAGATCTTCGGCCCTGAAAAAGACTGGGAATGTGCCTGCGGCAAGTTCCGCGGCATGAAGTACAAGGGCATGGTCTGCGACCGCTGCGGCGTGAAAGTCACCCACTCGCGCGTTCGCCGCAAGCGCATGGGCCATATCGAACTCGCCGCGCCCGTCGTTCACATCTGGTTCTTCAAGGCGACGCCCAGCCGTCTTGGCACACTCCTGGACATGAAAACGTCCAACCTGGAAAAGGTCATTTACTTCCAGGATTACGTCGTCGTCGATCCCGGCGATACCGACCTGAAGGAACGCCAGATCCTCAGCGAGGAAGAATTCCGCAACGCACGGACGAAATACGACGAAGCCTTCAAGGCCGACATGGGTGCCGAAGCCGTCAAGCAGCTTCTGCTTCGTCTTGACCTGGCCGCGATCTCCAAGCAGCTCCGCCAGGAGCTGACCGAGACCTCCAGCAAGCAGAAAATCAAGGATCTGACCAAGCGGCTCAAGGTCGTCGAATCGCTTCGCGACAGCGAAAATCGGCCCGAGTGGATGGTCCTCGAGTGCATCCCGGTCATCCCCCCGGATCTGCGCCCTCTGGTGCTGCTCGATTCCGGCAATTTCGCCACCAGCGACCTGAACGATCTTTACCGTCGGATCATCAACCGCAATAACCGCCTCAAGAAGCTGGTCGACCTCAACGCCCCCGAGGTCATCATCCGCAACGAAAAGCGGATGCTCCAGCAGGCCGTCGACGCCCTCTTCGACAACAACCGCTGCAAGCGGCCCGTCGTCGGTTCGTCGAATCGCGCGCTGAAGTCGCTGACAGACATGATCAAGGGCAAGCAGGGCCGCTTCCGCGAAAACCTGCTCGGCAAGCGGGTCGACTACTCCGCCCGCTCGGTCATCGTCGTCGGCCCCGAACTGCGCCTGCACCAGTGCGGTCTGCCCAAGAAGATCGCCCTGGAACTGTTCCAGCCCTTCATCATCCGCCGGCTCAAGGAGCAGCGGATCGCCGACACGATCAAGTCGGCCAAGAAGATGCTCGAACGCCGCGACCCGGCCGTGTGGGACATTCTCGAAGAGGTCATCAAGAATCACCCGGTGCTTCTCAACCGGGCCCCCACCCTGCACCGGATCGGGATCCAGGCCTTTGAGCCCGTGCTGGTCGAGGGCAACGCGATCCGCATCCACCCGCTGGTCTGCCGCGGTTTCAATGCCGACTTCGACGGTGACCAGATGGCCGTCCACCTGCCCCTCTCGATCGAGGCCCAGGTCGAAGCCATGACGCTGATGATGTCCACCAACAACAGCTTCAGCCCCGCCAACGGCAGCCCGATCAGCTCGCCGACACAGGACATCGTCATGGGGTCCTACTACCCGACGGTGCATCGCCCCGGCGACAAGGGCGAAGGCATGGTCTTCTCCACGCCTCAGGAAGTCTTCCTGGCCTTCAGCCTGCGGAAGATGGACATCCACGCCAAGATCAAGCTGCGGCTCGACCCCCGCAAAAAGGTCAAGGGCGAAGGCGAAAAGACGCACAAATCCGGCAAGCTCCTGGAAACGACGGTCGGCCGTGTCGTCTTCAACGACATCCTGGATCACAGGATGGCCTACTACAACGTCGCTCTTTCGCAGAAGCAGCTGCAGTCGATCATCGCCGACTGCTATCAGCTCCTGGGCCGCGCCGCCACGATCGATCTTCTGGACCGGATGAAGGACCTCGGTTTCCGTGAGTCCACACGCTCGGGCCTTTCGTTCGCGACCGACGACCTGCGTACGCCGTCCTCGAAGGACAAAATCCTGGCCGAGGCCGAAAAGTACGTCGGAACGCTCTACAGCAACTACGAAAACGGGATGATCACCAAGGTCGAACGATACAACATGGTCGTCGACGCCTGGACACAGGCCCGTGACAAGATCACCAACCAGATGATGGAAGAACTCAAGAACGACGTCCGCAACGGCGAAGTCTACTTGAACCCCATCTATCTGATGGCCGACTCCGGCGCCCGGGGTGGCGTCGGGCAGATCACCCAGCTTTCGGGCATGCGGGGCCTGATGGCCAAACCCAACGGCGACATCATCGAAACGCCGATCAAGGCCAACTTCCGCGAAGGCCTCTCGGTGCTCGAATACTTCAGCTCCACCCACGGCGCCCGAAAGGGTCTGGCCGATACGGCGCTGAAGACGGCTGACTCCGGTTACCTCACCCGGAAGCTGGCCGACGTCGCCCAGAACGTCGTCATCACCATGTTCGACTGCGGCACCACCCAGGGCATCACCAAGGGTGCCGTCTACAAGGGCGAAAAGCTCGAAGTCAGCCTCTTCCAGTCGGTCCGCGGCCGCGTCAGCCGGGTCAGCATTCAGGATCCGATCACCAACGAGATGGTCGTCCGCGAAAACGACCTGATCACGATCGACAAGGCCCGCAAACTGGAAGACATGCAGATCGAAAAGATCCAGGTGCGCAGCCCCATGACGTGCGAAGCACCCCTGGGCGTCTGCCAGTCCTGCTATGGCATGGACCTGGCCACCGGTCAGCTCGTCGAACAGGGGATGGCCGTCGGCATCATCGCCGCTCAGTCGATCGGCGAACCGGGCACCCAGCTCACCATGCGGACGTTCCACATCGGCGGCGTCGCCAGCCGCGGTCTCGAGGAAAAGGAACACAAGTCCAAGCGGGAAGCCATCGTCCGCTACGTCAACATCAACGCCGTCACCATGGAAAACGGCAAACGGGTCGCCCTGACTCGCAACGGCGAATTGCAACTCTTCGACGATCACGGCCGTGAAGTCGACAAGTTCGACGTCCCCAACGGTTCGGTCCTCTTCATCGAAGACGGTCAGAAAGTGCCCAAGGGCACCGTCCTCTGCGAATGGGACCCGCACAACACCCCGATCATTTCGGAAGTCGACGGTATCGTCAAATTCGAAGACCTCACCGTCGGCGAAACCCTCAAGGAAGAAATCGACGCCTCCGGCAACCAACGCCGAACCGTCATGGAACACAAGGGCAACTATCACCCGCAGATCATCATCACCGATGACAGCGGGCACCACCTCGTGTTCTACACCATCACCGAAAAGGCCGAACTCGTCGTCGATAACGGCCAGCGGGTCAAGATCGGCGAAACCCTCGCCAAGACGCCGCGGGAAATGGTCGGCACCCAGGACATCACGGCCGGTCTGCCGCGCCTCACCGAACTCTTCGAAGCCCGTCGTCCCAAGGTTCCCGCCGTCATGGCCGAAATCGACGGCCAGGTCGAACTCCTCGACCAGAAACGCCGCGGCAAGTGGACGATCAAGGTCAAGAACCCCTCCGGCATCGAGCGCGAACACCTCGTGCCCCACGGCAAGCACCTGCGGGTCCACACCGGCGACTACGTCCGTGCCGGCGACCCCCTCGTCGTCGGCCCCCTCGTGCCCCACGACATCCTGCGCATCACCGGCGAAGAAGCCGTTCAGCGCTACCTGCTGCGTGAAGTCCAGAACGTCTACCGTGCCCAGTCGGTCACCATCGACGACAAACACCTGGAAATCATCGTCGCCCAGATGCTCCGCAAGATCAAAGTCGAAACGGTCGGCGATACGGGCCTCCTGCCCGGCTCGGTGATCGACAAGTTCGAACTGCGACGCGTCAACACCGAACTGGCCAACTGCGTCAAAATCAAGGATCCGGGCGATACCGGTTTCGAATCCGAAATCGTCCCCCGCGACCTCCTCGAAGAAGTCAACCAGAAGATCGAACTCGAAGGCGGCCGCAAGGCCGAATGGACCCGGCCCAAGCCCGCCAGCGGCTCCACCCAGCTGCTCGGTATCACCAAGGCCGCCGTTCAGTCCGAATCGTTCATCTCGGCCGCCAGCTTCCAGGAGACCACAAAGGTTCTCACCGAAGCGGCCCTCGCCGGCAAGGTCGACCGCCTCGTCGGCCTCAAGGAAAACGTCATCCTGGGGCACCTCGTCCCCGCCGGTACCGGCTTCAAGATTCACCAGGAAGCCCGCGTCGGCATCAATATCGCCGAGCCGCGGTCTTCCGACGAATCGACCGTCGCCTGACCCGGACTCACTCGATTTTTCGAAGTGTCCACGGCTGCTTTCACGCGGCCGTGGACACTTCGCTTTCCCCGGCTTTTCGGATATCCTCCCGCCGATGTGCTTTTCCGCCGAGGCCAGTTTCGGAGCATCCGCGGCCCTGTTCCCGATGGGCGCGTATTGCGTCCGTCAAGCCATCAGATACCGTCCTCAATTTCTGCCTTTCGCCTGCGTTCCACTCGCTTTCGCCGTCCAGCAGCTCTCGGAAGCCCTCGTCTGGCACCTCCTGCTCCAGCAGCCACCAGGGCCCGTCACATGGCCAGCCGCCACGTTCCTGTTCTTCGCCATCGCCTGGTGGCCCGCCTGGTTCCCGGTGTGCGCCGCTTTCCCGCCCCGACACCCCGGCAACGCGTTCCGTTCGTCGCCCTCGCGATCCTGTCCCTCCTCTGGTTCGTCCGGGCTTATCTTCCGGCATTCGAAGAACCTGGCCGATATCTGACCGCCACCATCCTCCGCCACTCGATCCGCTATCCTTATTCCGACGAAATTCTGCTCGATAAGGGCCACCGTTTCCTCATCACCACCGGATATCTGTTCTTCACCTGCAGCCCCCTTCTGCTGCTCAGCGTCGGCGTTTTTCTCGCCCCCGTGCTACTGGCCATCGGCAGCGCCATCATCTCGACACTCATGATGGTCTATGCCTTCACGTCCGTCTGGTGCTTCTTCGCGGCCGTTATGTCAGCCTTTTGCACCTTCTTCTTCCGCGGCCTGAAACCACCCCGCCCGCCGGCTGTCGCGTCCACACCGTAGGGCACGGTTCACCGTGCCGCGCAAGCCCTTCGAAGCCCTGCGAGCCCCGAGCTCCAGCTCGGGACGCATTCGAACGACACTTACGTTTCCTGCCCCATCAAAAAACCAATCGTCCCAAGCTGGAGCTCGGGGGTCCCGCGCTTTTTCGGACTCCAGACTGCTCTGTCATTCGAAATGACGGGGCTCGATGGAATACCGCGGCTCATTCAGTGGCGGATGCCAATTTCTTGCCCCGCAAGGTCATCACTTGCAAGGGCCAACGGCCCGATACATCCCAGCCCGGGCCAACGGCCCGGGAAGACGTAAGCCGCTATAGAATAATCTTTTGCGATACCGTTCGCTCCCGGGTGCCAGGCCACCGGCCCGGCATCCGGGAGCGAACGGTATTTCTCCGGACCCTTTCTTCCCTCGGCTCATTCCGTGGGCGTTGCCCACGGCTGGGATGATTCTCACCTTTGGTGCTGAAATCCCTGGCACGGCATCGCGATATTCGATCTGTCCACGAGCCGAAGGAAAGGCGGATCCGATCGGAAAGGAGTGTGATGATCGAAAAACGTCACACGGGATCGACCGAAGGCATACCATTCGATCGACCCCACGGAAATCCCTGAAGAACCAGGAAAGTTACGCTCCACCTTGCTGGTTTTCCACGAAACTCCGGCCGAACCCGGATATCGAACGTCGAGCCGTGGACGTGAGTCCACGAATTGCGCATGACCTTCGCACACCCGGAATCGAGTTGGCCCAAGGTGATTCGAACTGCATTTTGGGCAGGTCGTTCGAATCCGTGGATTCACGTCCACGGCTCGACACCCTGTTTGCCCTTCCCGCACCATCGTGCCGGGCTACCTCATCGTCAAGCCCTGCCTGATCGGTCTATCTGAAATGTCGATATCCATCGGATCGACATGCGAAGATGACGAAACCGGCGAATGCGTTTCGATCGTGATCGTTAAGGCAATGCCGAAGATCACTTCGACGGGGTTTTTCTCCGGTATCGGACACGTTTCCCGGATCCGTCGCACGGGCGCGATCGCCAGACCCGGCCCGAACCGTCGAATCGAACGAAACGGCAAAGTCCTCCGGATCCGTCGTGCAAGTTCCGGCCAGGTCCGGAACCATAAGGCAATAATGTCGCAATGCTCTGGGAATTCAGGAGATCGGTTCCAATTACGAAACGGAATCGGCCCATGTCGGCGAAGAAGCCCGGACGAATCATCCGCACGGGCAATTCAGACGTAAGCATCGATTGCATAGTCACCTGTGACCGATTTACGAAACGGAATCCTGGTGCGGGCAAGGCGTGTCCGGAGTTTCTGATCTCTCGAGATGGAACCGATGCATCTTGCCGGCACTGTCGATTGCGACATAACCTTCGTATCAGAAACGATCTACGATCGTTTTACGAAACGGAATCCGGTCTGGCGCGACTCGTTCGGCAGGGCTTCGATCCTGATGCCTGACGCTCGTCGTGAATCATGGCCTGAAGTTGCCCTCATTGGGGGCATGAAGGGGGGCGAAACGGATCGTCCGAGCGGCTTTCCGATTCGATCCAATCGCTTGCGGTTCAATGCGTTCAGAGCGTTTTGCGAAACGGAATCGTGTGCCGTCCGATCCAATTTTCGAACGCGGGCGATGCGCCGGACGCTGTTCGTGCGATAGTGATGAAGGGTGTCGGGCAAGGTACCGTCGGAAGTTCCCAATCAATTCGAGCGAGCTGATTCGGCGGCTTCGATGTCCCGGCGTGGGTGTGACCCGAATTTCTGGTGAAGTTTGGAGATTTGGGCTGTCAAGGCAAAAAACATGGACGGCAAAATTGGCTGGAGTCGATCGTGGTGCGGAATCGTGGGTCCCGGGGCTTCCGATCT
>Ga0172376_10002710_pt1 | contig 21465 bp, 18 predicted proteins | sample Lak35m_FD_121114 | JGI IMG/M metagenome (GOLD analysis project Ga0172376, IMG submission 121114) | Freshwater microbial communities from Kabuno Bay, South-Kivu, Congo - kab_092012_35m | ecosystem: Environmental > Aquatic > Freshwater > Lake | place: Democratic Republic of the Congo: South-Kivu... | reverse complement strand
GACCGACGCGTGTCCGGCGCCGCGGTCCTCGGGCGAGGCGCACGACCAGATCTTCGTGCCGGTCTTCTTGTCGAGGGCCACCATCGTGTTCGTCTCGGCGCCGGGAGTGCAGATGAGCCGGTCACCGTCGATCGTCACCGACTCGCTGTAGCCCCACGCATCCCCCTTCTTGCCGCCGTACGTCTCCTTGAGATCCACGGAGAACACCTCGCGGCCGTCGGCGGTCGCACAGGCCACCAGCCGTCCGAACGGCGTGACCACGTAGACGAGGTCCCCGTCCACCGTCGGCGTGCTGCGGGAGCTCTGCCAGGTGGGCTGGCCCTCGGTCCACGGCTGACCGGTCTTCGTCTTCCAGAGCTGGCGGCCGCTGGCGAGGTCGAAGCAGGAGAGGTATTCGTCGCCATCGGGAGCGGTCGAGAGCCCGTCGCCCAGCGTGTAGAAGCGGTTGCCCGCGATCGCGAGACTGGCGTAGCCGCGTCCGGCCCCGGCCGTCTTCCAGAGCAGCGGCGGACCTTCCGCCGGCCAGGCCTCGAGCAGGTTGGTGTCGGGGGCCACGCCGGTGCGGGCTGGTCCGCGGAAGGTGGGCCACCCGTCCGCGCGGGCCGGTGCCGCGCACGCGATGCCGATCAGAACGATGCCGCAGGTGATGGGACGTCGCGTCATGGATGCCTCGCACTCCTCCGGAAAACGACCGTTCCGTGCTGTGCGGCCGATGCCGCTCGACCGCCGGCGGCGGAGTTTAGCAGACCGGGCGACGCGATCCGCCGTCACAGGTCGCCCGCCGTGTGCCGCGTGAACGCACGACCGGAAGGCCCCGCCCCGCGGCGACAGGGGGCATTTTCACGGGCGCCGTGCGTCCGGACGGCGGTATGGTACCGTCGGATCGACGCCGCCCGAGGAACCCAGCCGTGACCGCATATCCTTCGCCTCCGTCACCCGTGCCGGGGAACGACCCGCCGTTCGGCCGGCGCGTGACGGTCGAGCAGGTGGAGGAGGGGACCGAACTCGCGCCGAAGTTCGACGAGCAGGGGCTCATCCCGTGCGTCACCACCGACATGACCTCCGGGGAGGTGCTCATGGTGGCGACGATGAACCGTGAGGCACTCGCGCGGACGATCGAGACGGGCGAGGCCCACTACTGGAGTCGCAGTCGGCGCACCCTCTGGCACAAGGGCGCCACCAGCGGACTGGTGCAGCGGGTCGTCGAGATGCGGATCGACGACGACCAGGACTGCGTCTGGCTGCGGGTGGAGGTGGCGGGCGGAGCGAGCTGCCACGTCGGCTACCGGTCGTGCTTCTATCGCCGCGTGCCCGTGGGGCGCGAGCGGACGCAGGGCACGGCGCTCGAGTTTCTCGAGGCCGAGAAGGCGTTCGACCCCAAGGCGGTCTACGGCGACGCCCCCAACCCGACGCAGCTGTGATGGCCGCCGCCACGACGACCCGGCTCTCCCTGGTGCGCTCCCTGAGGTTCTGCGCGGGGCATCGGCTGTTTCGCCACGAGGGGAAGTGCGCCTACCTGCACGGCCACAACTACCGGGCCGACATCGAGGTCGAGGCGATCGGAGGGGGCAGGGCGGTGGACGCGGTCGGCCGCGTCATCGACTTCGCGCTCATCAAGCAGCGGATGCTCGGCTGGCTCGACGAGCACTGGGACCATGCGTTCATCCTCTTCGCGGAGGACGAGTCGGCGCTGGCGGCCGTGCGGGCCGTGGACCCGACGAAGTACTTCGTGCTGCCGTGGAACCCCACGGCGGAGAACATGGCCCGCTACCTGCTCGAGGTCGTGGCACCCGCCGTGCTCGGCGACCTCGGCGTGATCGCGAGGCGTGTCGCCGTCTGGGAGACCGACGAGGCGTGTGCCGTCGCGACGCTCGACGGCGCGCCGGCCTCGCCGCCGCCGACACCCGGCGCCGCCGTCGTCGTCGATCACCGCGCGTAGGCACCGCTGCCGGCGCCCCTGTGGCGTACGCCTCCAGGCGTGCGGACGAACGTGTCGGTCCGCGTCCCCGTTGCCAGCTGCAGGGGTCGTGTCCCGTGATGCGTCCCTGTGGCGTACGCCTCCAGGCGTGCGACCGGATGGGACGACACACGCCCCGGCCGTCGTGGCCGACCGGCTTTCAACTTCGTGGTGGGCGCGGGATGATCGTGTGGGTCGCGGCCATCCGGCTTTGTGAGGCTCCCTTCGATGCACCACCCTGGCGGCTTTCCCACCACGCGTCTGCGACGCACGCGCCGGCATGCGTGGCTGCGCGCGGCCGTCGCGGAGACGGCCCTCGCCCCGAGTGATCTCGTCTGGCCGCTGTTCGTGCACGCCGCGGCGAAGCCGGCGGCCGTGCCGAGCATGCCCGGCGTCGAGCGGCTCTCGATCGACGGTGCCGTCCGCGCGGCCGAGGAGGCGGCCCGGCTGGGGATTCCGGCGGTCGCGCTCTTTCCCGTCGTCGACCCCGAGCTGAAGACGGACGACGGCCGGCTCGCCACCGATCCCGGGAACCTCGCCTGCCGTGCGGTCCGTGCGATCCGCCAGCGGCTTGGCGACGCGCTGGGCATCGTGTGCGACGTGGCCCTCGACCCGTACACGACGCACGGCCACGACGGACTGCTCGGCACCGGCACGATCCTCAACGACGAGACCGTGGAAGTGCTCTGCCGGCAGGCGGTGGTGCTCGCCGACGCCGGCTGCCAGGTCGTGGCCCCTTCCGACATGATGGACGGGCGCGTGGGGCGGATTCGCTGGGCCCTCGACGCGGCCGGTCATCACGAGGTGTGCATCCTCTCCTATGCCGCCAAGTACGCGTCGGCGTTCTACGGCCCCTTCCGCGAGGCCGTGGGCTCGGGTGCGACGCTCGCCACGGCCGCGGCCCGGGGTGTGCCCGACAAGAAGACCTACCAGATGGATCCGGCGAACGCCGACGAGGCGCTGCGCGAGGTCGCGCTCGACGTCGCGGAAGGGGCCGACATGGTGATGGTCAAGCCGGCCGGCGTGTCGCTCGACGTGATCCACCGCGTGAAGCGGGAGTTCGGGCTGCCGACGCTCGCCTATCAGGTGAGCGGGGAATTCGCGATGATCCGTGCCGCCGCGGAACGTGGCTGGCTCGACGGCCCGCGGGCGGCCCTCGAGAGCGTGCTGGTCATCAAGCGGGCGGGTGCCGACGCGATCCTCACCTATTTCGCGCCCGAGATCGCCCGCGGACTCGGCTGACCGCGACCGGTGTCGTCGGCGCGTGAGGGATCGGGACGGTGGCGCCGCTCAGCGCCCCTGCGGCCGGAAGGCGACGAGCCGCTCGGGGCGCGTCTCGAGGCGGGGCGGGGCCGGGTGTCCGGTGTGGATGAGATCGACGCAGTAGGGAATGGCCGGAAAGACCGCATCGAGGCATTCGCGGATGCTCTTCGGCCGACCGGGCAGGTTCACCACGAGCGCGGTGCCGCAGACGCCGGCCGTCTGCCGCGACAGGATCGCCGTCGGCACATACTGCAGCGACACGGCGCGCATGCGTTCACCGAATCCGGGCAGGAGTTTGGTGCAGGCCATCTCGGTCGCCTCCGGCGTGACGTCCCGCGGGGCGGGGCCGGTGCCTCCGGTCGTCACGACGAGGCAGCACCCGGCCGCCGCGAGGTCGCGGATCGCCGCGACGATCGCGGCCCGCTCGTCGGGCACGAGCCGCTCGAGCGCCTGCCACTCGCTCGCGAGCACCTCCGTGAGGTAGGCGCGGATCGCGGGGCCACCCTCGTCGACGTAGTCACCCCGACTGGCACGATCCGAGACGGTGACGATGCCGATGCGCGCGGCGGCGGCCGGGTCGTTCAGGGACGAATCCATCGTGCTCATGCTCGGGCGCGGGAGTCACCCCAGGCGAAAAGACGCAGCCGATTGCCGTCCGGGTCGATCGCGGTGAGTTCTCGAAAGCCCTCGGCATGCGCCGCCGGCGGTGCCGCGGTCGCTCCGGCCGCCGTGAGCCTCGCGTGGGCATGGGCGAGATCGTCCACCTCGAAGGCCAGGCTGAAGCGCGGGCTCGTCGGCCCGGCTTCGGGCCTCGCCAGGATCGCGATCCGGGTATCCCCGGCGCCGAGGAGCGCGTAGCCGTCGTCGACACCGCGCACGAGCACGCGGAGTCCGAGCGCCGTGCGATACCACTCGACCAGTTCCGCCCACCGCGTCGTGCGGATCTCGACACAGAACAGGCTCGGGCCATGTGAGAGCGGGGCTGCCATGCGAGATATCGCCTGCGTGTCGGCCGTGTCACGCTCATGCTATCCGGCGGATCCTCTGGTGGTGAGGCGGTGGTGCCCCCGGAACGCATGCACCCTCTCCCCTCTGCCCCGCCAGTGGCCCCGCGCCCTGACCGTTCGCGCTCCCGCCCCACATGGCGCACGCGTCCAGGCGTGCGAATGGACGCGGCAGCACCCACCCAACCTGCCACACCGTCCACCCGCCCGCGCTCCCTCCCGCCTCGCGGGCAACGCGCTCCGGTGGATATGCTGCCCCGCTCCCGCGGGCCCTTGCCGGAACCCGCCTCCGACCGCCGACCTCCCTCACACGAGCAGCATGACCGAACCTCCCGCCTCCGATGCCGCCGCCTCCGACGCGCCCCGTGGCACCGCTGCCCAGCTCGCGCAGGCACGGCGCGACAAGCTCGCGAAGCTCGCGGCCCTCGGGGTCGATCCGTGGGGGCAGCGATTCGACGGAGCCGAGGCGGTCGCGGCGGTGCGCGAGCGGGGCGCGTCCGTGGCCCGGGACGCCGACGACGGCCCGGCGGTGCGGATCGCCGGCCGGATCATGCTCCAGCGCAGCGCCGGCAGCCTCGTGTTCCTCGATCTGCACGACCGCTCCGGCCGCATCCAGGTGATGCTCGGCAAGAAGCAGGTCGGGCCGGAGGGATGGCAGGTCGCCGCATGCCTCGACCTCGGTGACATCGTGGGCGTGGACGGCCGTCTGGGCTGGTCGAAGACGGGCGAGATGACCGTCTTCGCGACGGGCCTGACGTTTCTCACGAAGAGCCTCGAGACACCGCCCGACAAGTACCACGGCCTCGTCGATCCGGAACTGCGGCAGCGCATGCGGTACCTCGACCTCGTCCATGGCGACGGGGTGCGGGAGCGGTTCATCGCCCGCAGCCGGATCATCGCGGCGGTGCGGCAGGTGCTCGCGGAACGTGGCTACCTCGAGGTCGAGGGGCCGACGCTCCAGGAGACCGCCGGCGGCGCGGCGGCCCGGCCCTTCACGACCCACCACAACGCGCTCGACATGCCGCTCGTGCTGCGGATCGCGCTCGAGCTGCACCTCAAGCGGCTGCTCGTCGGCGGACTCGAGCGCGTCTTCGAACTCGGCCGCGTCTACCGCAACGAAGGCGTCAGCCCGCGGCACAATCCCGAGTTCACGATGCTCGAGGCCTACGAGGCCTACGGTGACTACGCGACGATGATGGACCTCACGGAGGCGATCATCGTCGCGGCGGCGCGGGCGGCCGGCACGCCGCACCGATTCGACTGGATGGGGCACACGGTCGACCTTTCGCCTCCGTTTCGGCGGGCCGGCTACGACGACCTGCTGCGGGAGGTGACCGGCTGCGATCCCGCGTCGGCGGCGAGCGTGGCCGACGCCGCGTCGCGCGTCGGGCTCGAGACCGCCGGTCGCCATCCCGACGTGATCAAGAGCGACCTCTTCGAGGCGACGGTGGAGAAGACGCTCGCTGGGCCGGTGTTCGTGCTCGACTACCCCGCCGCGGTCTGTCCGCTGACGAAGCGCAAGGCGGGCCGGCCGGACGTGGCCGAGCGGTTCGAGCTCTACGTCGCCGGGATGGAGCTCGCCAACGCCTACACCGAGCTCAACGATCCGGACCTCCAGGAGGAGCTCTTCCGCACGCAGCTCGCCGGCCTGCCCGCGGAGGAGTCGATGGCCCGGATGGACACCGACTTCATCCGGGCTCTGCGTCACGGCATGCCTCCGGCCGGCGGCCTCGGGATCGGCATCGACCGCCTCGTCATGTTCCTCACGGCGGCGGCCAGCATCCGCGACGTGATTCTCTTCCCGATCCACCGCCCGCGGGCGGAGTGAGGGGGATCGAGGTCAGGCTGGGCACGATTCGATGGCATGCGCGTCGCCCCGCCGCCTGAGGTTCGTACCACGGCGCCCCGCTTTTGCATCAGTGTTTGGTCAGACGCTCCACGAGGCGCTCCCAGCTTGCGTTGTCCGGCTCGAGTTCTGCGGCGCGGCGGGCGGCCGATACCGCATCATCGACCCGGCCCGCACGCTCGCACGCTTCGGCGACGAGCGCCCAATAGGGTGCCGAAGGGGCCAACTCGGCCGCACGACGAGCGGCGACCGCGGCCTTGATCGGATCGCCCCGGGCCGAGAGCAGCATCTGGGCGAGGGATGCATGTACGGGCGCTTCGTCCTTGCCCCGTGCGATCAGCCGACGATGGACTGATTCCGCGTCGTCGATCGCCCCGAGCCGTGCCAAGCCGGCTGCCACCGCCAGGGCGTGCACCGCATCGTCCTCGCCAACCTCGGCGGCCTGCCGAAATGCGGCAAGCGCAAGAGACGCCGCCCCTTGCTGCTCATGGACCTGGGCGAGGAGCAATCGACACGATGGCTCGGTATCCGACAGGTCCCGCGCCCCATGCAGAAGTCGAATTCCTCGATCGGCATCTGCGTGGGCAAAGCAGACGCGAGCGGCGTCGACGTGGGTTCGGGCACACGCTTCGGCGAGGTCACGGTCATCGTCCGCCGTGGCGAGCGCACGGCGGTGGCGGTCCTCCTTTTGCTGCTGTAGAGCACCGAACGATTCACGATATCGCGCTGCGGTGGGTTCATCTCCCAAGCGAGCTGCCGCCGTCGCGAGACCGTGATGGGCTGCCGGGTACTTCGGCCCATATACGAGCGCACCCTCGAATGCCATGCGGGCCTCGGCATACCGGTGGAGTTGCAGGGAAGCCTGACCGACGAGCGTGAGCGCAGGCAGTGACCGGCCGTGCTCTCGGACGACGTCATCAAGAACAACGAGTGCCTCCCTTGGCTCGCCGCAGCCGAGGAGCGCCTCGGCGAGACTGATTTGTACGGAGAACACATCTGGCTTCGCAGCCAGCGAAGCGCGAAATTCCTCGGCTGCCGCGACGAACTCGCCGTCAGCGAGCAATCGGCTTCCGATCGCGTGATGGGCCATAGACGCGGAGAATGGGTCGAGTTTCATGCAGCGTCGCCAGCAGCGCGCGGCGTCGCTCCCCAGCCCGAATCTTCCGTGGAATCGAGCCAGGGCGGCGAAGACATCGGGGCTCCGTGGGTAAAGGGCGATGAGGCGGTCCAGTTCCACGACGCACGAACCGACGGTCTCGTCCTCGGCGGCATGACGCAACGTCGCGATCACGCTCCGGAGAGCCTGCCGTTCCTGGCGACTCTCCAGCCAAGTCGGCACGTACCGCGTGCCACCGGCTAAGAGGACCGCAGCCATCCCGACGATGGATCCGACAGCAGAGAGCCGCCTTCGGTACCAGCGACCACCGGATGGAACCGCGCTGATGTGGTGTGCCTGAACGGGCAACTGGCCGTGAGAAGTAGCCATGGGGACGCCCGGGACGGGATCGCCACCTTCGGTCAGAGTTTCTTCAGCATCTCCTGGGCGATGCTCTTGATCGCTTCTGGACTCTCGGCGGCCTCGAGTCGCCGGTAATCCGCCTCGAATACTGCGGCGTTTTCAAGTCGCTCGATGATTTCCGGCATCCCCGCCAGGCCGCTACCTGTGATTCCTGAAGTGGCGATGTATTCGAGTCGCTGCCGCAGTTCGTCCTTCGAAGCGATTGTCGGCGGGCCAGGATCGACGGCAGGCGCACTCCCTCGACTACCGCACCCGATAATCAACTGGACGGCAAGGACTGTGCCACAGGCGATGGCCACACCGAGCCGATCGCCGCCTCGGCGGCCCGTTCCGCTAGGGCGCACCGCCCTCGTGGGTACTGACGTGTGAAATGTCGTCAACGGCTTCCCATGGCAGCTATGCAGATTGGCCATCGGAGTATTCCTGATAGATGAAGTGATTCGGCCAAAAAGACTTCTCGGTGCGTCCACCAGCGCTGTTCAGCCGCAGATGCCCTTTCGACGGGGTGGCTCGGCTGATGACACCACGCTTCAAATCAGACCGTGCGAACGCGGGTCGCTACTCGCCGGTCGGTTCAGCGTCGTTGCGTGATCCAAACCGCTGCCACAAACGCCAGTCCACGCTGTCGGCAACAAGACGCGTCGATCCATCGGACATCACCGCAACGACCCCACCAGAGTGGTTGCTGCGGGCTCCATGAAGGCCGGCCCCATCGAAATTGCATCCTGCGCAGTGAAACGTGCAGTTCGGATAGGGGGAATTAGGTTTGAGGAGCGTATTGAACGCGGTACGACCGTATTGGCCCTTGTACCAGCGATGTCCGACGGGGTTGCCGTTGATCGACGTAATGGCGCGGCAGGCGGCGCCCGCTGAATCCATGCTTGCTTCCGTGATAGCGGGATAGGAATTGGCCACACTCCCACCCACGGAATTACCCTCCCGGACGCGCGCCAGATCTTTCTTGTTGCCCGTGCCGGCGCCGCTGCCGCTCTGGGCTGTGAGGATTTCAGAGGCGAGAAGCGTCTTCGAGGTGCCGTCGGTGATGTCGCCAACCTTTACCAACATTCCTGCATTGAATACACCATTGCGGTCTGCGGACGGTGACGATGCACCGGCCAACTTCGTCGCTCCGGCACAGACGGCATAGTTGGAGTATTGTGGGCCAAATGCGTCGGTCTCCGAGGGACAGATCAAAGCCTCGACGCGAGTCGTCGTGATCTGAGGATACGCGCCTTCCATTGAATTGCCGCCGTCCTCACAGGCCCGGAGATTCCGTGTAATCGAGTCGGCGACCATATCTCCGATGAGTTGTTCTTCCATATATGGCATGAGCAATGCTTGAGCGCTGAACGAACGCCAACCATTGTCGGCGCGGAAACCAAACGAACCCGCCGCAGCACCGACCTCAAAAGGTGTGGAGTTCGTCATCGAAGGAAATCGCTGTCTCGCTTCATGGTAATTCATCGCGGCGAGACCAAACTGCTTGAGCTTGTTGGTGCAGCTGGAGCGTCGTGCTGACTCACGAGCAGCCTGGACGGCTGGCAGCAGGAGACCGATGAGGACCGCGATGATCGCAATCACCACAAGCAGCTCGACAAGCGTGAACGCCCGGGTATTGCGGGAGCGAACCGGAACGCGTGCGAGAGGCAATGACGATAGGCGTGATGGCACCGATATCTCCTTTGCAACGAATGACTGTGATACAGTCTCGCACCCGATCGCGGGTCGTTACGGTCGGCGGACCTTGGGTACACTCTCCAAATATCAAGGATACCCTCACAGTTCGTTCCCGTCTATGCACCGGTCGAGGTGGTTCAAAAAGGGGGGTTCGATCCGATGGACGTTCGGCCTGGTGTGGCTGTCGTTGTTGACGTGTGGGTGCGGTCAGCGGCCGGCTTCGAGCCCAGTTGGCGGGCCGGGTCACATGATCCGATTTGATGATCGGACGGAGGATTGGGGCGTTGGGTTCGTCCACGTGGACGGACACTCCGGCCGGCGGTACATCGTCGAAACGGTCACGAGCGGCGTCGCAACGTTCGACTACGACGGGGATGGTCGGATCGACGTGTTCCTCGGCAATGGCGCCGACCTGCCGGGGGCCGCGTTGCCCGAGTGGCCTCGTGACGCGCTCGCCCGCAACGTCGGCGGCTTTCGCTTCGAGGAGGTGGCGGCAGCGGCCGGCGTGGATGACGACGGCTTTACGGTGGGAATGACCGCAGCCGATTACGACAACGACGGATTTCAGGATCTCTATCTCAGTCGGTTCGGTCCGAACCGACTGTTCCGCAACCTCGGAGACGGTACGTTCGCGGACGTTACCGATGAAGCCGGCGTCGGCCGGGGACACAAGCTGGGCGCAGGCGTGACCTTCGTCGATGTGGACGCCGACGGCGACCTCGATTTGTTCGTGGCGAACTACGTGCGGTTCACATTCGCCGAACACGTTGTGATACGGGAGGACGGCATCGATCGCTACGCGGGTCCGCGTTCCTATCCCATGGACACACACCAGCTTTTTCTCAATGACGGGGACGGAACGTTTTGGGATGGGAGCGAGACGTCGGGCGTTGCCGCGCACCCCGGCTCCGGCATGGGCGTCGTAGCGGCGGATTTCGATGGAGATGGCGACGCCGATCTTTTCGTGCTCAACGACGTGCACCGAAACTTTCTCTTGCAGAACGACGGCCGTGGCCACTTCACGGAGGTCGGCATGAAGGCCGGATGTGCCTTCAACGGCACCGGCGACGAGCTCGGCAGCATGGGGATCGATGCAGGTGACTACGACGGCGATGGGCAGACCGACTGCGTGGTGACGACCTACGAAGGGGAGAGTCCGGTGCTGTTTCGTAACGACGGGGGATTCTTCGAGGATGTGACCTCCGCGACCGGTGCCGGGAACGGGCTCGTGCCGCACGTGACATGGGGCGTGGGATTGATCGATTTCGACAATGACGGCTGGCGCGACCTGTACTACGCGTGCGGACATCTGCAGGACTCGGTCGACTCGCCGGGTCGCCCGACTGCATATCGGGTGCGTGATCACCTGTTGCGGAACGCGGCCGGTCGATTTCGCGAGGTACCGCCCGAGCCGGCCGGACTCGACGCGGTTGCCAGCAGTCGGGGGGCCGCGTTCGACGACCTCGACGACGACGGGCGCATGGACGTCGTCGTCCTGAATGCTCGCGATCGGCCGACGGTGCTGCGGAACGTCAGCACGCCCGCGGGCCGATGGCTCGGCGTGAACCTGGTCGGCACACGCGGGAGCCGTGACGCGATCGGCGCGAAGGTGTGGGTGGAGGCGGCGGGCCGCAGGTGGTTCGCCGAGGTTCTCAATGGCCGCGGATATCAGGGTCATTTCGGCCGGCGACTCCATTTCGGCCTCGGGGACGCGCCTCCCGAGGTGAGGCTCGAGGTCAAATGGCTCGGAGGCGAGACCACGGTGGTCGAGTCCGTCTCCTGTGATCGTGTCGTGACGGTCGTCGAGCCTCTTCCCGGCGTGTCCATGGCGACCAAGGTGATGCGATGAGCCGCGTCGTCACGGTCGCGTGGTTGACCTGGTGCTGGGTCGCCGTGGGCTGTGGGCGTGGTTCGCACAGGAACGACACGATTCACCTCGAGGATGCGACCGCGAGGTCCGGCATCGCCTTCGTGCATACGGATGGGAGCAGCGGCCGGCGGTACATCGTCGAGGCGATGAGTGCAGGTCTTGCCACGTTCGACTACGACCTCGACGGCCTCGTCGACGTCTATTTCCTGAACGGTGCGGCCCTTCCCGGAACCACGCTCCCGAAGCCGCCAACCAATGCGCTCTATCGGAACCTCGGTGCCTGGAGGTTCGCCGACTGCTCGTCGCCGAGCGGGCTCGATGACCGTGGCTTCGGCCTTGGCGTGGCGGTCGGGGACTGTGACGAGGACGGCTTTCCCGATGTTTTCCTCAACAACCACGGCCCCAATGCGCTCATGGTCAACATGGGCGACGGCACGTTCATGGACGCGACGGCCTCGGCAGGTGTGTCCGGTGGCGACCTCGTCGGTGCGGGTGCCTGTTTCGTCGACATCGACGGCGATGGAGACCTCGATCTGTACGTAGGGAATTACCTCGCCTTCGACCCGGCCGTGCGTCATGAACGCGCGGTCGATGGCATCCCCACCTATCCATCGCCGCGGGATTTCCCGGGCGTGCCGGATCAGCTCTATCGCAACGAAGGTGACGGCACCTTCGGTGACGTGAGTGGCGAGTCAGGCATCGATACCTGTGCCGCACGGGCGATGGGCTGCATCTCGGCCGATGTCGATCGGGATGGCGATGCGGACATCCTGGTCGTGAACGATGTCGACCCAAATATGCTGTGGGTGAACGATGGAGCCGGACGGTTCCGTGAGATGGGCCTGGCGAGCGGACTCGCCTACAACGCATTTGGTGACGAGAACGCGGGGATGGGTGTGGATTGCGCCGACTGCGACGGCGATGGGGTGCTCGACTTCCTTGTCACGACCTATCGTGGGCAGTTGCCGGTACTGTATCGCGGGCTTGGCGGTGCACTGTACGAGGATGCCACTGCCACGAGTGGCGTTAGCGGGGGCACCGTGAGCCAGGTGAAGTGGGGCTGTGGCTTCGTTGATTTCGATGACGACGGCTGGTGCGACATCTTCATCGTCAACGGGCATACCGACGACACGGCCGAAGCGATCGATCCCGACGCGTGCTATCGCTGTGAAAACTCGTTGCTACGGAACGTGGGTGCGGGTCACTTCGTGAATGTGACCGGGTCTTCTGGAGACGGGCTTCGTCGTCGCCATTCCGGACGTGGGGCCGCGTTCGACGACCTGGACAACGACGGTGACGTTGACGTGGTCGTGCTCAACTCGCGCGAACGTCCGACGGTTCTGTGCAACGATCGGCCCGCGGGACCGGCATGGATCGATGTCGAACTGAGGGGAACACGGGCGAATCGCAGCGGTATCGGAGCCACGGTGCGCGTGACATCGTCGGGCCGCACGGCCACGCGGCAGGTCCATGCAGGACGGGGCTATCAGGGGCACTTCGGCTCCCGCCTGCACTTCGGCCTCGGCGCGGATTCCCGCGTCGAGACGTTGGTCATCGACTGGCCGGGGGGCGGAACGGAGGTTTATCATGCGGTGGCGGCGAATCGCAGGCTGCTCGTCGTGCAGGGGCGCGGCATCGTCCCGCGTTGACCGGCCGCTGGTCCAATTCCATCCACCCGCAAGCCACCCATAGGTCTCCATGCTCCCCCTCCCAGCCACCGAACTGACCGCGAAGACCTGCGTGCCCTGCGAGGGGGGCGTGCCCCGGTACACCGCCGAGCAGGCGGCCGAGCAGGTCGCGACGCTGCCCGGATGGCGGCTCACGCACGACGCCACGCGCATCCGCCGAGACCTGACGTTCCGCGATTTCCGCGGCGCGATCCGGTTTCTCAACAACGTCGCCGCCCTCGCCGAACGCGAGGGGCACCACCCCGACCTGCACCTCGAGCGCTATCGCACCGCCTGGGTCGAGATCTTCACGCATGCCGTCGGCGGCCTGTCGGAGAACGACTTCATCCTCGCGGCGAAGATCGACGCGCTCCTGCCGCCCGGCGGTCAGGCGACCTGACGCGCCTCGCGGCCCATGATCCGCCGCGGCTGCATCGGTCGGACGACGCGATGCGGGCCGACGGCGGGGAAGCAACGGGTTGGACAAGCGAGGGGATTCCGCGAACAGCGGGGGATTCGGGCTTGGTGGGGTGGGGCGGGGCTGCTACCCTCCCGCCCCCGCGTCGGCCCCGTCCATCGACGGCGCGACGCGCGAGCAGGTCTCGCCGATGTACAAGCTGCTTCTCTGCTGGCGGTACCTCCGCACGCGCTGGATCGCGCTGGCGAGCATCGTGAGCGTGACGCTCGGCGTCGCCACGATGATCGTGGTCAACGCCGTCATGGCGGGCTTCGCGCACGAGATGCAGACGCGGATCCACGGGATCCTCTCCGACCTCGTCTTCGAGAGCCATTCGCTCTCCGGCTTTCAGGATCCGCAGTGGCACATGGAGGAGATCCAGCGGGCCGGTGGAGACGACATCGAGGGGATGACGCCGACGGTGGCGGTGCCCGCGATGCTCTCCTTCCAGGTGCGCGGCCAGTGGGTGACGCGGCAGATCATGTTCATCGGCATCGAGGAGGCGACGCACGCGAGCGTGAGCGACTTCGGCCGCTACCTGCAGCACCCGGACAACCGCCGAAGCCTCTCGTTCGACCTGCGGGACGGCGGCTACGACACCGTCGACAGCCAGTCGGAGGGATCCGTCCCGACGCGGCCCGCACTCGAACGGGCCGGCTGGCCCTACCGTCGCATGCGGGTGGAGCGCGAGCGCGCCTGGCGCGAGATCCAGGCCGCCTCCGACGAACGGGAGGCCGGTCGCGCGGCCGGCCCGACCCGCCCGATCGACCAGCAGGTGGACGCGGTCCTCGCGGCCACGAGCGCCGCGCCGGAGGCGTCCGCGGTCGCTGCCGGTGACGACGCGACCCCCGCCCGCCCCGCCGACCCGTTTCGAGCCGCCCGGCCCGAGGAGGGCCGCACGATGGATCCGGCCCGCGAGCAGTTCACCGGCATCGTGCCGGGCATCGGCCTTGCGAGCTTCCGCGACTCCGAGGGGCTCGACCGCTTCCTCATCCTGCCCGGCGACGACGTCAAGGTGACGTTTCCCACCGCCGGAACGCCGCCCAAGGCGGTCAGTGACACGTTCACCGTCGTCGACTTCTACGAAAGCAAGATGAGCGAGTACGACTCGAACTTCGTCTTCGTGCCGATCGCCCAGCTCCAGCGGATGCGCGGCATGATCGATCCGCAGAGCGGCATCACGAGCGTCAACTCGATCCAGATCCGGCTGCGCGAGGGGGCGGACCTCGACGCGGTCCGCGACCGGCTTCGCCGGGTGTTTCCGGCCGATCTCTACGCCGTCTCGACGTGGCGCGACAAGCAGGGCCCGCTCCTGTCGGCCGTCGACATGGAGATGTCGGTGCTCAACATCCTGCTCTTTCTCATCATCGCGGTGGCGGGCTTCGGCATCCTCGCCATCTTCTTCATGATCGTCGTGGAGAAGACCCGCGACATCGGGATCCTCAAGTCGCTGGGGGCGGGGGCGTCGGGCATCGCCGGCATCTTCCTGGGCTACGGCCTCTGCCTCGGGATGGTGGGCGCCGGTGCGGGCCTCGCGCTGGGTCTGTCGATCGTGCACAACATCAACCGCATCCGGGCGGCCGTCGAGTGGCTCTCCGGCGAGCGGGTGTTCGATCCGTCGATCTACTACTTCTTCAAGATCCCCACGATCGTCCACGCCCCCACGGTCGCCTGGATCGTCCTCGGCTCCGTGGCGATCGCCGTGGCGTCGAGCGTGCTGCCCGCCCTGCGGGCGGCACGGCTGCACCCGGTCGAGGCCCTCCGTCACGAGTGACCCGCATGCATCATCCGTCCCGTGCACCGCTGCTCGGCGTCCGCGGCCTGCGCAAGCGCTACCGTTCCGGCGAGGGCGTGCTCGAGGTGCTGCGGGGCGTCGACTTCGACCTCGGCGCCGGCGAGTTCGTGGCCGTCGTGGGCCAGAGCGGATCGGGCAAGAGCACGCTCCTCCACCTCATGGGACTGCTCGACGCGCCGGATGGGGGCACGATCGAACTGGGAGGCGAGCGGATCGACGGCCTCACCGCCTCGCGCCGCGACCGGCTCCGCAACGTGGCCATCGGCATGGTGTTCCAGGCCTATCACCTTCTGCCCGAGCTCGACGTGCTCGAAAACGTCCTCGCCCCGCTCATGGTGCGACACGGCCTTCTCGAGTGGCTCCGGGTGCGGGCCGAGGCCCGCGCGAGGGCCTGCGACCTGCTCGCACGATTCGGCCTGGGAGCGAGGCTGCGGCACCGCCCGCGGCAGCTCTCCGGCGGCGAGATGCAGCGGGTGGCGATCGCCCGCGCCCTCGTGACCGGTCCACGGGTGCTGCTCGCCGACGAGCCGACGGGAAACCTCGACGAGGCCACGGGAGCCGGCATCCTCGACGCGCTGTGCGAGTTGAACCGACGGGACGGCCTTTCTATAGTCCTCGTCACCCACGACGCGGCGATCGCGCGGCGGGCCGACCGGGTCGTGCGGCTGGCCGCCGGACGTGTCGAGGAGACCGGCGGCACCTCGGTCGCGGAACGGGTGCCGACGGCCGCCTGAAAAACGCCCACGGTCGACGCCGGCGGTGCCGGTCGAGCGCGTCGCGGTCGCCGTTCCGACTCGCCCCATCGCCGGGAACGCTTCCATGCCGCGGCTCGTCTTCATGAACGACCGCCTCGTGCCCGAGAGCGAGGCGCGGGTGAGCGTGTTCGACCACGGCCTTCTCTACGGAGACGGCGTGTTCGAGGGGCTGCGGAGCTACGGCGGACGCGTCTTCCGGCTCGATGCCCATCTCGATCGGCTCTACGCCAGCGCCCGCGCCATCTGTCTCACGATCCCGCTCGCGAAGGAGATCGTGGCGCGGGCGGTGCTCGACACGCTCGCCGCCAACGACCTGGCCGACGGGTACGTGCGGCTCGTGGTGACCCGCGGGGCGGGCAGCCTGGGGCTCGACCCCAACAAGACGCGCGACCCGCAGGTGATCGTCATCGCCGACCAGATCAGCCTCTACCCGCGGGAGTTCTACGAGCGGGGCCTGCGGATCGTCACCGCCGCCACGCAGCGCACCCAGTCCGCCGCGCTCTCGCCGCGGATCAAGTCGCTCAATTACCTGAACAACATCATGGCCAAGCTCGAGGGGCTCCAGGCCGGGTGCGTCGAGGCGCTCATGCTCAACCACAAGGGCGAGGTGGCGGAGTGCACCGGCGACAACATCTTCGTGGTGCGGAGCCAGGGCGGAGCGGATCGCCTGCTCACGCCGCCCCCCGACGCGGGCATCCTCGAGGGCATCACGCGCGGGGCGGTCATGGAGCTCGCCATGGCAGCGGGCATCGACTGCCGCGAGCAGGCGCTCGTGCGGCACGACCTCTACACGGCGGATGAGTGCTTCCTCACCGGCACCGCGGCCGAGGTCATTCCCGTCGTCGAGATCGACGGGCGCAGGATCGGGGACGGCGTGCCGGGCCCGGTGACGGCCAGGCTGACCGCGGCGTTCCACAAGCTGGTCCGGGCGTGACAATCGTCCGCGGCGTTCGGCCCGGGCGTCGGCGCGCGTCGGGTCGAACCCGATCCCGCACCGCGTGCGGCGCTCCTGCGAGTTCACTCGGCGAAGGCTTCGAGTTCGGGCTGCATGAGGTCGAGGAACCGGCGGGCCGCCTCGTGCGGGTTGGGCCCGGCCGAGCAGGTGCAGCACAGCGCGAGCGCGCCGGCGTAGGTGGTCGCCCCGATGGCGACGCGGGTGCGCGGCCGCAAGGGTGGCACGCCCGTGATGTCGCGGATCACGACCCCCCCCGGCGCATCGCATCCGTCGATCTTCGGGGCCCCCACACGCATGCGGCGGCTCGGGTCGCCGGGGCAGCTGACGACGCCGGTGGCGTGACAGACGGGGGCACGTGTGAGCAGGCGCAGGAGGCCCGGCACGCGGTCGACGGGCCGCAGTCCGACGAGGAACTCGGCTGCCGCATGCGTCTCGAGGATCCAGCGGGTCGCCGTCGCGATCGACTGCGCGAGGCCTTCGGGATCACCGCAGGCCTCCGGCGTGCGGTCGAGAAACGCGTAGCCGAGCACGTTGCTCGCCGGCTGCCGCGTGCCCGGTGCCCTCAGGCTCACCGGCACGTTGATCCGCACGTTGCCGGCCTCACCGGCGGCCCGCTCGTTCCACTCGATGGCCGCACGCATCGCGGCCGTCACCACGACGTCGTTGAGCGTGATCCCGCGGCGCGTGGCGCCGCGGCGCAGGCGGGCGGCCAGATCGCGGGCGAAAGAGCGCGTCAGGTACGGTGGCTCGAGCGGTCCCGCGACGAGCATGGCGCCGTGGGTGCCATGCACCGGCGCGAGCGGCCAGGGGCGGAACCCGGAAAACGCGAGCGCGTCCCTCCGCATGTCGGCGGCGGTGGTCGCCGGTGAGGCGCTCGTGGCGCCCGGCCGGCGTCCCGTCGAGAATGGTGCCGGCTCGAGACCGGCGTAGCCCGCCCAGATGTCACCCAGCAGTTCGAGCGCCGCCAGCCCGTCGCAGACGGCGTGCTGCACCATGAGGATGACCCGGTGGCGGTCGGGAGACACTCCGGCACGCACCACGAGCCGCACGCCGCTTTCCGCCGCCAGATCCGGGGACCGCCAGGGTTCGTCGGCCGGGTCGGGATGCCAGAGCAGGGGCGGAGCGACGTCGGGCTCGAGCCAGTGTGGTCGCCAGCCGCGCCAGGCGATGCGGCTGCGGACGAGCGGATGGCGGGCAGCCGCCGCCAGGAGCGCCGCCCGCAGCCGGCCCTCGTCCAGCGGTCCCTCGACGTCGCACTCGAGGAAGAAACAGAGCGGATGATCGGGGCGGGAATCGACGAGCATCAGGTGCTCGAACGGGTCGAGCAGCCTGCTGATTGCGGGCGGGGCACGGTGACGGAGGACCTGGGTCGAGTGCATGTGCGACGACGTTACCCTCCCGCCAATGCGGGGGCGAATCTGCGTGAAAACGCGGAAAACGCGGGGTTCGCAACGGTTGGGGAAACTTGACTGCCGTTCCAGTGAAGTCATACTCCGGAAGGTCGTCGAATGGTTTCGCCCGCCCTCCAGCGGGTGGCGAGCCATGCGTGGATGCGGACACCCCTCCTGCGAAGGAGCGGTGCATGACGGATCGGTCCGCGTCGGGAATGGATGCCGACGGCACTCGTGGCCGCCCTGACGGTGGGCGGCGCGGGACGCGGACGGCAGTCATCCACCACCGATCAAGGACGCCTGATTTTGACGGAGTCGCTCGCGATCGTCGGCATGTCCTGCCGGTTGCCGGGAGCTGACGGGCTCGAGGCGTTCTGGCAGCTCGTGGTGGAGGGCGGCACGGCCTGGGGGCCGCTGCCCGAATCCCGGCTGCGTCGGGATCTCTACTTCGATCCCGAAAAGGGAAAGGTCGGTCGGACCTACTCCGACATCGGCGGCATCGTCCCGGACCGGCCGGTCGATCGGAGTCGCTGTCCGATCACCGACGATCTCCTCGGGCGCTATGACGTCGCGCACCACCTCTTCCTGGAAGTGGCGTCGCAGGCGTGCCACGACGCCGGCCTCGATCCCTTCGCCATGCCTGCGGACCGACGGACCGGCGTCTACGTCGGCCACACCGGCGGCAGCACGAAGATCGGTGACATCGTGTACGCGAGCGGGATCGACGAGGCGACGACGGTGCTCGCCGACGTGGACGCGGCCCGCGTGGTGCTCGGCGACGCGACGCGTGCGGTCGCCGCGGAGGTCACCGCGGGGGTGCGCCGGCGCTATCCCGGTCGCAGGCCGGGCGAGCGCCTCGATCTCGGCGCCATCGGGGCGGCCAGCATCGTGCGCGAGGCGCTGCGGCTGAGCGGCCCGTATCTCGTCGTCGACGCGGCCTGCGCCTCGTCCCTCCAGGCCCTGGCCATCGCGGCCCGATCGCTCCTGCAGGGGTCGATCGACCAGGCCATCGTGGGCGGCGCCTCCTACTGCAAGTCCGACAGCCTCGTGCTCTTCTCGGCAGCCCAGTCGGTCAGCGCGACCGGGTCGTGCCCGTTCGGCGAGGCCGCCGACGGACTCGTCACGGCCGAAGGCTACGTGGCGATCGTCCTCAAGACGCTCTCGCGTGCGGTGGCCGACGGCGACCGCATCCGGGCGGTGATTCGGGGCCTGGGCGTGGCGAGCGACGGCAAGGGCAAGAGCCTCTGGGCTCCGCGGCAGGAGGGGCAGATCGCCGCCGTGCAGCGGGCCTATCCCGACCCGAACGACCTGGGCCGTCTCGAGTACATCGAGACGCACGCCACGAGCACGCAGGTGGGCGACGCGACCGAACTTGCGGCGCTCGCGCGGGTGATGGCAGGACACGTTCCGGCCGGCCGCAAGCTTCCCATCGGCTCCGTGAAGGCGAACATCGGCCACACGCTCGAGACCGCCGGCATCGCCAGCCTCGTCAAGGTCGTGCTGGCGATCGAGCACGGGCTCATCCCGCCCGGCTCCACCTGTCGCGAACTCAGCCGCGCGTTCGACTGGGAGCGCGGCCCGTTCACCGTCCCCCGAGCCGCGCTGCCGTGGCCGGCCCATGCCGACGGCACGCCCCGGCTCGCGGCGGTCAACGCCTTCGGCATCGGCGGCCTCAACGTGCATCTGGCGATCGCGGAGCACCTGCCCGCGTCCGCGCCGCGTCCGCCCGCGTCACGGCCCGCGCACGACCCGGATCACGACGCGATCGCGATCGTGGGTGCCGGCTGCATCCTGCCCGGTTCGCTGACCCGTGAGGCGTTCTTCGCGCGGCTCGAACGCGGCGAGACCGCGATCGGTCCGGTGCCGCCCGAGCGCTGGGATGCATCGGGCGTACTCGATCCGTCGGGCCCGCGGGCCTGGCACGTGGTGTCGGACGTCGGCGGGTTCGTGCGCGACTTCTCGTACGACTGGCGTCGCCACAAGGTGCCGCCCAAGCAGATCGCCGCAGCGAACCCGCTGCAGTTCATGCTCCTCGAGGCGGCCGACGAGGCGCTCGCCGACGCCGGCGGCGCGAAGGCGATCGACCGCACCCGCACGGCCGTCGTGGTGGGCACGCTCTTCGGGGGCGATTTCTCGAACCAGCTCCAGATGGGGCTGCGTCTGCCGGAGACGGTGCGGCTGCTCGAGGACGCGCTCGGGCGACGTGGCGTCGCGCCGGCCGACCGGCAGCGCATCGTCGCGGCGTACGAGAAGAAGCTGCTCGAGCGGATGCCGGCGCTCGTCGACGAGACCGGCAGCTTCACGAGCAGCACGCTCGCGAGCCGGCTCACGAAGACGTTCGATCTCATGGGGGGGGCGCTGGCGCTCGATGCGGGTGACTGTTCGAGCGTCGCGGCACTCTCCGCCGCGGCCGACATGCTGCGGGAGGGACACTGTGACGCGGTGCTCTGTGCCGCCGGCGAGCGCTGCCTCGACCTCATGTCCTACGAGGGTCGATCGCTGGGGCGGTACCTCTCGGGCCGGCCGACGAACGTGCTCGACGGGCGCGTGAGCGGCGGCGACGTTCCGGCCGAGGGTGCCGTGGTGTTCGTGCTCAAGCGCCTCGCCGACGCCCGTGCCGCCGGGAACCAGATTCGGGGAGTCATTCGCGGGATCGGGGTCGGTGCCGACCGCTCGGCCGCGGCCGCTGTGTCCCATGCGATCGAAGCGGCACACCGGGACGCGGACATCGGGACCGACCTGGTGCGGGCCGTCGAGGTCGCCACGGCCGGGGGCCACGACCGGTGTGACGCTCATCTGGCCGCGATCGGCGGCGCCTACGGGGGCCGTGAGCCGGCCGCCGTCGCCGGCGCGATCGACGGGCTCATCGGCCACGCCGGCGCCGCGGCCGGCGCCGCAGGCCTGCTCGCGCTGACGCGGGCGCTCTCCGCCGGTGCGCTGCCGGCATCGGCCGCACTCGCCACGCCAGAGCGACGGGTGCACGGCCTCGAGGCGGCGAGCGCGAGACTGCCCATCGACGCGGTCGGCGACGGGTCCTATCGCGCCGGCGCCGTGATCGTCGCACAGGACGATCAGGCCGGGCACGTCGTCGTCGACAACGGGGCGGCCGTGCCGCGTGCGACCGCGCGACCGGCCCCCCGGGCCGTCGCCGCGCCGGTCGTCGCCGCGACGCCTGCAGCATCTGCGCGCCCGCTCGTCGCGGCGCTCTTTCCGGGGCAGGGATCGCAGTACGCCGACATGTTCCGCGACCTCGCCGCGGTGCCCGCCGGTGCGGCGGCGATCGCCGAGGTGGATGCGGCCGCAAGGGCT
>Ga0172376_10002705_pt1 | contig 21487 bp, 18 predicted proteins | sample Lak35m_FD_121114 | JGI IMG/M metagenome (GOLD analysis project Ga0172376, IMG submission 121114) | Freshwater microbial communities from Kabuno Bay, South-Kivu, Congo - kab_092012_35m | ecosystem: Environmental > Aquatic > Freshwater > Lake | place: Democratic Republic of the Congo: South-Kivu... | reverse complement strand
GGGCGTTGCCGTACGTGCTTGTCCGCAACCCGGCCGGAGTGCGGTAGTAGGTGTCGCAGTACTCCATATAGAGGAGCACGACTTCCGCGACGGTCGGCTCGTTGGAGCCACCGCCTTCGGCGTCGTGGGGTCGCTCCGTGGCCGGTTTGAGGGGGGCACCGGGTACGCCGGGGTCGATGGTGACGACCGCGGGATCGGATGGCGTCACCTGGGGGTCGCGGACCTGCCGGGTCGCGAGAAACTCGGCGATGACCCGGTCATAGGCAAGCCGGGCTTCGGGCGAGCCCCAGGGCCCGAGCCAGTGGTCGCGACCGTTGATGCGGACGCGGGCCCGATTGCTGGGCCGGTGGTGGACGAGAGAGGGTACGGACCCCTGCGGACGACGAGCCATGAGACGGCCTCCGGAAAATTAATGGGGTCAGACCCCATTAATTGACCCCATTACCGGGGATTCCCGAAGGCACTGCCTCACGTCGGCAGGTATCCGAACTGCTTACGCAGTATAGCGTTCCACCAAGTCGGGGCGACAGGACTTGAACCTGCGACCTCTTGACCCCCAGTCAAGCGCGCTAGCCAGACTGCGCCACGCCCCGAAACCGTTGGGCGGCGCGGGCGAACCCGGCCGGCCAACTCAAGGATCATCCCACAAGTGATCGGCCGCTTCAACGGCAGTCCCGTAATCCGCGGACGGCCTGACGGATTTCCAACGCTGCCGCATGGTCTCGCCGCTTGGGTCGCGCCCGTGCGACGCGGCGTTACTCCGCGCACCCCGCTCACGAGGCCCGACGCATGATGCCGGTCTTGCCGCGCATCGCCCACACGGCGAGCCCGTTCCACACGAGCCCCGCTCCTGCTCCCACGACGTACCCGGCGACCGCCGCCACGACGGCGAGCAGGATCGCCATGCCCAGATCGAAAGGCTGCACGACGACGTCCGACCGCAGCCCGTGCATCTTGAAGACGAAGTCCATCACGCGCTGCCCCTGCCCGACCGCCACCAGCAAGGACCACACGACATGCCACGCCGCCATCACCACCGCGAGCACCACGCCGAGCCGATTCGCATCGATCGATCCCATGGCCAAGCCCTCCCCACGACGTCGATCACCACCGTGCCACGATCTCCCGCGGCAGCCGCCGTCGCCCCCGGTTCCGTGCGCCCGGTGAACGCTACGGGTCGCTTCTGACAGGGTCCAGGCGATGCAGGTCGTGTCAGTCTCGACACGCCCCGCCACCGCTCGCCAAGTCCGCAAAAACGTGTCACACTCGCCCCTCGTGCCGGGCGAAGTCCGGCTTCGCACTCCCAGGAGCCCACCATGTCGGCGGCCGTTCGGAACGGAGACACTGCCTTGCCGCCGCGGTTCGCCACCCGGCTCACAGCCGCCGTCACCGCCCGTCACACGCCGTCCTGCATCGGCCTCGACCCACGACTCGAATCCCTGCCACCGGCGGCCACGCGGAACACCGATCCGGGAGATCCACGATCGATCGCCGACGCGTTCCGCTCCTTCTGCCGCGATGTCGTCGACGTGGTGGCACCGCTCGTGCCGGTCGTCAAGCCGCAGGTCGCCTGCTTCGAGGCGATCGGCCCGCACGGCATGCTCGCGCTCGCGGACGTCATCGCCCACGCGCGGTCCCGTGGGCTCCTGGTGCTGGCCGACGGAAAACGGGGCGACATCGGCTCCACCGCGGAGGCGTACGCCGCCGGCTGGCTCGGCGGCCCCTGGGCCGCCGACGCGCTGACGGTCAATCCTTATCTCGGCCTCGATTCGATCGAGCCCTTCGTCGCCGCGGCCGAGGCGAGGCACGCGGGACTCTTCGTGCTCGTGAAGACGTCGAATCCCGGCAGCCGTGACTTTCAGGACCTCGCATCCTCGGGCCGGTCGATCTACGAGCACGTGGCGGCCGGTGTCGAACAGCTCGCCGCGCGCACGGCCGCGGGCGGGACGTATGGAGATGTCGGTGCCGTCGTCGGCGCGACGTGGCCCCGCCAGCTCGATGAACTGCGGGCGGCGATGCCCCACACGTGGATCCTCGTGCCGGGCTTCGGGCGTCAGGGGGGCCGGGCCGCGGACGTCCGCGGAGCCTTCCACGCAGACGGCCTCGGCGCGCTCGTGGTCAGCGCCCGCGACGTGATCTTCGCCCACGCACGCCCGGAGATGAACGCGGGTCTCGCCGAGGCGGAGTGGCAACAAGCCGTGGAGCGGGCCTGCCGCGACATGATCGATCGCCTCGCCGACGACACGCCCGCCGCCGCGCTCCGCGACTGATCGCGCGACCGGGGGCGTCACTCCGCAGGCACCCTCGAGGCCGCGGAGGATGGGCAGCCCGTTCACCGTCACGCGGCCTGCACGCCCTCACGCCCCGGCGGCGAGCAGCCGGGCCACGAGCGGCAGCAGCTGCTTTTTGCGGCTCACGACGTGCTCCAGTTCGTACAGGCCCCGGTCGAGCCGCGGGTAGTTGATCTCCTCCCAGCCGTCGGGTTCCCGCGAGAGCAGGAGCACCGAGCCGTTGCTCACGACGTCGGTCACCAGCAGGGCCGAGAAGTCGAGCCGCTGCCGCACCGAATAGTCCTCGAGGGCCGCACGCAGGTCCTCCTTGCGCTCCCAGAAGAGGTCGAAGCCCGTCTCCTCGATCTGCGAAATGGAGAAGCGCACGCCGTGCTCCGTGAACTCCTTGCAGTCCTCACGAATCACGTCGCCCGGGGCCTTCGACCGCAGGGCCGACCCGACGGCGAAGAACTCGCGCGCATGCTCGGCAAGGTCGATGCCGCATTGCGTTCCGAGCCACGCGAGCACGTCGCGGTCGACGTCGGTGGTCGTCGGGGATCGGAGGTGGAGCGTGTCGGAGATGATTCCGGAGGCCATGCAGAGCGCAATACCCCTGCCGGGGTCGATTCCCGCCGCGCGAAACTGCCGGGCGACGAGGGTGCAGGTCGAGCCCACCGGCTCGTTCACGAAGCGGATCGGCTGCGTGGACGTGAGGCCGCCGCCGAGTCGGTGGTGGTCGAGCACCTCCACGATCTCCGCCTCTTCGGCACCGGCCACCGCCTGGCCGAGCTCGTTGTGATCCACGAGCACCAGCTGCGGACGGGGGGGATTGAGCACGTCGGTCTTGAACGCCATGCCCACGAGACGGCCGTCGTCACCCACGACCGGAAAGACCGGCTGCGTGGACCGCTCGACCGAGCCGCGGACCTCCGCGACCGTGGCCTTCGCCGGGAGCGTGAGCACGCCGGCCTCGACCACGGGATCGATGAACTGCGACGACTTGAGCCGCAGCGTCGTGTTGACCGTATCGAAGGGGCTCAGGATCACCGAGACGCCGCGGGCGTGCGCCAGTTCGACGAGTCCCTTCGAAAGCCGGTAGCCGCCGGTGACCACGAGGGCCCGCACCCCGTGCTCGATCGCCGGCAGCTGGATTGTCGGCCGGTCCCCGCAGACGACGACGAGCTGCGCGTTCGGATACGCCTCCATCCGCTCCGTGAAGCCCTCGGAACTCATCGCCCCGACCATGACGAGCAGCTCGTCGCGTCGGGAGGGATCGATGATGTGCTGGAACGAGCCTCCGAGCACGTTGCACATGGTGTGCAGGCTCGTCTCGACCGTGCGGGCCCGCCGCGCGTCCGTCGCGTCCCGGAAGAAGAGGTCCATGAGGTCGAGGACGGAGATCACACCGACGACGCGGCGCTCGGTATCGACGACCGGCAGCGCCCGAAGCTGTCCTTCGCGCATGCGCTGATAGGCGTCGTGAAAGGAGTCACCGAGGGCCGCCGTGACGGTGTCTCGACGACACACGTCCTCGATCTGGGGGCGCACGTCCATCACGATCCGCGGTGGCGGCAGGCCGGCCCGGTCGAGCACGAACGCCGTGCGGGGATTCGGCGCACCGCAGCACACGGCCACCGCGTCGGGCCGCGTGGTGCGCTGCAGCAGGTCGGCGTAGGCGATGGCCGAGCAGATGGCGTCGGTATCGGGATTGCGGTGCCCGAACACGAACACGCTCATGCGCCACCTGCCGCTCGAGAAGGGGACCGGTGGGCTCAGGTTTCGCCGGGCGCCTGCAGCCAGCATGCCAGCGAGGGATCCCACGGCAGGATCTCGGCCGCCTGGAAATAGAGCGCGATCTCGCGCTCGGCGGATTCGGGCGAATCGGAGGCATGCACGAGGTTCATCTGGCGGCTCGAGGAATAGTCGCCACGGATCGTGCCCGGAGCGGCCTTGAGGCCACTCGTCGCGCCGAGCATCTCGCGGACCACGCGGACGACCTCGGGCCCGCTGAAGACCGCACCGATGACCGGCGACGCGGTGATGAACTGTTCGAGCCCCGGGTAGAACGGCTTCTGCACGTGTTCGGCGTAATGCTGCTTCGCGAGCGCGGGCGTGATCCGCAGCAGCTTCAGGGCGGCCAGCCGGAGCCCCTTCTCCTCGAACCGCGTGAAGATGCGGCCGAAGAGGCCGCGCTCCATGCAGTCGGGTTTGAACATCACGAACGTGCGCTCCATGCGGCCTGTGCTCCTCAAGAACAAACCAGAGGCGAAACCAGCGGTGAATCACTGGTGCACCCGGCTCCGCGTCCGGGGCACCTCGCCGACGTCGGCCGGAGTGTATCGCGGACCGCGCCGGGCGCGCATACCGTCTGCGGCGCTCCGCGGGGCCGATCAAACGCCCGAATCCAGCCGCCCATGGGTCCGGCACAGGGTGGTCTCGGGATGATCGGCCTTGAACCGAACGGCGACGCCCTCTATGGAGTCCCGACGTGGTGCCGGTGGCCGGTCGCCGGAGACACACGACGAGGGCGTGCTCGTGGCGGTCCTGTGCCACGGCCCGACCCCATGCGAGGGGTCCAGCATGCTTCGCCTCAGTGCCTGCCACAGCGTCGCGTGGTGCGCCGTTCTCGCCTGCGCGGCGTCGGCGCGTGCGGTCGAACCGTCGGCCGCCACCGTCGCGCACTTCACGCGGCGCGTTCAGCCGCTGCTGCTCAACGCCTGCGCGGCGGGCGCCTGCCACGGCCGCCCCGACGCGCCCGTCCTGCAGATCGAGCGCACGGCCGGCCGGACCGGCGTGAATCGCCAGCTCACGCTCGCGAACCTACACGCGTTTCTGGACGTCGTCGGCGCGCGACGCGATCCGAGCGAACTGGTCGCGCTCCTCGCCCGCAGGCATCCGGCATCGGCTCCCGCGGGGGCGTTCGCCGCCCGCCCCCTCTCGAGCGAGCAGCGCGCGACGCTCGAGACCTGGCTCGACATGGTGCGCGCCGAAGAGGCCCGGCCGCAGCCGCGCGGAGCGGTCCAGCTCGCGTCGGGCATGGAGGATGCCGGGCAGCCGTCGCGACCCAACCGGTTGCGGGCGCTCCTCGATGCCGCAGCCGAGCCGCCGACGCTCCCGCCTCCCGAACAGCCGCGCGGCCTGATCTTCGGCCCCATCGATCCGCCCGACGATTCAGCCGAGGAGCCCTGAGCCCGCTCAGACCTGCAACCGTCCTGCGATCACGGCCTCGAGAAACGGACGGTTTCCGGAGAGCAATTCTGGATGCTCGATCATCTCCTCGGCCGAGAGCCAGAGGATCTCGCTGACCTCGACCGGATGCGGCGTGAGCCGACTGGCGTCCACCAGCGTGGCCGTCCACCACGCGAGTTCGGTCCCCCAGGGCGACACGCTCCGCCAGACGCACGCCACTGCCGCGACCTCGGCCGCAACCTCCTCGCGACACTCCCTGACGACGGCTTCCGCCTCCTCCTCGCCCGGCTCGATGTGACCTCCGGGGAAGCAGATCGTGCCGCCGGCGGCGACGCCCGGGCCGCGGCGAATCGCCAGAAACCGGCCACCGCGCCGCGCGATGGCGATGACGCCGCGACGGCGCCCCGGCTGCGCGGTTCCGGCCGGCTGCGCGGTTTCCGTCGGCACATCCATGGTGGCTTCCTTCCTCGTCACGAGGATGCCGTCGCCCGATCGACCACCGCTGCCGGGGAGCGGCGACGCGGATAGACTCTCCGCGTAGGATATGGCACTCGCGGCGGCGGGCCACTCGGGCTGCCGGGCCCTCCCCGGCGGCCACCACGATCCCGCCGCGTCGTGTCCCGTCGCGGAACCCGGGAGCGGTGCCGCGGGCCGGTGCCGATTTCCTCCCGCAGCAGCCCGGGTCCCTCGTCAACCGTCGCGTTCCGTGTCATTCCTCGAGCAGCCATGAGCAGCGCCCCAGGCCCCAAGGGTCCCCCCAACGTGCCCCCCGTGCTCGGCAGGCCGCTCGGCATGCCGATGGTGGTGCTCCTGATTCTCGCGGCGGTCGCGCTCGCGACGTTCATCACCGGCAACGTGACGAGCACGAGGACCCCGCTTCGCTACGACGAATTCGTCGAACAGGTCAGGCAGGGAAACGTCACCGAGATCACGCTCACCGGCGATCACCTCGAGGGCACGCTCACGAAGCCGCTCGAGCCGGATGAGGCCGCCGGCCGCAAGGGAGGGACGTCCTTCGAGCTCGATCTCAATCCCTATCTGCGCGAGGGCTTCGATCGCCTCATGCAGGAGCACGAGGGCATCCGCAAGACGAGCCGCACGCCGGCCGACGGCACCGGCGTCTTCATGGCGCTCTACCTGCTCGTGCCCCTGCTGCTGATGGGTGGACTCTGGATGACGCTGCGACGCGCCCGCGATCCGCTCGGCAACACGAGCTTCCTCGGCGGCTTTTCCAAGTCCCCCGCGAAGCGATACGCGGCCGGCGAGAAGCAGGTGACGTTCGCCGACGTCGCCGGCCTCGAGCAGGTGAAGGCCGACCTGCAGGAGATCGTCGAATTCCTGAGGGACCCGAAGAAGTTCCAGCGGCTTGGCGGCCGTGTCCCCAAGGGCGTGCTCCTCATGGGGCCGCCGGGCACGGGCAAGACGCTGCTGGCCAGGGCCGTCGCCGGCGAGGCGGGAGTGCCGTTCTTCTCCATCTCCGGCAGCGAGTTCATCCAGATGTTCGTCGGCGTGGGCGCGTCCCGCGTGCGCGACATGTTCAAGACGGCGAAGGATGCCTCGCCCGCGATCCTCTTCATCGACGAGATCGACGCGGTGGGGCGGGTGCGGGGCGCGGGCCTCGGTGGCGGTCACGACGAGCGGGAGCAGACGCTCAACCAGATCCTCTCCGAGATGGACGGCTTCAGTCCCTCCGAGAGCGTCATCGTGCTGGCGGCGACGAATCGCCCGGACGTGCTCGATCCGGCGCTCCTCCGCCCGGGGCGGTTTGACCGCCACGTCACCGTCGACCGCCCCAACCAGAAGGCCCGACTCGAACTCTTCAAGGTGCACACGCGGGACGTGCCGCTCGCCGCCGACGTCGACCTCGACAGGCTCGCGCACGCCACCGTCGGCCTCACCGGCGCCGACATCCGCAACCTCGTCAACGAGGCGGCCCTCTGGGCGACGCGACACGACAAGTCGGCCGTGGACTCGGCCGACTTCGACTACGCCCGGGACAAGGTGCTGATGGGGCCGAAGCGGGAGGAGATCCTCACCGGCCACGAGAAGAAGATGACGGCCTACCACGAGGCGGGACATGCACTCGCCGCCTGGCTGCTCCCGGGCGTCGACAAGCTGCACAAGGTGACGATCATTCCCCGCGGCCGAGCGCTCGGCGTCACGCAGCTGGTGCCGGAGGAGGATCGGATGAACATCGGCGAATCCGACCTGGCCAACCGACTCGCGTTCATCCTCGCCGGCCGCGCGGCCGAAAAGCTGATCTTCGGCGAGTACTCCGCCGGTGCCGAGAACGACCTCGTGCAGGCGACGCGGATCGCCCGCAAGATGGTGGCCCACTGGGGGATGAGCGATCGACTGGGACCCGTGTCGTGCCAGAGCTCCCACGAGCATCCCTTCCTCGGGCGCGATGTCTACGAGCAGCGCGAGTTCAGCGAGCGCACCGCGCAGATCATCGACGAGGAGGTCGCCCGCGTCCTCGGTGACGCCGCGGAGCGGGCGGCCCAGCTGCTCGCCGCAAATCGGGACAAGCTCGACCGCCTCGCGAGCGAACTCGAGGAGCGGGAGATGCTCGACGACACGGAAGTCGTGGAGATCATCGGGCCGGCCACGCCGCGCCGGGTCGCCGAGCCGCCCGGGACGATCCAGGCCGCCCGCGACTCGCACGGCGGCTGACCCGCGGCCGCGCCGCATCGGCAGCCCACCCCGCCCGTCCCTTTCCCGGTCCTTTCCCCGGAGATCTCCCGTCGATGCTCGCCCACGCCGTCTATTTCTCGCTCCACGACCGGTCGGCCGAGGCCTGCGCGCGGCTCGTGGCCTCCTGCCGTGAACACCTCACGCAGCACCCCGGCACCGTCTTCTTCTCGGCCGGCACGGTCGCTGACTACGACCGCCACGTGAACGACCGGGATTTCGACGTCGCCCTGCTCATCGTCTTCGACTCCCGCGCGTCGCACGATGCCTACCAGACCGCCGAGCGGCATCAGCGATTCATCGCCGACAACGCCACGACCTGGGCCAAGGTGCGGGTGTTCGACGCCGACGTCGAGTGACGCGTCGCGCTCGTGACACGCCGGGATCGCGGCATCCCGACCGGCACCTGGTCACGGCGGCGGCCCGTCCGTCCGCCGCGGCAGCCCGTGCGCCTGTGCCAACGCATGCAGGATCGCCGTGACCGTCGCGGCGCCGGAGGCCGCCATGTGGCAGACGTCCTCGGCGTCGGTCCTGTCCGGGGCGTCGGGCCGGGCCACGTTCGTCACCACCGAGCAGACGACGACACGCAGCCCGAGACGGTGGGCGACGACGACTTCGGGCACCGTGGACATCCCCACGACGTCGGCGCCGGCGGCGCGGAGCATGCGGTACTCCGACCGGGTCTCGTACGAGGGGCCGGAGAGGAACGCGTAGACACCGCGTCGCGCCGGGAGGCCGGCCAGGCGAGCCGACGCGATCGCGTCGGCAGCCAGGGCCTCGTCGTAGAGCCTCATCGCGCAGGGTCGCACGGCCGATGCACCGCCGCCGATCGCCTCAGCCCAGGGACGCCGCACCAGATCGAGATGATCGCTCACGATGACAACCTCGCCGGCGCGCATGTCCGGACGCAGCCCCCCGGATGCGTTGGTCAGGAGCAGCGTGGTCGCCCCGAGTGCGGCAAGCAGCTCCACTCCCCGACCGAGCGCCTCCGGCGCGAATCCCTCGTAGCCATGCACGCGCCCCTGCAGGATCGCAATGGGGACCCCCGCGAACGTGCCGCACACGATGCGTCCGGCATGCCCGGTGGCGGTCGAACGGCACAGCCAACCGGTATCCGCAGCCGCGATCGCGACCTGATCCTCGACCGTGTCGGCGACCGCACCCAGTCCCGTGCCGAGCACGACGCCGATCGCGGCCGCACGTTCGCGATCGGGCACGGTGGCCCACGCCCCGGCCATCCGGACCGCCCGCGCAGCCGCTCGCGCACCCGGACGGGGCGTCGTCGCACGACTCTCGGCTGGCTCCACGTCGTCTTCCGCCTCCATGCAGGACGGCCTTGCGAGGGCCGATGGTCCCTCACCGCTCACTTTATATATCCTGTGAGCACGTCACCCCGGGGCCGAAGGGGTGCCAGCCGCCCAGTGATCCGCGGCCATGAAATCACCCCTGGAAGTCACCCCTGGAAGCCACCACCGATGCCCACCCGAGCCGAGCAGTTCGCGGGTCTCTCCGTCGCGATCGTCACGCCCTTCCGTGACGGCGCCGTCGACTACGAACGGCTGCGGGAGCAGATCGATTTTCAGGCGGCGGCAGGCACGACCTGCATCTGCCCGGTGGGCACGACCGGCGAATCGCCGACGCTCACGCACGACGAGCACGAGCGGGTGATCGCCGCGAGCGTCGAGGCGGCTGCCGGCCGCATGCTCGTGATGCCGGGCACCGGCAGCAACTCGACCGCGGAGGCGGTCCGCCTGACGAGGTTCGCCGCGAGGGCGGGTGCCGACGCGGCCCTCGTCGTCGGCCCCTACTACAACCGGCCCACGCAGGCCGGTCTCGAGGCGCACTTTCGCGCGTTGGCCGAGGCCGTCGACGTGCCGATCTGCGTCTACAACATCCCCGCACGGACGGGTCGCAACATCGAGCCGGAGACCATCATCCGCCTCGCCGACGTGCCGACGATCGCCATGCTCAAGGAGGCGACGGGATCGATGGATCAGGCCTCGCAGGTCATCGCGGCGACCGACCTGACGGTCCTCTCCGGTGACGACAGCATGACGCTGCCGCTCATGGCGATCGGTGGTCGCGGGGTGATCTCCGTGGTGGGCAACATCGTGCCGGGCGACATGCTGGCACTCTGCGATGCCTTCGACGCCGGTGACCTGCGGGCCGCCCGCGAGTGGCACGTGAAGCTCTTCACCCTCGCCCGCGACCTGCTCGGACTGGCGAGCAATCCGATCCCGATCAAGGCGGCGATGGCGATGCTGGGACGCGACTCGGGCGAGGTCCGGCTGCCGCTCGTGCCCCTCGAGCCGGCCCTGGCCGTGCGCCTCAGACAGGCCCTCGTCGGCTACGGAGCCACGCTCCCACAGCCGGCTTGAGCTCGCGGACGATACGACGAGCGGGCGACGAGCGGGCGACCGGGCTCGTGACGCAGCGGCCCGCTCAGGCGAGCACGCGGAGAGTCGCCCCGACCGCGTCGAATCGCGCGATCGTGACATCATGGTCGTCGGCGATGCCCGCCGCACCGAGTCGTTCCACGAGCGACCGGGCCGCGGCGGATGACTCACAGCATGCCATGACCGCCGGCCCCCAGCTGCTCTGGGCCCCCGGCGCACCCATGTCGGCGAGCGCATCGAGGAGGGCCGTCGTCGCCGCCGCGTGCGGTACCGCGTGCGCCGCGGGCTCGAAGGGAAGTCCGGCGAGCCGGCCGTAGCGTCGCACCGCATCCGCGAACTCCGCAAAGCGACCCTCGCTGGCGGCGGGCACGAGCTCGAGCAGCGCGATCCGCGCGAGCTCCGCCGAGACCTCGTACGCCATCGGCGGCAGCGCTCCAAACGCCGCGCGCTCCGCCTCGCCATGGAGACCGACGGCGTCCCGCCGGATGAGCAGGACACAGCGCCAGGCCTCGGGCAGGTGCACCCGCGCGACCAGCGGCGAGAACGCGCGCGCGGCGTCATCCTCCGTGACCGCAGGCATCGTGACGACACGGCCGGCCTCGACGATCAATCCACCGCCACCGAAGCCGTACACGCCGACGCATGAGCGTTTGCCCCGTCCCGAGGCGCGGGCGAGTCCGATCGCCTCTCGTTCACCGAAACGACGCTCCCCGGCCACGATTCCCGGCTCGGCCGGCGGCTGCGACCCCTCCGCACGGCACCGCCCGGGGTCCGCGTCGTCGGGGACGGGCGCGAGCGCGTCGATCGCGGCCGCGACGGCGAGCCCGAGTTGCGTGCCGCTGCCGAGCCCGACGTGCGACCGGGGGGCTGAGACGACCTCGATCGTGCACGACAGCGGGCCTCCGCCCCGATCCACGGCGCACTGGCGGGCGAACTGCAGGGCCCGGTCGGCGAGCGGCCCCCGCGCCTCGAAGCGCGGGGAGCGCCATGCACGCAGCACCACACCGGGACGGTCGAGCATCACGCCCACGCCCCCGTACGCGCGCCTGCCGGCGTGGCCGAACGAGAGCATGCCGATGTGGATGCGGGCGGGCGTCCGCACCTCGACGGCCTCGGGCTTGGGGGCGGATGGTGCGTCGAGCGACATGCGGGCGCGTCGGGGACGACGAGGCTCCGAAGCGAGGCCTTCGGCGAGCTCCAGCATAGACGATCGCCCCGCCCGCTCAGCCGGAGGACGCGCGATCCGCCAGGAGCGCGAACGCCTCGTGCTCCGGCCCGCCGCCGGTCTTCGTGACGAGGGGAGCGAGATCGGCGAGCCGTCGCCGGACCTCGTCCGCGCCGAGGAGATGGAGACGCGTCACGAGGATCGCCGCCTCCACGACCGCGTGGGCGGCCCGGTTGAAGCCGAGAAAGGGCCGGCCCTCGTGCGTCGCCACGACGCGGGCCTCGAGCCGCGTGCGTTCGGCGGAATCATCCACCGCCTCGATGACGAACTCCCACGCCTGGCAGGCGTCCGCGAGGACCCAGCCCCCCACCGCGGCGGCTGAACGTGCGGCGGGCGCGACGGGCACGCCCGCGACGAGCCGCGCCAGGAGGAGGACGTCGTCGGTGACGTGGAAGACGCCCTCGCGTCGGTCGTGGAGGTGGCGCGAGGTCTGGCTCGTGGCGAACGGCCGCAGCACGAGTCGGGTGATCCGGCCGGCCGCGCGTTCCGCATCGTCGATCTCCGGACCCATCGCGGCCACGTGCATGGCGCCCGACGGATCGATGGTGGTGACGAGACCTTCGAGGATCATGGCGGGCGGGCACGGGGTTGGCGACGGCCCGGCGGTTCACGCACCGAGAAGGGGCCACGGGCGGTCCGTACACTACACTCTGGACGAGGCGGCACCTGTCGAGGCCACATGCTGCCGGCCGGAGACCGCCCCCGCGGGACCTTATCCCGCCGCCCCCATGACCGACCGGCCCCGCATCCACTTCGTGACCGGCAGGCTGGCTGAGCACGCGCTCCGCCAGGTGCTCGACCGCCTCGGTCCGCGGGCCGGCTTCGAGCACACGGTGCAGGTGCTCAACATCACCGTCGCCGCGCTCATGACGACCCCCTGGATCGCCCGGCGTCTCGAGGTGCCCGCCGGCACGACCCGGGTGCTCATCCCGGGGGCCTGCCGAGGATCGCTCGACGTCTTTCGGGACGCAACCGAGATCCCGGTGGAACGCGGCCCGGAGGATCTCCGCTGCCTGGACGAGTTCTTCGGGCAGCAGGCCCGCGACCGCGCCGACTACGGCCGCTTCGACATCGAAATCATCGCCGAGATCAATCACGCCCCGCGGCTCCCGACCTCCGACGTGCTCGCCGAGGCGCGTCGACTCGCCGCAGCCGGTGCCGACCGGATCGACGTCGGATGCGACCCGGGGGATGTCTGGACCGGCGTCGGTGACTGCGTGCGCCTGCTCGTGGACGAGGGATTCGCGGTGTCGATCGACAGCTTCGAGCCGCGGGAGGTCGCGGCGGCGGTCCGCGCGGGAGCGTCGCTCGTGCTCTCGGTCAACTCGACCAACGTCGCCGCCGCGGCGGACTGGGGATGCGAGGTCGTGGTGGTGCCCGACGTGCCCGAGACGATGGCGGGCTTCGACGACACCGTGGAGCGGCTCGACCGTGACGGGGTGCGGATGCGGCTCGATCCCGTGCTCGAGCCGATCGGATTCGGCTTCGCCGCGAGCCTCGGCCGCTACCTCGACGTGCGTCGTCGGCACCCCGCCGCCGAGATGATGATGGGGATCGGCAATCTCACGGAGCTCACCGACGTCGACTCCGCCGGGATGAACGTCGCGCTCATCGGGTTCTGTCAGGAGATCGGCATTCGATCGGTGCTCACGACCGAGGTGATCCACTGGGCCCGCAGCAGCGTGCGCGAGTGCGACCTCGCGCGACGGCTCGCGTGGCACGCCGTGACGCACCACACGCTTCCGAAGCACGTGGAGCCCAGGCTCGTCACCCTGCGGGCCGGCAGGCCGCAGGCGCACGGCCAGGAAACCCTCGACCGGCTGGCCGCGGCGATCCGGGATCCGAATTTCCGCATCTTCGCCGAGGGGGGTGCGATCCACGTCGTCGGCGCCGGGATCCATGAGCAGTCACGCGATCCGTTCGCACTGTTCGATGGCCTCGCCGCGGTGGGTCGCGCCGACATCGATCCCGGCCACGCCTTCTACCTCGGCTATGAGATGGCCAAGGCCGTGACCGCGCTCACGCTCGGCAAGGACTATCGGCAGGACCAGGCCCTCGACTGGGGTCACCTCACGCAGCCCGAGATCGGCCACGGCCCATCGGCAGCCGCCGCGGCCGTGGCCCGCGACGCGTCGCTGCCGCTGGCGTCCAACCCCCGAGCGCTGCCATGAGTCCGACCCCGGAAGCGGCCGCGGCACGTCGGGCCGGGGAACGACTCGCGTCACAATGGCCCGCGTGGCTCGCGGGCCACCGCTTCACCGCCTCGGGAGGCCTCGTTGCGGACGCCGCCACCGGGGTCGTGCCCGAGACCGTGTTTCGCGCGTGCACCGGCCTGCCGCACGTCCTCTTCCTCGACAGCGCGCTCCCGGACGAGGCGGTGCTCGACGAACGGGCATCGAGCCGACCTGACGGCGATCCCTCCTCCGGCGCAGCGGCACCTCGTCTGGGTCGCTACTCGTTCGTGGCGGCCGATCCGCTGCTCTCGGTGCGCGTGGAGCCGGATGCCCGGCCGACCGACGTGGCGGAGATGCCGGCACGGCTGCGCGCGATCCTCGCCGACCTGGCCACGCCGACGATCCCCGGGCTGCCACCGTTTCAGGGTGGCATCGCCGGTGCGATCTCGTACGACTACGGACTCCTGCGGATCGGCCTCGCGCCTCCGGCCGCGACCCTCGCAGCCACTCCCCTCGTGTCCCTGCACGTCTACGACACCGTCTTCGCCTTCGACCATGTGCTCGGTCGCGGCTGGTTCATTTCGCAGGGGCTTCCCGGCCGAGGTGGTGCGGCGCGGCGGGGCCGCGCCACGGAGCGGCTCGAGGCGTGGCTCACCGCGCTGTCGCGGCCGCCGACTGGACGGGCCGCAGGGCACGCGGCACGCGTCGCGTCCCCCGCGAGGCCCGTCGACAGCCCCGGGCCCGCCGAGGGGGACGTCCGGGCGACGCACACGCCCGACCGGTATGCCGCGATGGTCGCCGCCGGCATCGATTTCGTCCGCGCGGGCGACATCTTCCAGGTGAATCTCGCGCAGCAGTTCGTGGTCGATGCGTCGGTCGAGCCGCACGCGCTCGCCGCCGCAGCCCACGAGCTCAACCCGGCCCCCTTCGCCGGAGCCCTCGACATGGGCACGGGCTGGATCGTGAGCATGTCGCCCGAACGCTTCCTGCAGGTGCGGGGCCGGACCGTGCGGATGCACCCCATCAAGGGCACACGCCGGCGCATCGCCAGCCCCGAGGCCGATCTCTACGCCGGCGAGGATCTCGAGGCCAGCGAGAAGGACCGGGCCGAGAACGTCATGATCGTCGATCTCGTGCGCAACGACCTCGCGCGGGTCTGCACCCCGCCGAGCGTGCGGGTCGACGCGCTCTGCCGGCTCGAGCGCTACCGTTACGTGCAGCACCTCGTGTCGGTCGTGTCGGGCACGCTGCGACCGGGGCTCGACGCGCTGGCCGCCTTCGAGGCCGCGATCCCGGCCGGCAGCGTGACCGGGGCGCCCAAGCGCCGCGCGTGCGAGATCATCTCGGCGCTCGAGGGCGTGGCACGAGGTGCCTACTGCGGCTCGCTCGGATACATCGGCTTCGACGGCACGGCCGACTTCAACCTGCTCATCCGCACGTTCCTCGTCGAACCCGGGCGGGTGACGTTCGCGGCAGGCGGCGGCATCACGGCGGCGAGTGATCCGGCGGCCGAGCACGCCGAGTCGCTTCACAAGGCAGAGGGACTGCTGCGGGTGCTCGCCGCCGTGCGTGCCGGAGATCGGGAAGCACCGCGATGATCGTGCTGATCGACAACCACGACAGCTTCGCGTGGAACCTGGCGCGCCACCTCTCGCTGCTGGGGCCCCGTGTGGTGGTCGTTCCCAGCCACGTGGCGACCGTGGCCGACCTCCACCGGCTTCATCCGCGGGCGCTCGTGATCTCGCCGGGGCCCTGCACGCCGGCGGAGGCGGGCTGCTCAGTCGACGCGGTGCGATCTTTCACGGGTGTCATCCCGATCCTCGGCGTCTGCCTGGGCCACCAGGTGATCGCCGCGGCTCGGGGGGCGTCCATCGTGCGTGCGCGTGAGCCGGTGCACGGTCGCACGAGTCGGGTGCGCCATGACGCGGTCAATCTCTTCGCCGGCATTCCGGATCCGATGACGGCCTGCCGCTACCACTCGCTCGTGGTGGACCCGGCGACGCTGTCGGAGGGGCTCGTCGCGGTCGCCCACGACGAGGAGGGCACGATCATGGCCGTCTCGGATGCGCGGCAGTGCGTGCATGGCGTGCAGTTTCATCCGGAGTCGATCCTCACCCGGCATGGCTTCCGGCTGCTCGCCAATTTCCTCGAGCTGGCGGGCGTGCCGCACGCGAGCCGCATGGTGGGCCTGCTCGACGACCACCTCGCACACGAGGGCGCCGCGTACGCAGACTCCCAAAGCCCCCCCGAGCGGGTTGTCACATTCTGAGCGGGCCACTACCCGCTCCGGCATCACGGTCTGCCCAGGCAACGGGCGGGCGTAACGGAGCCGGGGCGTCCACACCGCGGGTCTGTGAGTTCGCGACAAGGGATTCCACGGAACGCAAAAACCGTAAAAAACGGCTCAAGAACCGGTTTTTGGACGCCGCATCCGGTCTCCAGGGCAATCATCCCCCGCTGCTGGCACGCGATTTGCTGAAAATTTGACTACCGGGAAAAAGGGCGCGACGGGTGGTCACACCTGTCGTGCCGGTCACTGGAGATGTTCGCGTTCGATTTCCAACAAAGAATGAGGCGGATTCTATGTTCCCTGCACGCTTGATGCGGTGGGTATTGATGACGGCGTTCGTCGCCGTCGTGTTCTTCGGTCCCGGCGACCTCTCGCTGCCGGTGGCCTTCGCCGAGGGCGAGAATCCCTCGACTGCTGCCGCGGCCCCGGCCCCACCGCCGCCCACGGTCGAGGAGATGGTGCCCAAGCTCTGGGTCGCCGCGGACACCGTCTGGGTGCTCGTCTGCGGCATGCTCGTGTTCTTCATGAACCTCGGCTTCGGCTGTGTCGAATCCGGGTTCGCGCGGGCGAAGAACTGCGTGAACATTCTGTCGAAGAACTTCGTCGTCTTCGCAGCCACGTCGCTCGCCTACTTCCTCTTCGGCTGGGACATCATGTTCGGCGCCGGTGATGGCGCGTTTTTCGGCAACTCCGGGGCGTGGATGGTGGGCGGTGCGGACAACAGCCCCGCGGTCGGAGACAAATATCAGGGTGTGTACGGCGCGATCTCGTGGGCCAGTGTGCCCCTGTGGACGAAGTTCTTCTTCCAGTTGGTCTTCGCGGGAACCGCCGCCACGATCGTGTCCGGGGCCGTGGCCGAGCGCATCAAGTACCACACGTTCGTGCTGTTCAGCTTCCTGATGGCGCTCTTGATCTACCCCGTGACGGGGCACTGGATCTGGGGCTTCGGGTATCTCGCCAAGGACTGGAACTTCTGGGATTTCGCCGGCTGCACGGCGGTGCATTCCGTCGGCGGCTGGGCAGCCCTCACGGGTGCGGCGATTCTCGGTCCGCGCATCGGCAAGTATTCGTCCACCGGCAAGGTGTTGGCCATCCCCGGCCACAACATGACGGCCGCCTTCATCGGCTGCCTCGTGCTCTGGTTCGGGTGGTTCGGGTTCAACCCGGGCAGCACGTTCGGGATCGCCGCCGACGGCGGGGCGCTTGCGTCCCAGGTGGCCGTGAACACGAACATGGCGGCGGCGGCCGCGACGCTGACGGCCACGGCCACGGCATGGCTGCTCCTCGGCAAGCCCGACATCGGCATGACGCTCAACGGGTGCCTCGCCGGACTCGTGGGCATCACGGCGAGTGCCGCCTTCACGAACATCACCTGCTCCGCGATCATCGGTGCGATCGCGGGCGTACTCGTGGTGCTGTCCGTCCTCTTCTTCGACCGGATCAAGATCGACGATCCGGTCGGTGCGACGAGCGTGCATCTCGTGTGCGGGATCTTCGGCACACTGTGCGTGGGTCTCTTCACCACGAGTGACCTGTCGACGACCGTGGCGAACACGCCGGTGGGCATGGCAGCCGTGGGTGGCCCCTATGCCGGCCTGTTCTTCGGCGGCGGCACCAAGCAGCTCGTGGCCCAACTGGTGGGCGTTGTGCTCGTCGGGGCCTACGTGGTCGTGGTCTCGTCCATCTGCTGGCTCGTCCTGCGAGCGGTCGTCGGCCTGCGGGTTGATTCCAAGGAAGAGATCGAGGGTCTCGACATCGGCGAGCACGGTAACGAGGCCTACCACGGCTTCGTCATGGTCCGCACGGAATAACGTTTTTCAGCGGTGGCCGCGGCATGGTGCCCTGGCCTCCGATTCCTTCCAGAAGGATGCCCCAGAGGCTTGGGCGAGCACTCCGCCTCGCTCGCCCAAGCCGGGGCATTTTCTGGGGTGTGACGCGCGGGGCCGCTGGCGGACCGTTGTGATCACTCCGGCCCGCGGCGTGGCATGGGACGGTGCCTACCAAAGGATCATCCAATGCTCACGATGCGCGCCGTGGTCACCCCAAAGCGATTCACGGGAGTCGGTGATTGGGCCTCGATTTCCTGCGAAAGAGTCGCGGATTTTGAAGGGCGATCCTCTCTTTTCCGCCAATAAAGCTGGTCTCGCCGGAATTCGCGCAGTCGTTGCAACGGGATCACGCAACAGGTTTCGGTTCTTCGGCATGGCCTTTGCTCAGTGAAGCGGTGGCGGCACATCCTCGCAGCATGAGGCTGCGATCGAGGGTCGGCACAGCGGAGGTGCACGATTTCCTGTGATCAAGAAAGAGGCGTGAGATGGCTTTTGCTCGCATGATGCGGCTTTGGGTGGTGTGTGCCACTCTCGGCGGCTTTGGGTTTGGGTTTGGTTGCGATGATGCGTCATCGATCGTGCGGGCCCAGGACGCGGCCGTTGCGGCGCCAGAAGAGGCAACGGCGCCTGCCGCCGAGGCTGGAAATCCCAAGGGGTGGAATCCCGGAGACCCCGTGGAGGACGTGTCGTACAACGACGCCAATGACTACACGATCAATACATTGATCATGTTCATCTGCGCCGTCCTCGTGATCTTCATGCAGGCCGGCTTTGCGATGGTGGAGATCGGCCTCAATTCGGCGAAGAACACCGTCAACATCCTCGCCAAGAACGTGATGGACTTTTGCATCGGCGTGCTGCTCTACCTTTTCGTAGGCTTCGCGCTGATGTACCCGGGCACAAACTGGATCTCGCCGGGTTGGCTCGGCACGCCCGCGGCGTTTGTCACGCGGGACGCCCAGGCGACCGAGGCGGACGGAAAGGCCGTGTGGGAAAACCCGCCCTTCTACAGTGATGGCGTCAAGTATTCGTCATCGGCGGACTTCCTCTTTCAGGTGGCGTTCGCAGCGACGGCAGCCACGATTGTCTCCGGTGCCGTCGCGGGTCGGCTCAAGTTCGGCGGTTACCTCGTCTACACCGCGATCCTCACGGGTCTTGTCTATCCGATCAGCGGATCGTGGAAGTGGGGCGGCGGCTGGCTCCAGACGATGGGCTTCCAGGACTTTGCCGGAAGTATCGTCGTGCACGCAGTGGGCGGCTTTGCCGGCCTCGTCGGGGCCCTGTTCCTCGGACCGCGGATCGGTCGCTACACGTCGAGCGGCAAGAGCGTGCCGATTCCGGGCCACAACCTCTCGCTTGCGGCTTTGGGTGTGTTCATCCTGTTGGTGGGATGGTACGGGTTCAACCCGGGGAGCCAGCTCACCTATTCGGGGATTGCGAACGCACAGGCGACGACCTATATCGCCGTGACCACGACGATCGCCGCATCAATCGGGGCGGTCGTTGCGCTCGCTGTGGGATGGGCGATGTTCGGAAAACCCGACCTCACCATGGCACTCAATGGGGTACTCGGCGGACTCGTAGCAATCACGGCCAATTGTGACCGTGTGAGTCAGTCTGAGGCACTGATCATCGGCGGAATCGGTGGCGTGCTTGTGGTGCTGGGAATCATCGCGCTGGACAGGCTGAAAATTGATGATCCCGTCGGCGCATGGCCGGTCCATGGCCTGTGCGGCCTGTGGGGAGGCATTGCGACGGGCATCTTCGGCGACCTCCCCGACGGCATCAGTTCGGTCGGTCAGTTCGTGACGGTGCAGCTCATCGGCTCCTTCGCCATCATCTCCTGGGCGGTCGTCACGATGGCAGCCACGTTCGGGCTGCTGAAGGCGATCGGTCTGCTGCGGGTGTCTCCGCATGAGGAGATCGAGGGTCTCGACATCCACGAGCACGGCATGCGTGCGTACCCGGACCAGTGGGTGGCATCGAGCGATTTTTCGGTCTCGGCGTCAGCGAATCACTGAGAAGTCAACGAGGCGGCCCTAGCGGCCGTGACGATCCAGAAGGATGCCCCAGAGGCTTGGGCGAGCACTCCGCCTCGCTCGCCCAAGCCGGGGCATTTTCTGGCTGGTGACGCGCGGGGCCGCTGGCGGACCGTTGTGATCACTCCGGCCCGCGGCGGAGTCCCCCGTTCACCGCGATGACCTGGCCGGTGATGAACGCGGCTTCGGGCGAGAGCAGCCAGCGGACCGTCGCGGCGATGTCGGCGGGCTCGCCCCACCGGCCCAGGAGGCTCTCGCGCACCGCCCGGCGCTGCCAGGCGTCGCTGGCCCGCTCGCCCCAGGCGGTGCGGATCCATCCCGGTGCGACACAGTTGACCCGCACGGCGGGTGCAAGCGAGCACGCCAGGCTTTTCGTGAACGCCATGACGGCCCCCTTCGAGGCCGCGAACAGCTCGCCGCTGTCCCCGTCCATGCCGACCTCGGCCTGATCCCAGCCGATCGTGACGATCGCGCCGCCCCGCGCCGCCATGGCGCGCCCGAGGGTCCGGGCCATCAGCATCGTGGCGGTCACGTCCACGCGGAGCAGCGCCTGGAGCTTCCGCTCGTACGACCACGTCGCCGCGGCGCCGGTGAGGACGTCGACACCCGCCACGAGGACCGCACCGTCGAGGGCGGGCACGGCCGCGATCACGTCGGCCGCGACGGCTGCGGGATCCGCATTGGACAGGTCGTGGAGGAAGGTGCCGGCATGACGATCGTCCCGCGCAAGCTGGGCGACGACCTCGGCTGCGGCGACCGCGTCGCGGCCGTGGATGGCGACGCGGGCTCCATCCGCGGCGAGGGCGAGCGCGACCGCACGGCCGATGCCGCGCGTGGCGCCCGTCACGAGCACCGTGCGGCCGGCGAGCGCGGGGCGGTGAGCCGAACCCTCGCGCGTGCTCATGGCGCTCCATCCCCCGCGGCGGCTTCCCGCGACGGATCCGTGCCGTCTGTCGTCGATGTGCCGCGGTCGGACTGAATCGGCAGCCGCCAGCAGGCGGCCTCCTCGGCGTTGCGCACGAGCAGCCGATCACCGCTGATGCAGGGGTTGTTCCACGTCTGCCCGACGAGCGCGGCGATCGTCCCGCGGACCCGCTGCGCGTCGCTCGCGCAGTCGACGAGCACCACCGCGCCGTCCTCGGCCTGCACGACGAGCAGGTCCCCCACCCGGAGCACCTGACCCTGCCCATACCGGCCGCCCTTCCAGGCACGCTTCCCGTCGGCAAGACGCACGCACTCGAGGATGCCGTCGGACAAGCCGTAGGCATGCCCGTCGTGCAGCACCGCATTGGTGAACTTCGTCTTCAGCAGATTCGCCCGCGACCAGAGCGGGGCAAAGGCCGGGGGCCCCGCTCCCGCGGCGTCGTCCATCTCGAAGAGCGCG
>Ga0172376_10002703_pt1 | contig 21492 bp, 28 predicted proteins | sample Lak35m_FD_121114 | JGI IMG/M metagenome (GOLD analysis project Ga0172376, IMG submission 121114) | Freshwater microbial communities from Kabuno Bay, South-Kivu, Congo - kab_092012_35m | ecosystem: Environmental > Aquatic > Freshwater > Lake | place: Democratic Republic of the Congo: South-Kivu... | reverse complement strand
TCTGTCGGGAACCACAATTGACCTGGGCGGTGTTGAAATTACGACCGACGGAACCGACATTTCGTTCTCTGGCGGTATCAGTACTGGTGAAAGCGCAAATTTTGTTGGTGACCTCACCGGCAATGCAGATACTGCTTCGGCACTTGAAACTGCTCGCACAATTTCGCTCACTGGTGATGTGTCGGGTTCGGTTTCTTTTGATGGTTCAGAGAACGCCTCAATCTCGGCAACCATCCAACCAAACAGCGTGACTCTTGGAACGGACACCACTGGTAACTATGTTTCTTCATTGGTCGCAGGAACTGGCGTAACACTAACCGATAATTCTGGCGAAAGCGCAACACCAACAATCGCAATTGGCCAAGCAGTTGGCACCGCGTCTAGCGTTACTTTCGCTGGTGTAACCGCACCACTTACTGGAAACGTCACGGGTAATGTCACGGGAAACGTGACGGGCAACGCGGATACAGCGACGACACTTGCCACCTCGCGAACGATTTCATTGACTGGTGATGTTGCTGGTTCTGCTTCGTTTGATGGCTCAGCAAACGCATCAATCACTGCGACAATTCAGCCAAACAGCGTTGCTCTTGGAGCCGACACGACTGGTGATTACGTAGCGAGCCTCGTTGCTGGCACTGGCGTAACCCTGACGAACAACTCAAGCGAGAGCGCGACGCCGACTATCGCCATTGGTCAATCTGTCGGTACTACCGATAGCCCAACCTTCGCAAAAGTGACGCTTTCGGGCACCCCAAGCGCGCCTACCGACGCCACTACAAAAAGCTATGTAGACAATATTGCAGCAGGTATAAATTTTCATGATGCTGTTAACCTTGCAACCGCTGCAGCTCTTCCCAATTCGCCAACTTATAACAACGGCACAAGCGGTGAGGGTGCGACGCTTACCGCAACAACAAACGCAAGATTGCAAGTTGACGGAACAAACGCTTCAAATGGAAATAGAATACTTGTAAAAGACCAAGCCACTCCGCAGAATAACGGTGTTTATGTTGTAACTGTACAAGGTTCCGTAAGTACTACATACCAACTTACTCGTGCAACTGATTTTGACTCAGTTAATAATTACATTGAACCAGGAGACGCATTTTTTGTACTTGGTGGCGCCATAAATGCGGGAAATGGATTCATTGTTAATTCAATTGGAACAGCGGAAAATCAAAGTGGAACAGGGACAATTGGAAGACACATTCTTGGAACAGACGAAGTAAATTTTACGCAATTTACTGGAACTGCCACCATCACAGCAGGAAATGGATTGTCTAAATCGGGAAATATTTTAAGTATTAATATTGCGACTGTTGCGACACTTTCTGATGCGCAGACGTTAACAAACAAAACACTTACATCGCCAACAATAAATAATCCAACAATTACGGGTGTTTCTCCAGTTGTGACTCTTGATGGAGACCTTTCTGGTTCGCTTACATTAACAAACCTTGGAAGCGGAACACTTACAGCGACCATTCAACCCAACTCGGTGGCACTAGGTACCGATACAACTGGTGACTATGTTGCAAGTCTTGTTGCTGGTACTGGCGTAACACTTAGTAACAACTCTGGAGAAACAGCAACACCAACTATTGCTATCGGTCAAGCAGTGGGCACTGGTTCCACCGTAACTTTTGCGGGCGTAACCGCACCACTTACCGGAAACGTCACGGGCAACGCAGACACCGCAACAACCCTCGCCACCTCGCGAACGATTGAACTGACTGGAGATGTGACGGGTTCAGCCTCGTTCAATGGCTCAGCAAATGCATCAATTTCAGCGACGATTCAACCGAACTCAGTCGCTCTTGGTACAGACACAACAGGTAACTATGTAGCAGATGTAACCGCAGGAACAGGTGTAACTGTTACGCATACTCCAGGTGAAGGGTCAAGCCCAACGATTGCAATCGGTCAAGCAGTTGGCACTGGCTCCACCGTAACTTTTGCGGGCGTCACCGCTCCGTTGACTGGCAACGTAACGGGCAATGTCACTGGAAATTTGACGGGCAATGCAGACACCGCAACCACGCTCGCCACTTCAAGAACAATTGAGTTGACGGGCGACGTCACTGGTTCTGCTTCATTTAATGGCTCAGCCAACGCATCAATCACCGCAACAATTGCGGCGAACAGCGTGGCTCTTGGCACGGATACGACTGGTAATTATGTAGCCAGCCTTGTTGCTGGAACTGGGATTACGCTCAGCAATAACTCTGGTGAAACGGCAACGCCGACTATTGCGGTAACCACAAACACGTTTGATGCCTTTGGTGCGGCTTCAACCGCGGCAACCAATGCGGCGACAGCACTCAGCAACCATGAGTCAGATACAACCAATATCCACGGCATTGCCGACACTTCAATTTTGGTTACTACCACTGGGGCGCAAACTCTTACAAACAAAACAATCACTTCTCCTGCTGGTTTGGTCAAGGGTGATGTTGGGCTTGGGAATGTAGACAACACGAGCGATGCGAATAAGCCAGTTTCTAGCGCTACGCAAACTGCCCTTGACCTCAAGGCACCGCTTGCTTCCCCAACTTTTACTGGCACAGTAACTTTGCCAGATAACACAGTTGCTCTTGGGACTAAAACAACTGGTAATTACGTAGCCACGATTACTGGTGGCACGGGCGTAACTTCAAGTGCCGCAACGTCTGGTGAAGGCACTACACATACGTTGTCAATCGGTCAGTCTGTAGGAACTAGCGACAACGTAACTTTTGCTGGAGCAACCATTGATGCCGTACGAGTTGGCGTAACTGCGGCCAATGAGATTGACACCACATCGGGTGGATTGACGATTGACTCCGCTGGCGGCACGGTAACGGTTGATGACAATCTGACCGTCACTGGCAACCTCACGGTTTCAGGAACGACCACATCGGTTAATGCCGAGACAGTAACAATTGACGACAACATCATCGTTTTGAACAACAACGCCACTGGCGCGCCGTCGGAGAATGCTGGCATCGAAGTTGAGCGCGGTTCTTCTACAAATGTTGCAATTCGCTGGAATGAGACTTCGGACAAGTGGGAAATAACAAATAACGGCACGACCTATGGCGACATTGCAACCGAGTCTTACGCCGCGTCGCTGACGCCAGCAACGCTCAACGACATTGGCGATGTCACCATCACCAGTGCTGCCAACGGTGAGTTCTTGAAGTGGAACGGCTCTGCGTGGGTGAATGCCTCAATTCCGACAATCAACACGCTTGATGACGTCGGCGATGTCACCATCACATCTGCGGCTTCTGGACAATTCCTCAAGTGGAACGGAAGCGCATGGGTTAACGACGTAATTGACCTTGGCACGGACACAACTGGAAACTACATGGTGGGTGTTTCGGCGGGAACAGGCATTTCGGTAACTCACACCCCAGGCGAGGGTTCTACAGCAACAATCGCCGTTGGTGCAACAGTCGTCCAAACGACCGATACTGGCACAGTAACCAGCACAATGATTGCAGATGGCACGATTGTTAACGCAGACATAAATGCTTCGGCTGCGATTGAGTTGGACAAATTGGCAGATATTTCAACAAGCGCCCAATCGGCTTCGTACACACTCGTGCTGTCTGATAAAAACAAAATCGTAGAGATGAGCAATGCTTCTGCGAATAACTTGACAGTTCCATTAAACAGTTCAGTTGCATTTCCTGTTGGTTCGCAAATCAACATTCTTCAAACTGGCGCCGGACAGACGACGGTCGTCGCAACTGGTGGTGTAACAATCAATGCAAATCCAGGTTTGAAGATGCGGACACAGTGGTCGTATGCTACGCTCATTAAGCGAGCAGAGAATACTTGGGTTCTTGTCGGAGACATTTCGGCATAATTTATGGCAAATAAGACACCAAAGGACAGTGGCGGCAAAAAGCCAACAACGCCAACCAACGTTACTGGCACCGCCGTAGACCAAGCCAATAACACAGCAGGAAATAATGCTCAGCAAGTCAGTGTTGCTTTTACTGCATCAACATACATTGGCAAAGGAACAGTCACCTATACGGCAACAAGTTCTCCAAGCGGGCTTACAGGAACCGGCAGTAGTTCTCCAATAACGGTTTCTGGATTGACTGCTGGAACAGCTTATACATTCACTGTCAAAGCCAACACAAACTATGGCGTTGCATCGGATGATTCAAGTGCATCGAGTTCCGTAACTCCGCCATACTTTCCCCCGTTCTTCCCCCCGTTTTTCCCGCCGTACTTCCCACCATTTTTCCCGCCCTTTTTCCCGCCATACTTTCCCCCGTTCTTTCCGCCCTTTTTCCCGCCATACTTTCCCCCGTTCTTTCCGCCCTTTTTCCCGCCGTACTTTCCTCCATTCTTCCCGCCGTTCTTTCCCCCATACTTCCCACCGTTCTTCCCGCCGTTCTTTCCCCCATACTTCCCACCGTTCTTCCCACCGTTCTTCCCCCCGTTTTTCCCTCCGTTCTTCCCGCCGTTCTTCCCCCCGTTTTTCCCTCCGTTCTTCCCGCCGTTCTTCCCCCCATACTTCCCACCGTTCTTCCCGCCGGGATTTAAGTGATACAAAATGGAGACAACCATGACAGCAACAACCGTAAATGAATTTATTTCTAAAACAAAATTACAAAATGGAGTTTTGGAAATAGCAAAAAATTGTGTATCGGAATCGCTTAAAAACGACACAGAATGGCTTGAGCACACATTGCCAGTTTCTATTTATGACATTAAGTTGTCCTCTGCTGACGGAAAAGAATCAGATATTTTGAGTAAACAAAAAGGCAAAGTGACACTTGTGTTTAATGTTGCTGCTGGGTGCGGGAACATACCGCAACACTCGGTCATTGAAGAACTTAATCAGATGTATAAACACGAACCAAATTTTAATATCATTGCCATAGTTGTTGACGACTTTGTTTGTCACGGATATCCAGAATTTCAAAATGGATTGATGGCCTATGCAGAACAAAATAGTTTAAATCTGACCCCAGGAGAAGTGGCAAAAAAATATGCTGAAGACAATTTTGGAACCACGTACAAGTTTTCCGAATTAACAAATGGAAGATTTGATAAACACACTTATGACCCTGGCTACGTTCCGGGCAAGGAAAAAATTCAAGAACAACATGAACTTTGGTGGTATTTGACAGGAGCACACAAGGCAGACCTTCAGCCAAATGGCGTTCCATATCACAATGAGGTAATACCTTGGTCATACGCAGAAGAAATGGACGAAAACGGTAAATTGAAACAACCAGAAAAAGTAAAAGGTTTTGACCCGTTGCGCGGAAATTTTGAAAAGTTTTTGATTGATAAAACAGGAACAAAAATAAAAAGATACGCAAACGGATTTCTTCTTGGGGAAAGAAACATTAATGGGGAGACATTCCCATGGATTACAGAGTCTTGGACCAATGATGGACGTCGAAACCATAATCCAAAAACTGACCCCTCACCAGAAAACGAAGATGCATACAGGGCATATGGAGATAAATCATGGCCAAATCTTCTTCAAAGAAAAGGCATTGAAGTATCTCTTCATATAATTAGCGAAGATATAGAGACATTTCTTGGTGAGTAAACATGAACGCCAGGGTGGCAGACTCAAATAATATTGTCATCGTTCGAAATTTTATTTCAGCTGACGACTTGAGCAGACTATACAAATACTGCTATTCCATCAACGAGTGGGAAACATGGTCAGCTAGCGGTAAAGATAAAATATCAACAGCAAAACACATGAAAGCCAACAACCCAGAGCTGTATGACACGATGAAGGGTTACATTGACGAAATACAAAGACAAATTGAGTTTAAATTTGGTAGACCGTTAGAGCCAGCTGAAGCTGGAATACGTAGATGGGACGCCGGGGAAGAACAAGAGCTGCATGGCGACGGAGAGAATAGGGATGGCACACCGAACGAAACCTATATTGTTGACTATGGTTCAATAATGTATATAAATGATAACTATCTTGGTGGAGAAATATATTTTCCTCAACACGGTATTGAAATAACACCAAAAGCGGGAATGTTGATATTTTTCCCTTCTGGAAGTTATTACCTTCACGGTGTAAGAAAAGTTTTAGAAGGAGTTAGATACACGTCACCTCATTTTTGGGTTCCAATAAAACACAAAATACTCACAAAAAATAAAAATGAATAATCTTTATCATTTACACATACCTAGAACCTCTGGAACTGGAATACTTTATTCATTACAAAAGTCGTTTGAGTTAAACAATGTTACAAAAATTAAAAATCGTGAATATGGAAAATTAGTTCCTGGAATATTTGAATTTTCTTACGATAAAGAAAAAATGAAAAATTGGCCAATGATAAGTGGACACTTTGCAGCAAATCCGATAATAGAAAATAACGGACAAATAGAAACTTTTTCAGTTATAAGAGAACCGATTGACCATTTTATTAGTATTGCCGCCTACAGAGCAATGTCGGCAAATAGAAAATTTGACAAATCAACACTTGATGCATTTCTCGAAGGTCAAGAAGACTATCCATTTGAATGCAAACTTTTTTCATTTGACGGAAATCTGCAAACAAAAATGCTTACGTGTAGAATTTTCAGCATTAAACAAATTTTTGGAGAACATATTTCTAGTAAAGAAATAAATGAAAATGCAATGTTGTTTGTTGAATCAGATATGCCAAAAACCAAAAACAAATTAGTAAATAAAATAAAAAATATTAAACTGTTTGAAATAAATCAAAGAAAAGAAATTAACAACTATTTAATAAAACAATGTAAAGAAAAATTTGACTGTGATTTTTGGGGGATTGACAACAACAAAATAAATTCTTCAGTAAGAAGTGGCGTCATGCCAAGTCCTGCGCAAGTAAAAGAAATAGAAAGCCGCAACCATATGGATATGGAGCTGTATGATTATGTCATGTCGAACGGCGGTGAATCATGATTACTGAAGAATCGCCATGGAAAATAAAGCCAGGGCATTTTGGAACAGGTCCAGAAAACATACACGTTATTGAAAATTTTATAAATGAAAATGACTTAAAAAAAATTCAAGACTTTTGTCCGACAATAAATGAGTGGAACAATGAAGCAGAAAGCGTGTATGCGGAGGATGGAACCTGCCTTTATAACGCCGATTATTGGAACGATAGACAGTGCAGCAGTGATATTTTGCTGCGACTCAACCCAGCAGTACATGCCCTAGTGGATAAGTACATCTACAAAATGAAAGAAACTATTGAGTCCATATTCGGCGTTGAGGTTTCAGTCCGTCCGCCAGTAATCATGAAGTGGCGTCCTGGCATAGAGCAACAACCCCACGCAGACAAACAGTTAAATGACGGGCGCCCAAATGCATTTGTCGACTACGACATAAATACCCTTTTTTACTACAACGATGAGTTTACCGGTGGAGAGCTCTACTATCCACAGCACAATATAACCGTGCGCCCCAAGCCTGGTCTTGCAGTTATCCACCCAGGTGATGTGAATTACCTGCATGGTGTCAAAATGATTACGTCTGGAGAAAGATATACGACCCCATCGTTCTATACGGTTGTATAGCAAATGTCTTCCGATAAAAGCAGAAAACTAGACGGTATTTATCAAGTTTTAAACTTTATCAACCATGATTCTCTCGAGCTTATTAATCAATTGTCGGTTGATGTTAAAGAATCGCTTAGCCCACAGAAAATGAAAGAAGAAGGCTATTCAGAACTATATAACACTATTCGTGTTGAGACAATGGCCGCAGGTAAATTGATTGAAGACTCCTATAACGTAAACCTCAACTGGTCCGTATTTCATCCGGGGTTTTTTGTTAGGCGGACAGACAACCACGAACCAGAAATACACGCCGACAATGAAACTCTTGACGGGAAACCAAAACCAAATTTTGAAAATTTTGACGTATCCGGAGTAATATATTTTGGCTTAGAGTTCGAAGGGGGCGAGATTGAGTTTGTCAACAAAAATATAAAAATAAAACCAAAAGCTGGCAGTTTGATATTCTTTCCGGGAGATGCCCGATATGCCCACTGTGTGCATAGGGTTGTTTCTGGTGTTAGACTTTCCTCCGCAATGTGGTTTGCAATTTTGGATTAACAAGGAGAGAAAAATGACAGAGATGCTTTGCCCAGACATTCAAGTTTTTCATGTCGACGACCCACGTTTTGGAATTATTCTCTACAGAAACGCCCTCAGCGAAAAAGCAAAAAATGTAGTTGAAAGACTTGAAAAAACAATTGGTGAAAGTACGACCGCTCCGTACATGTGGATGGAAGCCCTTGTCGGTGACCAAACAAAAATGCCAGAATATAGAGATTGCCACGATTGTAAAATTGGGCAAGCACACGCAGATAATGCTCAGGATGAATTTTTAGAAATAAAAAACATTTATCATGATGTTTCCGAATCCTTAAAATTTGCGCTAGCCGATTACGAGGCAAGATACAACATAAAAATGGATTTTATGGAAGCAATTAATTTTGTTAGATACAAGGAAGGCGAACACTTCAGCGTTCATACCGACCATGGTTTTTCATATACCTGCACAGTTTCCTCATGTCTTTATTTGAACAGTGGTTACGAAGGCGGAGAATTGTATTTTCCAAATCTCAACATCACAATCAAACCAGAGTTTGGCGATAACGTAATTTTCCCATCGACATACATATATTCCCATGGCGCCAAACCAGTCACAAGCGGCACAAAATACGTTGCCGTGACAATGTTCGACTACAACGACAGAAACCACAAGCATGGATATGGCGAAAATATTGATGGAACACCAGCTACGCCCGGCGCAGGAATACCCAAATACACCCCAGGGCAACTGGCGGTTCCAAAAGGATGACAAAAATAGGGCTGTGCCCATCTGGACAAAATCCGCCAGCAATCAAGCAGGCTGGCATAAGGCGCAACTGGATGGATGACACGCACAAAAAACACGCATATCAATGTCTCCCCGTAACTGTTTCCAATGTGAGTGGCTGGGAGGTGCAACTAAAAGAAGAAGTTGTGGTCATTTGGGATGGTGGGAACACCGTGCCGCGAGTCATCAAGGGAGAACTTTCGTCAGACGGATTCCGTCAGGTCCAACAATCAATTATTGGAATGGTATCTTTTACACTTGGTTGGATAATAAAAACAGAACAGCCGTACTCAACGGTCATTTCTGGGAGCCCGAATTATTTCCCAGATGGAGCAGTTGGTTTGACTGCCACTATTCCTACGTGGTGGTGGCCGGACGAAGTTCAAATGAACTGGAAAATTACAAAAGTTGGCGAAGAGGTTGTTTTCCCTGCCGGCTCTCCAATTTGTTTTTTCACTATACAGGACGATGGATTGCTGGGTTCTGTGGAATTTGAATCATTTAACATTTGGGAAAATAAAGAATTTATTGACAGAAGGGTCAAGTACAGTCAAGAAAAAGCAGAAAAATCCAGAGAGTGGATTTGGTCCAAGGGAATCAAAACCGGACTCGACTCTGATGGACAAAAAATAGGTCCGGAGTTCATGGGTATGCCCAAACTTGCAGAGCCGCCACTGCTATAATTGACTGTAATTGCGCCAGAGTATTGGAGAAAATATGGAATTCACAACACAGCTAACAAACAATGAAAAGCGCGGAATTTTTGAAAAAAGCCTTCGCGATGCCGAGAAGTTGTTGTTTGACCGTCTCATCTCACATGGTGTTGACCCAGACACATTTGACCTCAATGCTGAACACAAATTTGATGTTGATACTCTTAATGACTCAATCACTGCCGTCCGTTTGATAAGGCGAAAGCTTGCCGAGCTAGGCTAACTCAATGGACTTTAATCGAGTAAGTCCACAAGCAAAAATTGCTGCGGTCTATCGGCTGTCGCAGCAGCAGGTAAATACCATGATTCACTCCCTTCTTTTGGCAGGTGTTGACCCATCGGAAATTGAGGATGGAGAAATTAATGCCCATTTAAATGCAAATGATTCAAACGAATTAACGGACAGGGATAAATACTTGCGATTCGTCGCCCACGTAAAAAGAGCCAACGACATTGTAAAGCAAAAACTTGAAACGAGATAATTATGGCATTGTCAACAGCACAAAAAGAGGCCGCAAAAGAAGAGGCAAAGCAGTATCTTGAATATTCCATTTACGTACTCGCGTTGGTACTAGGTGTTAATCCAGATGAGCTTGATGAAAATTTTGTAAATCCAGAGACGCCGGAGTCCAATGAATCAAGACATAAGTCATTCAATAATTTGATTCAGCAGATACAAACTTATACAGCCCTATAGAAATACCTGCATGAAAATTCCTACCCCCCTCATTAAGGAATCAGTTGCACTAGTTGACGCTGCTATTGCCACTGGCCAATACAACATTTGCCCAGAACAGTCAAAGTCAGAGCCGGACATCACAAACCCACAGGACAATCCAGACCGCAAGGAAAATATTATGAAGTGGAATCCAAAAACATTTTCTTTTTTGCTCCCGGATGGGGCTGCTATTTTTTGTGAAAGACTTCAGGGAAGCGACCCAATGTCACAATATGGTAGTGACCCAATAAAATATATGGAAGACTGGGCAGAGGCAGAAGATGAGACGAACTAGAAGCGTTGGCGGCGAAAAAGCCTACGACACAGCAGAGCACCTTAACAGCATAGAGCGCGAGTTGGCAACCATTTTGTATATTGCTGGCGTAGAATTTAATCAAATATCCGACGTCGAGATAGATGATATTTTTTTTAAGTTGAGAAAATCTTTTCATATGAGTAGCAGCACGTACAACCAACAGGGAAAACCATACTACGATTTGACTAGAAAACAAAATTTTCTTTTGACACATCGAGCTAGACACCTATGGCTTGAAAGACAAGTTGCATTGGCGGCGGCACAAAATGGATAATTTTGCACTTAGAAGCTCGATGGTCACCCAGCAGAGCTCAAAAACATCTCTGGGAAGTTGGTTTGACTTCAAACAAATGATGTCCGAGGTTGGCGAAAATGTATCCGATTACCTAACGTCAATAAATATTGATAAGCGAAATGTGGCAGTTGCTGGTCTTAATACTTTCTGGATATATGAACTAATCAAAAATATGGAACCAGAGTGGCTAGCAGTAGTTGAATGTGAGCATATTGCACAAGAGCAGATTCTTTTTACGCATAAACCGAATTCCGTGTTATTTATTAGTGCCGACATGTTTGTGGCTCCTGTTTATAAAGCCAAGTTCCCTAACTCGACGATTTGTGTAATGAACAACTGTTACTTGTTTTATGCTGAGAGCATTATTGATTGGGGAAATCAAGATGATTACGAATATGACGTAATAGACCGCGAAGACCTTGGAGTTGAAAAATTTGACATGATTGTTGCTTGGGCGTGGTCAATTGTTGGCAGCGACTCGATGCTCTTGGATATGGTTTCGTCATTAAATAGCGGCGGTGCATTGCTGATAGATTGTTCAAATCACAATACAAAACTGTATAGAGAAGACTTTCATATTCACCCATATTCAAGAATGCATGATTTGCTTAAAGAGCAAGACGGCTATACATACCACCTAGCGAACGGTTACGGACAAACTGTATTCATTAAAAATTGAAGTTTTGGGCTAGTATTTTTCTATGAAAAATAAAACTCCAGAGTTTTGGGATGAGATAATCTCAACAATACCCGTATGTATCGAACTTGAAAAAAATTGGATAAAAATAAGGGATGAATACCTTGTACAGGATTCTCACAACAACAACAATACGACTGATAGCATTACCAGGTTTTCGGTTCCCAAATTCGCCATTTCTAACCGCGGACAAATAGATAAAGAGTCAAGTCGCGAAGCCACAACACCCGACAGCGCCAGGGAGGGAAATGAAAAATTGCATGACGGCGTATGGGAGGGGTTTGCAGCTGGAACAATGCCAAAAGAAGACATTAATGTTCAATGGGCAAATACTAATTACATTCGTAAAGTACTTAAATGGAAAACAAAAAGAACCATTCCAGAACATCTCGAAGATTCTCGAAAAAAATTCCCAACATTCAATAAAATAGTTAATGAGTTTGCAGACGAGGGGCAATGTTCTGGAGCTTTCTACAGCTTGGTTAAGCCAGGGACAACAATCAATCCACACTTTGGAGCAGATGAACATATGAGATGTCATTTGTCATTAATCAATGACCCAAAATGTATTTTGACAGTAGGGGATAAAAGCAGAACTTGGGAAGAAGGAAAAATACTAGCATTTAAAGACGGTCGCCCATATAAGCATTCAGTCAGACACAACGGAGACAAAGATAGATTAGTTTTGTTTTTTGACTTTGATATGACGTATCTCAGGGCTCGCTTTCCAGATATCGAAGGGTTGTAAAAGAATATATGCAGATATTGGACGATGCAATCAGCAGGAATCTCTATCTTGATGTGCTTGGGGACTGCTTATTTTTCCCTGAATCGATGGGACCAGGCGAGAAAATAGCAACAGAGCTAAATTCCTACCACGATGAAAAAGCTAGTTGTTTTGCGCCGTATATGTTTTGGGATGGGTGGTGGTTATCCGAAGCAAACACTCTAAAAAAAAGAGTAATCAAGGAGCTATGGGAAAATAGACTCCCAGCGCGACAAGATGAGATATTGGGATTTGAATATTGGACCAGGACGTATCTTCCCGGCCAATATTTGGATGTCCACGTCGACGAAGATACATTTTTGTACGCGGATTCCAAGACGTTTTCTGGACCACATGCTGGTGGAATTTGGTACGGTTGCGATAATAAAGATGGTGGATTTCTAGAGATACATCAGTCCGTATTGGTTGACGGACAAAAAATGATACTTGAGCGAGACAGCATTGACCGCAACATTTCTCCAATTGAGCAAAGAGAAAGAATTGCGTACAGGGGCAATAGGTTTATTAATTTCGATGCAGGCCATGTTCTTCATTCAACGACTCCAGTAAAGTCCGGAAAACGCGAAGTAATGGTTATCAATGTGTGGCACAAAAACAACCCACCGACCGCACTTGGGTTAGATAAGTTTTTCTATGAGTGAAGAGCTTGCATACACACCCCTCATAACACAGGGTATATTTACAACAATTTTAAATGATATTGACAACAAAAAGCTTGTACATGAAATACAAGAATATGGATATGCGGTGCCGTCTGGTGATGAGCGGTATAACTGGAGCGGATTTATACAATACGAGGACACCGTATGCCCAAGAAGCAAAGAGTTTGAAAAACTCGAAAAAGCAGTGATTGCCGCAGTGGACAGGGTTGGTGGACGCGCCCATCAAATTGACGAATTATGGGCAATACTTCTTGATAAAGGTAAAAGCGTTATGGCGCACTGCCATCACAAAAAACACCACATATATCCGGAAGAGTATTTTTCAGTATCGTATTATCCACAGGTTCCGGATGGCTCTGCCGCACTGGTATTTTCTGCAAACTGGTGTGGATATATGAATAGTTCCGTGATGATTGAGCCAAAAGAAGGCATGCTTACAATCTTTAATTCATACCTAAATCACATGACCACGAGGCACAATTCAAGCATCCCAAGAATTGTGATAAGCATGAATCTAAGCCCTGTCAAGCCAAATATTACGCCAAATGCAGACTGGTCAATCTACCAAGAAAGGCCCATAGTTAATTAGCTCATATTGACTTGACCATGGGCTAGAATCTAAAAATGATACAAAATCTCAATAATTCTGAACTAAAAATCACTACGCCACTTGGGCTAGATAGGTTTTGGCTGCGTATTAACGATGATAATTCTGGAGTATTTGATTCGGGTATAGGTGAGCACCTATTCACGTCAGACAGCCATTGCGTCAATGACGGACGTCTGACTATCGACGTTGAAATTAGCGCTCCAGTCAGGGAAATCATTTCTATGGAGTTTGATTCAACCTGTTCAAACGGAATCATGAGAGTCGGTAATTATCCACCGTTAAAATTTGAAGTCTACGGGGGCTCGCAATGACTTTTAACTCTGTCCATCAGATACGGATAAGCGCTCTTGACGGAAGCACAGATGACTTACTTGGTCCGCTGCTTGGTCATGTTTGTTTACATGTGAACATTGCAACCAAAACCAGATACCAGCCAAAAACTAAGCCCCTTTGGTCATGGGCCAGAACTGCAAAGCATTTGTATGAATTGCAACAACTACACGACATGTTTCGAGAAAAAAATTTCTCCGTAATAGGTTATCCATGTAATCAGTTTGGAGAGATGGAGCAGGGTACGGACGAGGAAATATTGAAAAATTTAAAAACAAATTATCCATTCGTAACTTTCCCTATTACTACCAAGGTTGACGTAAATGGTCCAGCCAAGCATGCAGTCTGGAAATACTTGGGAGGAGACGAAATTAGAGCGGTAGATGACACTGCTGCAGACACGAGTCAAACAGCTGCTGCCGGTCAAAATATTGCCGGAGGTTCAATAATGAGAATTCCGAATAATTACGAAAAATTTCTAACGAACAGAGCTGGGAAAAATTATTGGAGATTCAATTGGGCAGATTCACCAATCGGACCCGCAGTTGCCATCGGCAATCCGTCCATAGTGGAAGTGATTAACGAACTACTATGACTGAAATAATAAATCACGGGTATGGAATAGTCACATTTAAGAATGCGCATAATGTTAATTTTGCCGAGATGCAAGACAGATTGTTGAGACTTGAGCAGGAAGCAATTGAATCAAACTTCACGATTGTTTACGATGAATCAGGGAAACCAGTCCACGCAGTAAACCAGGGGGGGTTTATATATGGCTTGGACCATATGCATCGAGCACCGTTGCGCCTGCAAGCACTTGGAGACGACTGGTACAATGAATACGAGGCGGTACTGTATGACTGCTTATTGAAATACGTGGAAATATTCCCCGCCCTCTTGTCTTGCCTTTGGTGGAAGAGCGTCGGGCACATTTTGTCTTATTCTGCTGGCGGCTCTCTGGGATTACACTGCGACAATGACGTAAATTACAAATATGGAAATGTTCCAGACGAACAACACGCAACAAGAAATGTGGTGAGTGCTATCATTTTTCTCAATACAGCAGGTAGTGACTTTGATGGCGGGTCAATGTATTTTCCATATGCTGATGTTGATATCATTCCCTCAGCGGGGGACGCTGTATTTTTTCCGGCCAACTATACGGCTGCTCACCAAATAAACGAGGTAACCAAAGGTAAGAGATATTCGTATCTTGCTTGGTTCGCTCAGGGCTCAGAACACGCAAAGCACGGAATAGACCCGCAGGCCGCTGCGAGTTCCAATGGCGGTCAGGTTTGGCTCCAGAGCGTTCTGGGAGACTACGATAGGTACATAAACGCCAAATACGGGGAAACACCGCCACCACATCTCGTAATGCACAGGAGTAGAAGTAATGACCACTACAGAGTTTAATAACTCAGCCATGGAGCATCTTGGGTCTGGTGTGTGTTTATTCAAAAACGCAATAACTCTCGACTGGGAATGGACATATCACACAGCAGAGAAATTGGTTGGCGAGGATGTCGCGGATATGTACACGCCAACCTTGCACCCAGAAACAGGAAAACCAGCGCTAATAAATAAAAGCGGCTACATATTTAGCGATGACACATTCATGGCAATGCCAGGGAGGTGTTCTTCTGCACATCAAAGAAAAGACCCGCAAATCAAAGAGTTCTTAAACTTTTTGGAAAAATCAAAAGATGCGTACTTGCTTCAATATCTGGCGAAATTCCCTCTTGCTTATAAAAATATATGGTGGAAAGTAAAGGGGCACATCGTCCGATACGAAGAACAAAACCGCCAATACCTGGGGGTGCATTCTGATACAAGTGCTGACTATGTCTATGGATTTCCTCAACCATCAGACCAGCTGGCTACCAGAAATACCGTGTCGTGTATTGTGTATTTTAACGATTGCACAGACGACATGGACGTTGTCACCAATAATTCTTTTAGTGGTGGCCACCACGCATTTGATGATTTGGGGATAACTTATTTGCCCAAAAAGGGAGACATTTTAATGTTCCCATCCAATTTCATTGCTTCACATCAGGTGACCACCGTAACGCGTGGTTCCCGCTACAGCTATCTTGGATGGTATTCGCATGGGAGTCCCAATATTCAATACAACGAAGCAATCGTCGACCCAATAAAAGAACCCGACCTAGCCCAAGTAGCGACAAACGTTTATATGCCCACCCTTAGGGAGGATTTCCGCAATCATCTTGAAATAAATAAACATCACATCAGCTCGCTAGCTTTCTCGCTGGTTCAAGGCGGATTCTGACATGCGCGAAATAGCTCATCTTGGTAACGGAATAATGGTGTTTGATGGGTTGATTGAAACAAGTCGCGTTGATGTTCAGCAACTGATTTCTGACATTGAACAGAATGTCGCCCCAGCAGGCTATGAGACAGATAAACATGGCAGAGTGTTGAATAGCGGGGGGTACGAGCATCACCAGCAACAACATCGAGATATTGCTCCATTGCGCTACACAAACACAATGTTTAATGGAATATCACAAAAAAATGTGACAACAATTTCAAGCCTAGAAAAAGCCATATACGATGCCGTCGTCATGTATTGCAGACAATTCCCAACTGCAATGACATCAATTAGATGGAAAACTCGTGGGTATATGATTCGGTACGACGAAGGCCATTCAATGGGTCCACATTCTGATGCGTCGATTCCATACGGAAATGACAACTTTACGCCGTTGAATCAGCAACCAGTTTGCAATACATTAACTTGCACAATTACGCTCAATGAGGAATTCGTTGGCGGACAAACCGGATTTAGACCGTGGGGTATTTCCGTTCCAGGAATTTACGGACGAATTCTGGTATATCCATCAAACTTTATTGGGTGCCACGAAATTTATCCAGTAACAGACGGAACAAGATACGCATATTTGTCTTGGTATGGTCATGGCGATATACCTGGAGCAAGCCCAAAATTGCCGTCAACTAAAGAAGAGATAAAAACGTCTTGGCTTAATTCGTCTTCGTATATAGACTTCGGTAAATTCTCGCAAGAGGTTGGGGTTCAGTACCAGCCTCTTGCGCTAATTGGAAGCATCCCTGAAAGGTAGCAGCACGCCATGGAAAACATCGGGATAATTTCGCCAGGGAAAATGGGTAGGAGCATTGGCATATCACTCCAAGCAGTAGGTCATAAAATATTTTTCCCTGCCTATGAAAGAACAGATGAAACAATTGCTTCGGCACTCAAATGTGGTTTTACAAAAGTGAACAATCTTAATGACATCAGTCAGATTTGCAAAACTGTGATTTGTGTTGGCACAGGGAGCATCGCATTTGATACGCCCAAAATCCTTTTTATAGATGCAAAATTCGATGGTTTGTATATAGACCTAAATTCTCTAAATGGTGAAGATGAAGAAAAACATTGGCGAACAATTATCCAAAATCTCACAGACAATTACGTCGAAGGCGCGATTAGGGGCTACCCATTTGATGATATTCGAGAAACAAGGCCTGGCACTCACTTAATGATTGTGTCCGGGGATAGGGCAAATGGCGTTTATGGAATATTCCAAAACACAATATGGAGTGTTCAATATTCTGAAACTCAAGCCAAAATCGTAAATCGATATATGGCTGTTGCTGAAAAATCAGCCGAGAATGAGCCCCTATACCAAGACAAGAAAACTCCCAAAATCATGGCATGGGAGCAGTCGTCATTAGACCTTATTGCAGACAAATTTTATGTAGATGGTAGAACTGGCGCTGAGGCGATGATAGAAATTTGGCAACAAATTAATGATGGGAAACTCAGAAACATTTGCGCAGAATTAGGTTTTCCGGAACACCTAGGGTTCATCCACGGGATAAATAGATTCTGCAAAAATCTAACCGCGAATAAGCACTTGCACAAACAGCGTCCAGAAGATAGAAATGTTTGGCACGACCCGGAGGTGTTGCAGTATGAGCAAAATATCGCATGAAGCAATACAGCAATTCGGATTTCAAGTAATTGAAAACGCAATAGACATATCGCTAATAGATAGATTTAATACACAGTATAAAGAAGTTACATCGTCAATTCTTGAGCCGTGGAAGTCATATTTGTCATCCCGGTTAGAATATTTGCAAGACGAACTAATAGTCGATTTGATACATTCGCAAATGTTAGATGAGTATGCCAAGTCGATAAACCGTAAATTTTCAGTGCATATGGTCGAAGCAAGAATTGGCTCCTCCAACATACAGTGGCATAGAGACTTTAACGATGATATTGAACAATTTAATCATGGGTACGGTGGTCTCGTGCCAAATGGAGACCATTACTATGGCGGGATAATAGCCCTGGAAGATTTTGGTCCAAATTGCGGTCCATTTGAGGTTGCCCCTTATTCCCACATACTGCATACCGACTCATCGATTGTCAACTATAAAAACATGATGGACAATCCGCACGTTTGCTACGAGTACTATGAAAAACTCGTTGCTGAACACATGGCACGACTCAATACAAAAACGTACAACTTTAAAGCCAAAAAGGGCGACTTTATAATTTGGCACGGCTTGGCAATACACCGTGGGAAACAATCAGACTTGCCGCAAGAGGATTGGGTAACTGATAAATCAACTTATAGAAACTCATTATTTTTTCACTTTTCAGTCGTGAACGACGAGGAGGTGAATAAAGTTGGCCAAACCCTTTATATCAAATCTAAACGAGGCGACAATTTATATCTAAGTAATATGAATTAAAGAAGTTCAGCCGGGTATTCTTTTCCTCGGCTAAGTGTGTCCTCTTTTACTTTTGACGAATAATATGGTTTTATTAAGCCATTGTCGCCTTCTAGTGCGCGGTTTTGATAAACCGGATTGGTCTGCATAATCCCAAAATTTTCTTTTCCAAATTCTGCATGCTTCGAGTAGATTGCAAAATCGTCATAAAAATTATCAATCCAGTGCGGCCTACACCAATCATCACAGTCTTCTGGCTCACTAACATTTATCAACACTTCCGCATGAGAAACTCCTTGTGAATAAAACTCAAGATATCCGTACCTTTGCCCGTCGGTCACGGTGTGTACGCCATGAGTAGCCATAAAATTACAAGGGAAAATAACAATGTCACCAGTTTTTGCTTGATGAGTTATATCTAGGTACGGGAAAAACAACTCACCCCCCGTGTAATTGGTCCCATCAATCTTTTCCGGAGAATCAACACAGTCATTTATGTACAGCATCACTGCTACCACTTGGCGCATCTGAACCTGTCCCTTTGGTATGAATCTTTCTCCGCCAGTTGCCCTGTAGTTGGAGTCGTTGTCGTTGTGAACGCCCAGGTAGTCTCCCTTGTCATAACGAAGGACATGGCCTCGACTACGCCACCAAATCGTTCCCACCACAAACGGAAATCTGTACGAGTATTTTAGTAGGCATTTATATATTTGGTCTTCCCAGTTTCTGAATATATCTGCTATTTCTGGCTCGGTCGATTCTGTTACTGGCTGCAGTACACGAACCGGAACCTCCTCAATTTGCTCCAGCGAAAACTTATTTCCATCTTCATTCACGGCATAAGTCTGCCCATCAAGGTCTTTGTGATATTTCCAGCGTTGTTCATGTGCGGCTTGCGCATGAGCGTCAATCCACGGTGCCATGACTTCACGTTTTACGTCAACCGCGTTTCTAAAAAGAACAACTCCACCACCAAGGTGAACGTCGTCAAATCCATCGATTTCCAATACTTCTTCTCTGCCAATGTGAGGGGTTGACGCGGAATAGATATTCATTACAAAAATGCTAGCACTGCACCGACAACAGGATTTGTTGACATCACCATTTACCGAGCGGGCACGTTGCATCTGCAAGTTTTGTTTTTAGGTTCATAAAACATCCACATTCCTTGCACTGTTTTGTAACTCCAAGGAACCTTGGGCATTTTTCGCAAATTGCGTATCGTCTTTCTGCTTCCTCATCTTGCGCTTTCGGAGAATTTGGGTTTATTACATCCCATGGTTTTACTCTTGACGACTTATTATTTTTAATGAAATCCTGCCACGCGGACATTGTCCCCTCCAAGATTATTCAACTGGTGGATGAAAGTTTTCGCCGTCGAATGTCCAACCCATGATATTTTTCCATGCTGGCGTAACCATTACCCTGTCGTCTCCGTGCAATTCTATGATTGTTGGATTTGACGACAAGCAGGCAACGCTTGGCAGAAAATCAGGATGCGTAGATATCGACACCTTGTAGCCGACCTCTCCATCAACGACGAATGCAAACGTCCTGAAACCATCAGGGGTTGCACTTGGCGTATCGGTTGGTGCTGGGATTAGTTCATTGCTCATTTGTTTTCCTCCGTTTGTCGACGCCAAACTCTAACATATCTTGGTATTACGGGCATGATGCATTTAGTGCCAAACTTACGCAACAGCCATATCCGCAAGGATGGATATATTCATCATAACTACCAGTGCAAACTCCTCCGCAGATACCTGCGAAGAAGGCGCAGTTCGTGTGGTTGGTTACTCTTTGTGTGAAAGTAAAGTTTGCAAACACGCATGGGGTACTAGCGAGGCAAGTTGTACAGAAATCCACAGGTGGGAACTGTGGTGGGAAGTACGGTGGGAAGTAGGGTGGGAAGTACGGTGGGAAGTAGGGTGGCGCAACAGGGGTTACAGAATTAGATGAAGAAGAATTATCCGAATTGACACCGTACGGTGTTTCAAGTCTTACGGTAAACGTGTAAGCAGTTCCATTGCTTAAGCCAGTAACCGTAATTGAATTGCACGGCGCAGCGCAGGTCCCCGCAATTGAACTAGGGCTAGATGTTGCTCTGTAGGTTCCAGCATTATTTTTTCCACGGTATGTGGATTCTGTGAATGGTACTGTCGCCTGCGCATCACCAGCAGAGGCCGTGCCGATGGTCGGCGTCGTTGGTTTTTTACCTTCGCTAGAAGTGTTCCCTACTATTGGTCTCATGTGGCACTGAGGTCTCCAACGAGATACCACTCATCGGTTGCTCTTTTCACAAGCGTTGCAGATGAGTACTGCGCTCTTAGATATGTTCCTGGAGTTGACCTAACCGTTGTCGTTGCTGGCGTTACCGCCACGACCTGTGTTTTGCCAGCGCCGTACTGCGTGATGTGAATTTGTGAACCGATTGGGAAAGCAACAGAAGCGTTCGTTGGAACGCTTACCGTATTTGCGCCAGCAAGATTCATCTCGATGAACTTGTTCTTGTCTGTCAGTAGCAGCGTGTAATTGGCTGTTTTTGTATCAATGGTTACGTCGGCGATTTTTGTGATTTCAATAGCAGCAGATGAACTAATGTCTGCATTGACAATAATACCTGGAGTGATTGATGTGACTCCAGATGAATCAATTGTTACCTTTCCAGATAAAGCAGTTGCTGTTGGAACGTTTGAAGCATTACCCAAAAGAACTTGCCCAGCAGTGATGTTTGCCAATTTGCTGTGCGAAATTGCAGCATTAGATTTTATATCTGCATTAAGGA
>Ga0172376_10002700_pt1 | contig 21503 bp, 17 predicted proteins | sample Lak35m_FD_121114 | JGI IMG/M metagenome (GOLD analysis project Ga0172376, IMG submission 121114) | Freshwater microbial communities from Kabuno Bay, South-Kivu, Congo - kab_092012_35m | ecosystem: Environmental > Aquatic > Freshwater > Lake | place: Democratic Republic of the Congo: South-Kivu... | reverse complement strand
TTTGAAGCGGGGAAGAAGGAAGCCCTACGAGTCTCACCCCGTCCATCTCTTGAACTTGAAATTACTTGCGCCAACGTATGGGCTGGCAAGGTTGCACCACCGGAGGTTTTGAAATGAGTGACAAACCCGATATGGTCAACAAGCCCCCTCACTACAACAAAGGGGCGATTGAATGTATTGATGCCATCAAGTCTGCTTGTGAGGGACTAGATGGGTTCGAAGGTTACTGCACAGGTAATGCCATAAAGTATCTGTGGAGATGGAAGCATAAGAACGGTATGCAAGACTTGGAGAAAGCTGACTGGTACATTTGCAAACTAGCAAGCGAGATCAAAAATGCGGACGATTGAGGACAAACTGCTCGACTACCTTAAAGAACACAAGAGGGCTGTCACTATCAAACAGATGGCTAAGTACTTCATCGCCAGTGAGAACGCTGTGCAAAGGTCTTTTGCTAGTTTAGTCAGTCGTGGGCTGGCGGAAGTCGTGCCTAAGAGCAAGCCACACCTTTACAGGATCAAATTTTGAGCCACCCAAAAATTATTACGCTGGACTTTGAGACGTTTTACGACACAAAGTTTTCTTTGTCGCGTATGACTACGGAAGAATACATCCGCAGTCCGGACTTTGAGGTGATAGGAGTCGGCATCAAGATTGAGGATGCGCCCGCATATTGGATTTCAGGGTCCCGTGAAACGCTAAATAAGCACCTTCTTTCACTGCCTTGGAAGGACTCTGCGCTTCTATGCCATAACACAATGTTTGATGGGGCGATCCTGTCGTGGTTCTTGAAGGTCAATCCGCACATCTACCTTGACACATTGAGTATGGCCCGCGCCCTGCATGGCGTAGATGCGGGTGGGTCCTTAGCCGCATTGGCTAAACGCTACATGATTGGCGAGAAAGGTGACGAGGTCATCAACGCCAAGGGCAAGCGTAAGGTTGACTTCTCTGCCGAAGAACTTGAGCGGTACGGCGAGTATTGCAAAAACGACGTTGAGTTGACCTACACGCTGTTCAAGGAGATGGTCAGTCTAGGGTTCCCTGAATCAGAACTTAAGCTGATCGACCTAACCCTGCGGATGTTTATCAACCCCATCCTGTATGTGGATGAAGATTTGTTAATACAAAGGGTCGATGACCTACGGCAAGAAAAGATCGAACTGCTCGGGTCGTTGAAGGAAAAGCTTGAGTGCAAGGACGAGGAGGAGGTCAGGCAAAAACTGGCATCAAACCCGAAGTTTGCCGCGCTACTTAAAGAACTTGGCGTCGAGCCACCAATGAAAATCAGCCCACGCACAGGCAAAGAAACCTACGCACTGGCTAAAAATGACGAGGGGTTTATCGAACTAACCGAGAACGAGGACACATTCGTTCAGCATCTGTGTGCTGTTAGGCTGGGCACCAAGTCCACAATCGAGGAGTCAAGGATTGAAAGATTCATCGACGTTGGCCGACGTAACAAAAGTAAGCTACCCATACCACTTAAATACTATGGCGCACACACTGGGCGCTGGGCCGGATCAGACAAAGTTAACTTCCAAAACCTGCCGAGCCGAGACAAAAAGAAGAAGACCCTGAAGAACGCGGTGATTGCACCCGAAGGCTACATGGTGATCAACTGCGACTCTTCACAGATCGAAGCGAGGGTGCTTGCTTGGCTGGCTGGACAAGACGACGTAGTCAAGGCGTTTGCTGAAGGACGCGACGTTTACTCAGAGTTTGCTACGAAGATATACAAAAAACCTATCAACAAAGACAATCCGATAGAAAGATTCGTAGGCAAAACCTGCATCCTCGGACTAGGGTACGGCACAGGTGCGCTCAAGCTACAGCACACTCTAAAGACTCAGCCGCCCGGAGCAGTGGTCAGCGAGAAAGAAGCCAAGGACATGGTTGACCTTTACCGCATCGAGAACGACAAGATCATTGAGTTATGGCGTGACTGTGATGACTTCTTAGAAGACTTAGCAGACTGGAAGCGTAAACCGTACTACATAGGCGTGCAAAACTGCGTTCAGGCTACAAGCGCTGGGATCTTATTGCCGAATAATTTTTATATTCGCTACCCCGAGTTACATAAAGATACATCCGAGACCAAGACCAAGATGGTTTACAAATCCCGTAAAGGTCCGGTGTCAATATGGGGTGGATCAGTGGTTGAGAACGTGGTGCAGGCACTTGCAAGGTGTGTCATCGGGTATCAGATGATATTAATTAATGAGCGTTACCGACCAGCTCTAACCGTACATGATGCAGTAGTATGTGTCGTTCCCGAAGATGAGATTGAAGAAGCCCAAAGATTCATCATCAAGTGCATGAATACCAAACCCGAGTGGGCGCCGGGGCTACCTATTACTTGTGAGGCCAACAATGGTCGTTCTTATGGAGAGTGCTAATGAAAGAAGAAACATACCTTGATTACTCTGAAAACTTGATTAAAATTAAACAGTTAGTAATTGATATCGAGCAGTCCGTTAACAGTCGTCACATCATGCAAGCGTTGGAAGAGGCTACAGAACTCTGTATCGAGGCACGGAACATGAAGTCGCGTATGCACAGTATGTTGCCCCCACCGCACATAGTTAAGGAATAGTTATGGAACAACTTCAGTGGTCTTACTCCAGTCTAAAAGACTTTATTGGATGTCCTAAGAGATACCAAGAGACTAAAGTTCTTAAGAACTACGAGTTTCAGCCCACTGAGGCTACGATCTACGGCAACAAAGTCCACACCGCGTTGGAAAACTATGTTAAAAACGGCACCCCTTTGCCGCTTAACTATCAAAGGTTCGAAGGCTACGTTAAGGCTCTGATTGACTTAGAGGGCAAGAAGCTACCGGAACACCACATGGCCCTTGACATCAAGGGCAACCCCTGTAAGTGGGGGGCGAAAGAAAGATGGGTGCGTGGTATCGCAGACTTACTAATTGTCAATGGTGATCATGCTCGGATCGTGGACTATAAAACAGGCAGTGAGCGGTATCCGGACCCCGACCAGCTAAAGCTTATGGCCCTACTTACCTTTTCACACTACCCTGAAATCAAAAAAATTGACGCTGCTTTGTTATTCATCATGCACGGTGTGATAGTAGATGAGTCGTACACCCGTGAGCAGATGGACAAACTTTGGGGGGTCTTTTATCCGTACCTAGAAAGGCTTAAAATGTCCTTTGAAAAGGACACTTGGCCCGAAAATCCAACCGCACTTTGCCGCTTCTGTCCGGTGACAACGTGCAAATTCAATAAGGCTTAATCATGGCAGACGTTACTTACTACATAAAAGATGGTGTGTTGTACAAGTCCCGACAAAATGATGGCGCTACTTATCTGCGCCATGGGCCTGAAGAAGAAGTGACTGCTTTGTGCCCCGTAGACGAAGTGGAAAAACGTTATCCTGAACTGTATGAAAAACTAATGAGGCAAAAAAATGCCATATGTCAATAAACCAAGGCCGTACAAGAAAGAGTACGAGCAACAAAAAGCCCGTGGCGAACATGAGAACCGCATGGAGCGCCAGCGTGCCCGTCGAGCAGTTGACAAAAAGGGCAAAGATGAGAACGGTAACGGCAAAGCAGATGCACGCGAGGGTAAAGACATCGCCCACAAGCGGGCTTTGTCAAAGGGTGGCAAGAACTCGCATGGCTATGAGATCACGTCAGCAAGTGCTAACCGATCATTCCTTAGGGATTCCTCTAAGAAATTAGTCTCAGAAAAAAGCAAAAGAGAACGAAAAAAGACTTGACATATTTTCAAGTCGCCCTCATCATACTCATGCAAGCCTACCCACATGAGGGGGTAGCCGAAAGACTGTAAGGCATGAGTGGGTCTTAGTGAGTTTGTCTTCTCCTTCCAAACAGCTTGCGTAACCGTGTCAGTTGGGCGGCGAACATATCTCTCCTTGGATATATGCCTCCACGCGTCAGGCCCAGCCGCACAGTGGGGGGTTCGCCCCCTGCTAGTGCGTTAGTCAATTTAGTTAAAGGAGTCTTATGAAAGATTACAGTTGGCCCGGAATGTTCAAGCCGTTTGAACATCAAGTAACCACAGCAGAATTTTTAGTCAGCAATCGCAGAGCGTTTTGCTTCAACGAGGCAGGTACAGGTAAGACCTCATCTGTCATATGGGCCGCAGACTACCTGATGGACTTGGGCCTGATCAAACGAGTCCTGATTGTGTGCCCACTCTCAATTATGTATTCGGCATGGCAAGCTGATCTGTTTAAGACCGCCATGCATCGCACTACCGCTGTCGCATATGGTTCACCAACCAAGCGTAAGAAAGTTATCCACGGTGCTTACGATTTTGTAATCATCAACTACGATGGTGTCTCAATAGTCAAAGATGACATACGCGCCGCAGAGTTTGATCTGATCGTAATCGACGAGGCCAATGCATACAAAACAGCTACGACCCAGCGTTGGAAGACAATGAAGTCGCTGATCTATCCGAACACGGGTGTGTGGATGCTGACTGGCACCCCTGCCTCTCAGTCGCCCGTAGATGCTTACGGACTGGCAAAGCTGGTCAATCCCGATAGCGTGCCAAAGTTCTTTTCAGCGTGGCGTGACAAGGTAATGTTCCCTGTAAGCAGGTTTAAGTGGGCGCCCAAGCCCGGAGCAAAAAACGTTGTGTTTGAAACGCTCCAGCCCGCCATCCGCTACACAAAGGAAGAGTGCCTTGATCTGCCTGATGTCATGTACCAGTACAGGGCGGCGTCGCTAACTTCACAGCAACAAAGGTTCTACAAGATATTAAAAGAAGACCTACTTATCAAGGCTGCTGGCGAGGAGGTAAGCGCCGTTAACGCGGCGGCTAAGTTAAGCAAGCTACTACAACTATCAGGCGGTGCGGTCTACACCGACACTGGCGAAGTCCTTGAGTTTGATGTCAAGCCAAGACTCAACTTGCTTAACGAAATTTTGGAAGAGGCGGCACACAAGGTTATCGTGTTCGTCCCGTTCAAACATACGATTAACATTGTCAACGAACATCTTAAGAAAGGAGGCTACACCACAGAGATTATTAGCGGAGCAACTAGCGCGTCTGATCGTGGGGAGATATTCAATCGGTTCCAAACAACCCCTGATCCTCATGTCCTAGTGATCCAGCCCCAAGCGGCGTCGCATGGAGTAACACTTACTGCGGCAGACACCATCGTGTTTTGGTCGCCTGTCATGTCAGTGGAGACGTATATACAATGCGTAGCCCGTATTGATCGTGTTGGTCAAAAGAACAAGATGACCGTGATTCACTTGGAAGGATCTGAGGTCGAGCACAAGATGTACAAGATGCTAGAGAACAAGATTGACCTACACGAAAAACTTGTCGAACTTTATCAAAGTGAACTAACTTCGGAGGTGTCTTATGAATATCAATGAACTAACAGAGGCATACATGAACATCCGCAAGGAGCGAGAGCGGATCTCCAGCCAATTCAAAAGCCAAGATGAGACGCTCAAGAGCCAGCAGATTGTGCTTGAGCAAGAGATGTTGAAAATTTGTGCCGATCAGGGTGCAGACTCGATCCGTACTAGCGTCGGCACTGTATCACGCCAAGTTAAGAACCGCTTTCACGTTCTAGACTGGGATCATTTCTATGAATTTGTACTTGAGCAAAAGGCGCCACAGCTACTACAGAAGCGCGTGCATGAGGCCAACTTCAATGAATTCATGCAGGGTAGGGAAAACGAAGGGTTGCCCCCCGGTGTGAACGTAGCGCGGGAGTATACAATCACGGTCTACAAACCGAAAGCAGAAACCGCATCTTTCAACCCTGAGTTAATCGCCTAGTTAAAGGAGTCTCAAATGAGTAACGAAATCGCAACGATCCTTAGTAACGCCGCCTTGGCTGTCCAAAGCGGGCTTGATGAAGATACCGCCGCCATTGCTGGTAGCGTAGGCAATAAGCGTATCTCCATCGCTGGTGGCACATTCCGTATGATGGTCAACGGCAAGGAGCAAGCCGCTATCGAAGAGCGACACATGAATGTTGTGTTCGTCAAGATGTCGCACGATCCATCCCGCACTTGGTATGCCCAAGCCTATAAAGAAGGTGAGAAGGTTTCGCCCTCTTGCTGGTCACAGGACTCCAAGACTCCCCACCCCGATGTTAAGAATCCACCTGCGCCCACCTGTGCAGGATGCCCTAATAGCATTAAGGGTTCGGGTCAAGGCGGTACGGGTACAGCTTGCCGCCTGTCGTGGAGGACTGCGGTCGTGCTTCCTCAGCAGTTGGATGGTCCGGTGTATCAGCTTGTTCTTCCCGCTACTTCATCGTTTGGTGAGGAGGACAATGGTCGCTGGCCTTTCCGCCCGTATGTGCAGATGCTTGCTTCACATAACGTGAGCGCTGGTGCAGTTGTTACGAAGATGCAGTTCGACACTAAAGCCAAGGTACCTCGGGTTCTTTTTTCGCCCGCTGGTGCAATCGATCCTGCGGACATGGATATCATTCGCCGTCAAGGCAAGACCTCTGCGGCTGAGAACGCAATACGTCTGAATGTCTATCAGTCCGACGAAGGTGAAGGTGCCGAGCCGACTAAGCGTAAGTCTGAGAAGCGTGAAGTTGAAGACGTAGCAGTGACAGATGGCACCCCTCAAGACCTAGTCAAGAAGTGGGCTAAGAAGAGTGCCTAAAGGCTACAGTTCCGAGTTGTCTGAGTTTCTGCGCTACAAAACCGCAAAAGATGGGTTGGGGATTGTATTGGCAAAGAAGTGCATTGCCGCAAACATCCCCTCAACTATAGTCGCTGACCTGTTGAACGTTAGCAGACAAACTATCTACGCATGGTTTCGTGGCGCAGAGATTCAGTCGGAACGCGTGCCTACAGTGGAGGCTTTGATAAGAATAATAGACAAGGACACAGCGGATAAGATTTTGCCGCTTAAGGATTACAAGTCCAGCAAAGACTACTACAAGAATTTAACTGGCCCCGCTTAAGCGGGTTATTGTGTTGGGCACGACTGGTTCGTGCCCTTATTGTCTCTGAGAGCTATGTATAAACAATTCCTTGAGACAGTATTGCCCAGCCAAGGCAACTACTGCATATTCACGATCTCGGCAGATGTTAAGAAGCAAAAGACAATCGAAGGGGCTGATTTAGAAAAAACGTATGAGTTAATCGAGGACTACAAGGCCAAGCCGCCTACCAACATTTACTTTGCCCTATCATCGTTTGACGGATTCACCCGCAAAGCGGATGAAAGCATCTATATAAAATCGTTCTTTATTGACCTCGACGTAGGCAAAGACAAGAACAGTTACAGCACTAAGAAAGAAGCATACGAAGGTCTAGGCAAGTTCATTGAGGATACAGGTCTACCCGCGCCCGTAGTGATTGATTCGGGCAACGGCTTGCATGTTTACTGGATTCTTAAAGAGCAGGTTGAGACTGAAATTTGGAAGCCCTACGCTGAGAAGTTTAAAGACCTCTGCCATGAGCATGGACTAGTCATTGATCCCGCCGTACCTGCCGATGCCGCACGGGTTCTAAGGGTGCCTTTTACTAAGAACTACGGCAAAGATGGCACGATCAAAGACGTCACGCTTATCAATGACGAGATCTACACCTATGACTTTGATGAAGTAGTCAGTCATTTTGGCGAAGTAACTATCAGTGAGAGCGCACTCTTTGACCTGAAGAACGTTAAGAAGGGCCTTACAGACGAAGAACGACAACTTCTTGGACTAGATAACTATGAGTACGAATTCGAAGACATCGCGGTCAAATCCCTCAACGGAGCAGGATGCAACCAAATCAAGTGGATCATTGAGAACGCCGCTAGTTGTCCGGAGCCATTGTGGCGGGCTGGATTATCTGTCGCCATCCGGTGTACTGATGGCCCTACAGCCATACATCAACTATCAGAAGACCACCCCAACTACGACCCCGTCAACACAGAACGCAAGGCAGAAGAAACCTTATCCGCAAACTGGGCGTACGGATGCGACAAATTTGAAGGACTCAACCCGGAGGGATGCAAAGGTTGTCCCCTTAAAAACTCAATCAAGTCTCCGATTGCCTTGGGCAAGAAGCTACGAATCGCCAAACCGGGGTCTGATGCTCCCACAGACGCAACCGGATCAGAAGAAGTACAAGTAGACACGGGCTACCCACAGGAATACATACAGTTCCCTGAAAGCATCTTCCCGTTCATTCGTGCCGCTCAGGGAGGCATTTATTATCAGCCACCACCGAAGATCCGCAAGGATGGCACTGAAGTTAAAGAAGCGCCGTACATGCTTTACCCTTACGACATCGTGCCGATCAAGCGGCTACACAGCCCATACGATGGCGAGTGTATGTACTTGCGGCTGTTTCTACCTAAAGACGGGGTTCGTGATCTGATCCTGCCCGCCAAATTTTTAGGCGCGACAGACAAACTAAAAGATTTTTTGTTTTCTAACAGCATTGTTTTGACCGACACCAAGGTGCAACTGTTTAAGGAATACCTGATGAAATGGAATAGCTACCTAATCAATCTGAAAAAAGCTGAGGACATGCGTATGCAGATGGGGTGGACCCACAACCCCACTTTTGGATCTTTTGTGGTCGGCAGCAGAGAAATTACTCCGCAAGGTGAGTTTGACTGCCCAGTCGCACCCACTACCCGTAACGTTGCTAAATATTTAGTAGAGGAAGGCAGCTACGAAGTTTGGAAGCAGACTGCTAAAGGGCTTAACGCAGACGGTCTTGAGTACCACGCCTTAGGTTTGCTGGCTGGATTTGGCTCCCCACTGGTGCGGCTCGGTAATGTGGGCGGTTTAATTATTAGCTTCTGCGGTGATAAGGGTGCAGGTAAAACAGGCGCTTTGCGGGCAGGTCTGAGCGTCTTTGGAGATCCCCAGAAACTACAGATCGAAACGGCAGAGGGTGCTACCACTAACGCGCTTTACAACCGTGCCTCTGTGCAGGGCAGTATTTTGCTAGGGGTCGATGAGACTTCTAACATGGAAGGCAAAGTTCTTTCCAATGCGGTATTTAGATTGCCGATGAATGAGAGCGGCAAGCTGCGGATGCAGACCTCCTACAATAACGAGCGGGTAACTACCGAAGGTTCGAAACTCTTAGTCATATTCACTACTAATCAATCTAACATTCAGAAGCTGTACGAGACTGGTAAGCATGACCCCGGAGGCGAACTGCGCCGCATGGTTGAGTTTGACATCTTCAAGCACACGGGCAAGTTTTCAGACAGCGAGGGTAAGCGTCTCTTCAATCCGTTCACCGAAAACTACGGATTTGCTGGGCCTGAGTTTATCCGTGCCATCTACACCCTAGGTCTGCCCTACGTCAAACAAAGACTAGAGTATTGGCACAACCGGATTCTCAGCGATTTCGTCAACGATACCGCCTATACCTACTGGAACGCTGGGTTGGCGACCTGCTTTGCTGGCGGGGAAATAGCCACCATGAGCAACATCATGGACCTAGATATTGAGCGCTTGTACGGGTTTATTATTCAGGATCTGCACGATAAGCACAGGCTACTGACCTCCAACAAAATCACCTACGAGGACATTGTCAGTGAGTATGTTCTAACTAATATTACCTCTTTGCTATCAGTCAATGGCTCCAAGGTTGGGGTCGAGCCGAGGACAGGAGTTATTGCGGTGCGGTGTGAGGTGGATACAGGCAGGGTGTTCTTGATGAGCGACCCGTTTAAGGAATATCTGACCAAGAAGAAGGTCAACGTCACTCAGTTTGAGAAAGTCCTAGCCGACAAGGGAGTGCTCCTGCATAAATCTGTACGCAAGCGCATGGCTTCAGGCTGGAAAGAAGCAACGGGGGCGTTTAACGTGCGGGCCTACGAATTCAAAATGGACATAACGGACATCATCAAAGATGCTGAAGAATCAGATAGTGTCGTTTGACGAACCGGAGTGGGTCTTTCCGTACGAGTTTATGGAGGTGGGCGAGAGCTTTTTCATGCCCACAATCCGACCCGCTTATGCCCACTATGTTATTGACAAGACTTCAAAAAAGGTCGGTGTAGTTATGAAAACCTACACCGTAAATGAAGAAGGCTTGCTAGGAGTAAGATCTTGGCGTGTTCGCTGACTATTCTTCGTAGCCAGTGTAGCCAGTCTCAAGGCCCTCTACTGCTGTGACAAATGCCCGCTTAATTTGGTTCTGTTGCTTCGTTATCTGCTGGAGCAAATCATTTCTTTCCTTCGGAGACATGTCAGACCTACGCACATAGTTAGCCTGTGCCCGTAAATTGCGCAATGCACCATTTACTGTCTTGTTGTAGAAAGCAATTATCCCCGGCGTCATCGGATAGTCTTCCAAAAAGTCCTCCATGCCGGGACTTCCTTGGAGCGCCTTGAACCTCGCATCAAGGTCTTTTATCTTACCCTCAATCTTGCTGAACTGAATAGCGTCGTAGTTAGAAGGTGCTTTGAAGTAGGAGTCAAGCAAGAAAGTATCTGTGCGGATGTCAAAATCTTTTTGTCCACGAACCACATCTGTTAAGTTGTAAGTGGTCGCTAACGCTCTAGATACACCGTCCACATAGTTATTGGCAAAAAAGTAGGCAGTCCCCGGACTCATATCAATCGCTCCGTTTGTTGCCTCAAACATATACCTCACCACATCTTTGTAGATCTCAGGCACGTTGTCCCCACCGAGGTAAGCATCTGCATACCGACTCTGCCGATCCGTATAAATCTTGCGGCCTAGTCCGTCCGTGTTAGCCGAAAACTGGACAAGAGGGCGCAATACAGAAGGCGTGACGCTGTCAACTATGAACAGGGTCGGGTTCGCCGTAGGATCAATTTTTGATATTGGAAGCGGGATAAATGACTCAAATCCAGCGCTGGCTATGTTTAATCCAGCCCGCATGAAATCCTGTCCACCAAAAAATACTGCACCCATCTGCGCCCCTGCCGAGGCAATAGCCCCCGGTCCAAACCCCCAAGGAGCCTGAAACACAAGGTCTCTACCAGCTACCTCAAACCCCAAATTAAAGCGGGCAAATCTAACCCAACGAGCCATGTCATCTGTTGCGACCTTGTTGCGGCCTTCGTCATCATCCCCAGCCATCATGTACGCCATCGTGTAGGCAAATAGTCCAGCCCCTGCCAGCACATAACTCATATGCCGAGCATTTTTGACTTCGGTCAGGAACACGTCGGCTGCTCTTTCAGCCTGAGCATCTGTTACGTTAGGTTTAGTCTTGTAGAAGTCAATCAGTTCTTGCCGGCTCTTGTTATTGAAAGCAGGCAAAAGGGCGTCAATTGCCTTGACTGCACCAGTAGCGGCTGGGCGCCAAAACATAAACAACGAACCAAGTTGTTTGCCAGCTTCGCCCACCTGTTGGAAGTTAGCCAAGTCTTTGGCTCTCGCTGCTGCCCGAACTTCAGCCTCTTCCTTGGGGATGCCCTCCTGAACAAACTTATCCCGTAGAGTCCGGAAAGTAGCAATCCGTGAGGTTGTCTCAAACATGGACATCCATGAGTCGAAGTAGTTGTTCCACTTCTTGGGGCTAAACTTAGGGTTACGTCGCAGCTCCTTGCCTAAACTTTCCAATGCTTGACTATTTGTTAGGCTATCCATATAGGCAACTTGACCGCCCAGTTCATAGTAGCGGGCCACATCCTCGTAGTATTTATCACCAGACTTTTTAAGGCGCTCTAGCGTCTTCTGATCTCCAGTGCCAAAAGCCTTGGAGAAGGTAAAAGTCTTGTGCATCCCACCCTTACCAATAACCCCAGCCATAGCCGAATAGAGTTGCCCAGCGGTTTTAGGTCCGTACTGCATACCCACAATACCTGCGTAGGTCATCAAGTTACGGACAAAATCGAGCGGTGCGAACGCTGGGTTGTAACGGGTATGGAAGGAACCAATTGTGCTTGTGACCCTGTTGGCTAAGTCAATTAATGGCTGGTCAGGTTGGTATAAACCCTTAAATGCCCGACGCATATTGGGGTCGTTAATCTCGTAGATGTCCACGCTGCCGTCAGGTTTGTAGACAAAAAAGTCGTACTGCCCCGCAACTTCAGACCACTTAAACCCGGGCTTTGAGCGCTCGGCAAAACTGACAGTGGCTTTTGGTTTGCCAGCAACCTCTTTTTGGTTAATGAGGTTCTTCATGGCATGGGGCACATCCCTAAAGCCAGCCTTCATCGCAGACTTAGTAGCCTCGGCAAAGACTTGCAGGAATGGGTTATCGGCATCAGTTAGACGACCCATAAAGGTAGTCTCGCCCTGCTTAAAGTCACCACCCAAGCGGTCGCTTACAAATGGGTCGACCTCATCCAGCTTAGCCGCTTCAGAAGTTGTGCCCTTACCCTTGAACGGGAAGTAGTGCTTATAGTCGTAAAACTTGATGGTATTTAGAACCGCATCGGTAAAGTAGTCTGCTTCACGATTTAGTTCAGCAGACTTGTCAATTACTTGTTTGAGTAGTCCCGGCTTAGAAGCGGTACCAAAAAGCTTTTCCAACTCAGCTTTGACTTCAGGCCCAGCGTTCTTAAACGTGTCCTTAAACTTGAGGGCAACATCAATGTCGTAGCCGAGCGGGTTATACATAGATCCGGCGGGGGTAGTCTTTTCAGGGTCGATGCCGGGGGTGTAGTTATTAGGATCGGTCGTTAGTTTGATGAGCCTTTGCTTCAAACCTTTGATCACCGTATCGGCAGCTTTCTCATTCACCCCACGAAGCTTAGTCAGCTTGTCGCCAGCCAACTCCTCGTAAATTTTCTGTCGCTCAGTCGCGGCATTGTCATTTAAAGGTACGTTCCTGTAGAACAACTCAAGCCTACGCTCGGTGTCGTGCAAGCCAGTCATGTACATCTGCATGTCAGCTAACACTTCGGCGTAAGACTTGTTGGTCTTGTCCATAATGATCCGCAACGAGTCAATGGCATTGTCTACAAATTCTTTGAACAAGTTACTTTTGTTCTGAGCGATTCCCATCGCTGCGTTGTATTTTGTATTTATGTCATTGATCTCATCATCTGTGCCGATCATGACTAGCTTGCCAAGGCGATCTAGTTCGCGCTCTTTGTTTTGGAAGTCGACAAGGCGATTCTGAACAGACCGTACAAGATTGTTGTACCCCTGCTTGGTAAACAGCCCAGCGGCAATCCTCCCAAACTTTTTGAACGCCCCAGTAGCCGCATCTTCAGTCCGGTTAATTAGCCGCTCTTTAGCCTCCTTCACCTGCTGGTCAACTGAGGCAGTGGTGGGGGCTTTTTTGCCAATTCGCAAAGCCTCGCTAGGATTGTTCCTAGCAAGCAACATCCCACCCTCAGGCGGTGCGGCAACGATAGTGTCAAAGGCACCTGCTATTTCTAGGAACAAGTTGCCAAGGTAGCCCGGAGATATGGATTGGTACTCGCCAATCTTTTTATCTGAACCTGTAAGATCAAGCTGAAAGTCTGCAAGCCCCGCTTCAATAAGTTCTTTGTTTAGAGAATCAATATCAGCTTGCGTTTTACGCCGTTGCTGGCGTAGCTGATTAGTGACTATATTCATACGCTTACGTAAAGGCTCCATACCCTTTGGAGGATCATCAAAGTCCTTTAATTCAGGGTTTTTACCAGTGCGTTCTTTAAAGTCAGCGTTAAACTTAGACAGCTCAGTCTCTTGAATCCTATTAATCTGCTGAGACAAATCAGCATACTTGTTGTACAGCTTGTCAGATTTTTTAATTAATGGATGATTCTTAGGAGCGGCTTCTGGCTCACTTAAGAGTTCTTCAACCTCCCCCTCATCCAAGTCTATGTTCTCAGCGTCTTTCTCAATCTTGCTGTCCTGCTTCCTAATAAACGCAGGGTCGTACATCTTGAAGATGTTTTTGAGGCCCGTCTTAATAATGACGGTACGGGCATAACGCTGGAACAAGCCGAGTACGTCTGCTACGGTTTCAACAAACGCTTCATATAAAGTTCTACCTGTGTCTACTTCTTCATCTACTGAAAACTCCCCATCACCGTATTGTTCAATATAACTAATGTATTGGGACTCGGACAAAACTTGACCACTTTTAAGTGGAGTCATGCCGGGGTCTGTTACAACATAACTTTTTCCTTTTCGGATGTCGCTGTATTTGATTAAGTTCTGAGGCACCGAAATCTGTTGAAGTTCTGCCTGAAACTTAGGATCAGACATTGCATAAGCAACGAACTCATACATGTTCTGGTAAGCACGACTAAACTTGCCCTTGAGCTTAGGTTTAGAGTGATTCATCAACGCCTTGAGGCGCTTGACCGCTTCAATTTTGGCAGGATTTTTTTCTTTGCCTGATAGCACATCTGAAATGGTCTTGACCGTACCAGCGTGGACTAACTCATGCAGTAGCGCAGTCTCACTAAGGCCACGGTTGCCTACTCGGATCGTATCGGTTGCGGCATCGTATTCGGCAATGAAAGCATCTGTGTCGACGTAAACAATATTAGTCTTGAGATCGATACTTGTTAACGTACTAGCAACGATACGATTTAACCTAGCCGACACCCCACCTGCAACTGCCCGCAAGTCATACTTTCCTGACCCTCTCGCTTGTTTGCTTAAATAATCAAGGATGGCTTTTGTTTTAAGTTCTGGGCTAGTCGGTCCTTTATCACCTTTAATGAGATCAATAACATCTTTAGGCAACCGCACATCAATACTAAGATCTTTAGCTTCTTGCTCAAGCCGGGCACGCTTTTGTGCCTCAGTCTCAGACTCCCTAAGTTGTGCTTCCTCAAGGAGCATCTCATCGGCTTTTTTACCCGTAGCCCGCAGCCCCTTCTCAGCAATCAAGGATTCTTTAAGTTTGGCAAACCCCTGCCGCATAGCCAAGGCACTTGGCTCAGTGGCGCTTCTCTCTTCCACGGCACTAAGAAAGTTATCTCGCTGGGCTTTAGATAGATTGACCCAAGAAGGGAACGCTACACCTCGTGCCCTACCCTCAGTCGAGCGGTTGATCTCATAGGCAGCGATAGCATCTTGACGGTTCCACTCACCAGCTTTTGCCGGGGTAGTCTCACTCTTTAACTCACGATAGTTTATAAGATTGTTGAGTGCCGTATTTATTGGATCGTAAGGATCGCTTAGTCCATCTAAATAAACCTGTTGCTCATCAGGAGTCAGCTTTCTCCACTCAGGGAGCGCTTTTCTTTTGCCTGTGGTATCTACAGCTTGTCTTTTGTTTAGGTTTACCAAAACTTGCTGTGCTTCGGCAATCTGCTCCGGGTCTTTTGTAGCCAAAGCTTTTTTGTAGGCTTCTTCAGCTCTTATAAGCTCTTCTTCTCTTTTGGCTTCTTCGTTGAGTTCGACCTCAGCAATTTCAGGCGCTTCTTTTTTAAGCGCTTTGTCCCGTGCTTTTTGTTGTTTCAGCGCCTCTTCTTTAGAAAGCACTTCAGCTTCTTTTACGTCCTTGGCTTCTTTTAAGTCCTCTTCCTCGACCATAAGACGCTCTTGGCGCATAGTCTCGTACTGTTGTCTGATACGGTTGAGGAATTCATCAGACTCTTTTCTGCGAGCGCTACGCTCTTCCTCCGTGCCAAATACGATGCGGCCTTTGTCATCAAGCTGGACTTGTCTTTCAGCAACAGCCTCAGGCTCAGCAACAGGTGCGGCAGTCTCAAACGCAGATACATCGATATCAAGTTCTCTAGCCCTAGCTAGTAGTGCTTGCCGCGTCGCCTCATCAAACGGACCCTGACCAATACTTAGAGTGCCTTGCCATTTTGCGAGCAGCGCCTTTATCTCATCAGGCCCCATCTTATCAATTTGGTCGGCACCGATAGTAGTGGACGTAGTCGTTTCTGTGGGAGTAACAGCGGGGGTGCCGGGGCCACCAGCAAATTCTTCAGTCGTACCAAGGATCTCAGCCGTGGTGAACGGCTCCATCGCACCACCTTGGGTAATCCCTTTGTTGACCAGATCTAAAGTGGCTTGTTTTTGTGCATCAGTTGATTTGGATTTGGTAAACAGCCGTACAAGTTCAGCCTTAACCTTCTCCCGGCTGTCAGGGTTAGCTAGGTCAATCCCAGCCAGCCCTGTGCGAGTTTTAGACCTTGTCTTAAATATAGTGGCTAGGTCATCATCCGTAAGAGTGGCGGTGCCCTGACCAATACCTTTTATCGGTGCGGGAGGTTTGAGCGACTGGTTGTATGCAGCAATTGCCGCCGCCGTGTCAGCGTCTTGGTTAGCAAGATCACTACCTATTTCACCTGACAACTGATCCAGCATCCCAGCACCAAGAGCCTGCCGAGTAAGTTGAGCCTTATTGCGCTCCTCCTCAGTTAACTCACGCTCATCCCTAGTCTCTTCCGTAGAAGGAGCCGCAGGTTTCGCCTCAGGCACCAGCCGACTAGTAGCCTCAACACCAGCACCAAGTCCAGCACCCAGTAAGCCCTCAAGTGTGCCTTGACCGACAACACCCCGCATGGTGGGCACATCAAAGCCCTCGTTCTGCAAGGCAAAGTTCTGAGCGAGTTGTTCTTGGCTGGCTTGTAGAAACTCAGGTGTACCTTCCCGTGCGGCTGCGCCAGCAACGGTTTGCCTAGCGGCTTGGTTAGCAACGGCGTTTTCGCCCGCCTCTCTTGCGGCTTGCTTAGCCGTATATTTACCTATGATGTTGCGCTCGATACCAGTTCCACCTGCTAGACCACCAAGCGCCGTACCAGTAAGGATCGATCCCCAGTTCTCGCCTGTGTAGTTTTGCGCCTGCTCAGCTTTTGCCTTGGCAACCTCAGGCGATTCACCCGCTTCAAGCAGCGCATCCTCAACTGCATCGTAAATAGTGCTCTTAGTAACACCGGCACCCATACCAGCACCGATTCCCTGACTAACAGCCCTAGCGGCAGTGGCACCACCTTTAAGTGCAAGAGTGCCTAGACCACCAATAATAGTGGGTGCGGCAGTGCCGAGTGCTTGAGAGAGCAGGTCTACGGGCGCGATTGATAGGGCTTTGATTGCGGCGAGGACTTGGTCACCCATCCCTTTGTCCTCGGCTTCCTTCATGATCCGAGAAATTTCTTGGGAATCGGCCTTCGCTTGTGCCGACATAAGGTCAGCCAAGTAATCTTCTGTACCTCTCAGTGCTTTTGATACAGCATTATCTGCACCGAAAACGTCAGCGATAAACCGAACGCCTTGGACTGCGCCTCGACCAACTGCTATGGGTACGTCGAGAACTGAGGAGTCTAGGCTTTTTTCAGGCTCTTTAGGTTTAGGACCAAATTGCTGTGCTGCAAAGGCAGCTATTTGCTCATCAGTAGCGTCGTCAGGACCCTCAATCCGATAGATAGAACCATCCGGTCCTTGGACTCTAAAAATAGCCACGATTATTGTTCTTTGCCTAGTACTTTAAACTGACCACCTCCGCCAGCCCCAGCCCCCGTTGCATAAGCAAGGAAGTCTTCAAAAGTTTTGTATTGTTTTCTAAGTTCAAAGTTAGTCGGATCGTAATACATTTCAATAGCTTTTTCACGAGTCATTCCAGTAGGTTTAGTTTTACCTTCCAGAAGCTTTCTAGCAAACTCTTGATCTGTCTTACTACCTGATTTGCCTGTAGCCATACTGAACAGACGATTATTAAAGTCTTCTGGCTTGAGCGATTCTCTAAGTCGAATCATCTTCTCTTGGAACGCACGCTCTTCTTTAGTCTCAGCCTTTTTACGCTCTTCCCCAGCCACTTCTTTGTAGACGTCCGCCTTACGCTGATATTTGGCGCCCTCAAGTTCAGCCTTCTTCATCTCGCGCTCAGCTATTTCTTTGCGGCGGGCAAGCTCGCTCTGATTAACTTTTTCTAGTGCAGACAAGTCACCTTCTGTTTTGACTTTTTCTCCAGCCAAGACATAAGACAGACCACGCATAGCACGGTCCAAGAATCCTTCTTCGCCTTGTTTTTCAAGCGCTTTTTGTGCGGCTTTAATCCGTGGATCTTCGCCAAGAAACTCTTCTTGCTCTTTTAGTCGCTGTTCAAACAACTCTTTTCTAGTAAGTTCTGGTTGAGCAGGAGCTATACCGGCTGGAGCCGCCCCGGGAGCGTTTTGTTTAGCTGGAGCGGCTTTGTCGCCTTGGTTAGCCACATCAGTAATACCACCTTGGCCCGGAGCCTGAGGAGTTCTGTTCAAAGCTTTTGCCACATCAGCATCGGTAAAGTCTATGCCGGGATACTCGTCAACAACTGCGGGGTTCATGGCGGCTGAGGCGAGGTCCCGTCTACCTGTTGAGATATCACCGGATAGCCGAGAAAAGTAGTCACCGACTTTATTTCTTATTGGGGCCGTAAGTTTGCCAAGTCCCTCCAAAATTCCCATTTCTCTTAAGCGGCGTGCTTCTTCTTTTTCTTCCTCAGTCATGGGCACGCGGCGACGGGGATCAGGGAACATCCGGTTAAACGGAGTGTTGGGGTCGTACTGCACCACACCTTGGTTCTGGAACCGAGCAATCCCACCCTTATCGAACGCAACCATCCCACCACCAGCTGCCGTCTGTACCGAGTCAATCCCTTGACCTTGGACTGCATCAGCACGAGCCATAACTTGGTCAGCAATCGGAGGCTCACCACCCATGTCAGGGGCAATGCCAGCCTGAGCCATCTTGGCCCGCTCAGCAAATTCAACTTTATCCTCAAGCATTGGAATGCCAATGTACTCAGGCACCCTGTTGTTTTTGATTGACTGTTGGAGTTGTGGAATAGAGAGCTTATCTGCACGGGCCTCAATCTCTGCGATCCCCCCACTAGCGTAAGACTTAACTTGACCACCAGCTTTACCACCAATCCCAAGAGCCTGTGCGGCACCGCCCAGTTGTATACCGGTTCCAGCTAACTGAGTAAGAGGACTTTGACCCGCTCTGTATTGAGAAATTGAAGTAGTTGGTGTCGCGTACCCACGCAGTAGTCCACTATAGCCAGCAAGTTGTTGATACGGATATTGTTCTGCCAAGGCATAATCTTGAATAGCTTGATCAATAATCGCTTGCTCTCTAGCTTGTTGCTGAGCACCAATCTCACGTTGTAGACCGAGCCGTTGAATATCCGCAGTCTGCCGTGCGCCAGCAATATCAGCAAGTTGAGCACCCATTTGCCCAGCCGTACCCACTCCTTGAAGTCCGACGCCAAGACCTTGAAGCCCAGTGGTAACACCAAACTGTTGAGCTTTTTGTGCCTGTTCAAACGCAGACTGAAGCCCACCTGCTTGAATATCACCAAGTTGTTTCTCAAGTGCAGCTTCACGTTGAGCTTGGGCTAAAGTTTGTCGAGCACCACCATAAGTGCCTTGCCGCGCTGCAGCAAGATTAGCCCCTAAATTAGCCCGTTGAGCATCTTCAATAGCTGCTAACTTTTGACGTTCCACAACTTGTTGCATGTACGGAGACATGTAAGCTTCCATCGCCATTGGACTAGTTGCCATACGCTCATACGTACCACCCATACCAGCAGCCTGTTGCCCATAACCTAATGCGCTTACACCAGCTTGACCTGCTAAGCCAGCCCCTGCACCATAAAGTGGTGACGTAGTCATTTGACCAGCTTCACCAAAAACTTGCTGCTGTTGCGGCGTAAAAGAAGCCAAATAAGATTCTTTGTTTGTACTATAAGGCCGATAAGGTTTTATACTTTGAATCTGCCCTCCGGGACCAACATTAAAATATTCTTGTGTAGCAGCACCAAGAAGCGCTTCAGTTTGAGGACGAAGCCATTCAGGAATACTAGAAGTGTATGTGGTTCCAGTACTATATGTAGTGCCCCCACCACCGCCGCCACCTTCCAGCGTCATACCTTGGCGCCCGTTACGAGGTTGAAACGCCCTTTCAGGCAACATCGAAAAATGGTTGTATCTCATAGTTTTACTTCCACTAAAGTAGTTCGTGGCTCAAAGCCATATCTTTTCCATAACCGCACGATAGATTCTCTACCGTATCCTTGGACTTTTGTCGCCCCGCGCTGCTTTAGAATTTCTTTTAACTGCTCAAACGTTTCTTTGTTTGAGACTAGCCGACCGCCGATTAAGGTAATAAACGCCACCCTAGCCATCGGGTAATTCATAAATGAAACCGTTGCGGCACCATGTATTTTATTTTCTTCATCTGTTGCAACTAGTAATAACCACTGCCCTGCTGTCAAAAATGCCTGCACATGATAGATGTTGTAGCACTCACTCCACTCAGGCGCATCGTTATCTTTGACTAATGCATCTGTTAAATAAGGCTCAACTAAAGGCCAAACTTGGCTAACATAATTAATATCAACAGTTTTAACTTTTAAATTCATGTGGGCATAATTCTACGGGGATTAATCTCAGGCGCTTGTCTGGTTCGTCCAGTCCTAGCATCCCGAACTTTGTCCATCATAGAATAAAGCTGTCTTGCACCTGCATCTGTTGACCCGTTGCCAATCCCAGAGACCACGTCAGCGGGCACCACAAACTCACCATCAGCCAGCCTAGCAGGCTGCGCTCCACCAATAGTGGCGGGTATGCTATCTGACATCCCATCGCCGGGACCTTGCAGAGTCTGACCACCATCAGAGTAAGAACCCAAGCCACCACCAGCCATGCGACGGGCAGGCTCAGTATCCATTAGTCCACCTGAAGCGGCCCTATATGGGGTATATCCACTGCGGCTATAACTAAAGTCACTAAGCGCACCCGAGTATTCGTCTTCTTCTTCTCTTCCTGCTACTTTAGGTTTATTGAGTAAAGTGCTAGTAAGCGCGCCTGTTGCTGCCGGAAAAAGGTTTGGATTTCTAGCATAAAGACCAGAAATACTAGGAAACATTGAACTTCCAGCAGTTTGTGTTGCCGCACCAGTAGATACTGATGGCACCATACCTGAAGTTAATTGTCCTGTTTGACTTAAAACTCCAGTAGTCCCACCCGCCCCCGCGCCACCAGCGGCACCGCCTGCTCCGCCACCTGCTGTCCCAGAAGTGGTTCCAGAAGCCGCACCAGCGCCAGCACCTGCAACACCAGCACCAATTCCACCACCTGCTGCGCCCAACAAAGCACCTTTGAGCGGATCTCCACCCGTAACAGCAGAAGTTCCAGCGCCTGTTACAGCACCAATTAGCATCGCCTCACCTACACCGGTACCCATAATTTTCTCCTAGTCCAGAAGTTCATGTATTTTAAGCCTTGTCAAGCATCTAAGCAATAAATTAAGCAATAGTTACAGTAGGAGCGGCTCCAGTCAAGCCCAAAGAGGCAACCGGCGGTATGCCAACCGTTCCACGAATTAAACTGGGTGCTGACCCTGCCAAAACCAGCCTTCGGGTTGCTGGGATTGGGAAGTTTGTCATGGCAGAAATAAAGTTAGCCGTCAGGATTACAGATGGAATAGCAGGTCTGGTTGGACTCGTCCCAGCGGCGTAATGTTCTAGATACACATCCGTCGATTCTGACCACCAAGCAACTTCTAAATACTCTGTTTCTGCGTCATGGATTGCAAATATTGAGGTTATGGCTGGAACGGCGTGACCCCAGATACTGACACTTTTGCGGGCTGGAATATCAAAACGGGTATTACTAGAGTCAATGTTTGTCCCAGTATCTTTTAA